>Ga0265300_10002119_pt1 | contig 17569 bp, 9 predicted proteins | sample AusTroGonzalo_MG_FD_193482 | JGI IMG/M metagenome (GOLD analysis project Ga0265300, IMG submission 193482) | Bovine rumen microbial communities from tropical cattle in Woodstock, Queensland, Australia - Gonzalo_03 | ecosystem: Host-associated > Mammals > Digestive system > Stomach > Rumen ...
GATGAGGCGGACTGCCTCGAATCACCTCGCATCCGGTACATCTCCCAAGAGGCCAAAGGCGTCTACGCCAACATCCTGCTCGACGACTGGTTCAAACGCACTTTCGAAGAGTTGCCGAGCAGCAAGCGCCTGCTCACCCTGTTCCTGCAGGAGCTCATCCCCGAGCGGCAGATCGTGGACATCAAGTACGCTCCGCAAGAGCATACCAATCCCAATCCCGACAAGCGCGGCATCCGTGTGGATGTCGAAGCGACGGATGCCGACGGCACCCGTTTCCTCGTCGAGATGCAGCGCGAGCCGCAGGACTACTTCTACGAGCGCGCCGTCTTCAACGCGTCCCACTGCGTGATCCGTCAGATGGAGAAGGGCGAGGGTGGCTATGACTTCCCGCCCGTCTATTTCATTGGTCTGGTGGATTTCCCGCTGCACAAGGATCCCGACCGCGTCCTGTACCGCTATGCGCTTCGAGAAGATCATAGTGGAGAAAAGATGTCCGATGCGCTGCACTACATTTTCCTGGAGCTGCCGAACTGTGGCCGGGCGCTGACGCCGGAGGCAACCATTCTGGATAACGTCTGTTTCTCGCTTCACTACATGCAGTTCCTGGAGGAACGTCCGGCGGAACTGCGACAGGAAATCTTTGATTTATTGTTTGAAACGGCAAATATTGCTACATTTGCTCCCGAGGACAAGATCAAATACGAATACGCCATGACCACAGAACGAGACATACGCAACCAGATCCGCTACGCCGAGAAGCACGGCCGAGAGGAAGGTCGAGAGGAGGGTAAGGCTGAACAGAGAATGGAGAGTGCCCGGAGTCTCAAATCTCTTGGCGTTGACATCGATACTATTGCGAAGGCTCTTGGGCTTACTGCTGAAGAAGTGCAGGCACTTTAATTCTTTAAGATCCCCGATCACTTTACGTCATTCGCCGGCTTGTCCGGCGAATTTCCGATTATCCCGGCGGAGGCAGCAGGGCTGCTGATGTCCGGGCAGAAAAATGCCCGTCCACCAGCACCCTGCCGCCATTCCGCCAAATGTCTATAGCGGCAGCCGAGCCCCCGCTCCCCTACGCACGGCCCCCGACGGCACGGGCAAACGTGCGCAGGCTCACGCACACGCCACGCGCCGGCTGCCGCTTCTTTATCATATCAGGAGCGGTTCTATTTGTAGGCGTCGTAATCGTCATAGGAGACGCCGCCGATGGCACTGCCGAACGTGCTGCGCCCTTTGTAGGCTTTGCTCATCGGGTGGGTGGTATCGGGCTCGGAGTCGCGCATGTGTGCGAAGAGGGCATCGAAAGGCGTCATCTTTATTTTGTCATCGGCACGACTGATGGAGAGGCCGTAGGCGGTGGATAGGATTGGGCAGAGTTTCTTGGTGCGGATGTCATCCATATCGTTCATCGAGACAGTATTCCATTCTTTGTCTGAAACGAGGTGGATTTCGCTGAATCCTGCATAGGGACGGCGCAAGCGGACAAAGGTACTACCACCACCGCAGAAGATAAGAGGTCGATTTCTAAGCACTGACTTCACGCTTTCCACATTATACTTTGTATTCTGCTTGAAATTCTTGATAATGCGCTGGTAGAGGTTATTGAATTCGTTGTTAACGTGTGTCTGGTACTGATTAATGCGGTGCTCCTTCAAGTCGTTGGCTTCTGCGATGGAATTTTTGTGGCTATTGTCTTCCGGGCTGGATTCCGTGAGGAAGTTCAGGCCTTTATTGATGGAGAAGAAGTCATAAACCTGCGGACGATTATTCTCGATGGTGAAGAATGAAATATCCGTGGTACCACCACCGATGTCGAACATTACGCTCATTCCGTTGGATACCTTCCCTTGGCTGATTAGTGGATTGAGGCAGGCGTATGCCTCCGGGAACACCAAAATACCAAATGAATCTTTATCGTGCTGGGAGAATTCCCTAACCTCAGTAACGTGACGAAGGACATCTATCGGCTGGTTCAGGAATTCCTGCTTGTTCCCTTCAAACAATTCCTCGACGAGGCCATAAGCGCTGGATAAAATCCGGACAGCCATTTCCTGTGCCCGGCGGAGATGGCCACTGTCGGTGGGGGCTCCCATCTGGATCGTGAAGTTTTGTCCGTATTTCTCCTCCAAATCGAAGAGGATGTATGCCAGGTACCAGATGGAATAAAGCATTGCGTCCTCGTGGGTCAGCGCCGGGGATTGAGTGCCGTTAAACGTTGCCTGTTTAAAGTACCTGATAATCTGGCCGTTGTCATCATCGGGCAAATAGCCATAGCGGAGACGCCCGTCTGGTTGGATGCTGATGATAGACGGCAGGGTGTAACGCTCCTCGCCGTGGCAATCCCTAAACTTGATGAAGGAGTATTCAAGTTCTGCCCGCTCCTTGCGCTCGACGCAGACTTTCGTCTGGTGGGTGCCAAAGTCTAATCCTACGGTTATCATACGATGCAGACAAGGTTAAGCGACAGAATCTCCTCCTCAATAGAAATGCCCGGGTCAGCATTGATGATGTCCAAGCGAGCCTCCATCTGTTTGCGGTAAGCCTCAACATTGGCCTTGCCGAGACGGATAGCACCTTCCAACTCACGGACCTCCTTCGGGGTCATCCAATCGCGGCTATACTGAAGACGAGTCTCCCATTCGTCAATACTATTCTCACGGCTCTCAATAAGGGAGCGGTAGTATTCGCGGGTCTGGAGATCGTTACGCTGCCGCTCGGATTCAGCAGTACGTTTGATCTCGTCTATGCGCTTCTTGATTTCTCCGTGGATAGCGTCCAGGAAGTCGTAGCGCATATCTTGAATCACATCGGCATTTAGGTATTCTACATCCGGGTTGTGCTCCCTGCCGGCAATCTGGCTGAGACCAAAAAGATGGTCAACTAGGTCGGTGCTTGTGACAATGTTCATCGAATGAACATCATACAGGACCGGGAACAGTTCGGCAGAGGTTTTCTTGATTCCCTGCACCATCCGACTGGTGACGAGTTTGTATACTGCGAGGAAGTAGTGGCCGCCTGCAGCCATCATCTCGTCGCTCTTTAATGCGTAACTGAAGGAGGTGCTTACCTTGTCGTCCTTGGTTTGGAAGTAGTTCTGGCAGGCGCAGATAAGTGGGTGGTATATATTAATGAAGACCAAGGAATGGTCGTCATAGGCCAATTCCTGCTTGAACGTGAGGCGGAACGATAGCTTGTCCTCCAACGAGCGGATGAAACTGTTGAACAGCTGGTCATATTCATCCCCAGAAGGCTGGTAGCGAACAAGGAAGTTGCGCAGTGCCCGAGGGTCACTAATCGGAATTACGAATTCAAAGACGCCGCCACCGAGGTCATCCAAGCGACAAGTCGTGAGTTCCTGGGCAATGACGGACTCAATGTAGTTCCGCAGTTCAATTTCAGTGACGTAGGCATTCTTGCGGAGAATGCGATCGATCTCATCGCGGAAGTAGGAGTCGTTGGTAAGGGTGTTGTTAAGACCTTCGTCCAGATGCCTGATATTCTCGCGCTCATTCTCGATGGCCTGGGCAACTTCTTCCATCTTACGGACACGCTCTGCCGGTGTGAGTTTCCGAACATAGAGTTCTCGCTCGCTTTCCTCCATCCATTGCCGGATGGAGATGCGGCCATTACCAGGAGCAGGAGCATCAAGAATGGCTTCCATATCACCGATGGTGCCCTTGAAGATACCGATACGGGTAAGCAGGCGCTCGTAGATGTCTTCCTGAATGGAACCGGCCACCACCATTGAATAGATGTTGACCACCTCGGACTGCTGGCCAAAGCGGTCGATACGACCGATACGCTGCTCAATGTCCATCGGGTTCCAGGGCAGGTCATAGTTGACCATCGAGTTACAGAACTGCATATCCAGGCCTTCACTACCCACCTTGGAGGACAGGAGGATGTGGATATTGGGATTCTTCTTGAACTCCTCGATAATTTCGGCCCTGTTGTGAATCTGGCCGTGTATGATGAGGCTATTATATCCTCGCTTCTTGAGACGAATCTGCAAGTAGTGGAGTGTGCGACGGAATTCCGCGAAGATGATAATCTTCCGGGTGCCATTCTTGAAGACTTCCTTGATGATTTCCACCAAGCGATCTACCTTTCCGTCCGCATACTCCTCGTAGTCATCGTGTCCATCAATAAGGTTCTGCTCGGTGTTGAGGTAGGCGAAGACGGAACTGGCTATCTGCTTCTTCTTCGTGATGAGGCCCAAGATGGCGCTCTGGTCCATCTTTACCTCACCCTCGGAATCGACATAGGAATTCACATTGATGTATTCGTCAATGGCTTCGTCAAAGTACTCCTGTTCCTCTCCCGCCAACTGGACTTTTATCAGGTGCGGTTTGCGCTCGGCCTGGGACATATCCATCGTCACTTCGCGCTTGCGGGTACGCGAGAACACACTGTTCATCACGCTGATGGAATTGAGCAGGTACTGCAGCCGTGCCCGGTTCTTATAGTTGTCCTCGCCATCCAGCAGTTCCATTATCTCCTGATAGATGGGGTCATCCTTGAAGGCATCGGCTACCGTGGTGTAGTTGGAATAAATCTCCCGTTCATCGGCCGAGAAGGATGTGTACACTTCTGCGGAACTCAACTCCTCCTTTATGGAGTGCAGCGGCGCATTAGCATTAAGCGCCGAGATGGCGGTGATGAACGGTCGGTTCTGCTCAATGAGGTTGCTGAAAATCTGGTAATTGAAATACCGAGTGTTGTCCAGCAGGTGAAGCAGGTTGTAAAGGTTCTCGTTGCTAATCATTACCGGCGTTGCCGTGAGGAAGAGCGCAGAGTCGGACAGCGACATCAAGATTTCAGCGCCGCCGTATATGAGAGTTCCGGTGTTTCTCAATCGATGGGCCTCATCGCAGACCACCAGCGAGAATTTCCGTCCTGAATCCGTTAGGTAGGAAATGAGGTTATCCGGCTCGCCGGTTTGTTCTGCCTTCTTGGTATCGTTCTTCTTGAAACGAATCTTTTCGTAGTTGATGATGGCCCGGACCTGTCCGTTATGGTACTGGAGTTCTTCCAACAGTTCCTTGGGTTTTTCGTAGATCCGGAACGCCAGACCAAACTTCTCCTGGAGTTCCATCTTCCATTTCTCCTGCAAGGATTTCGGGCAAACAATAAGCACATTCTGCAACTCGCGCCTTGCCTTCAACTCCAGCATGATGTGTCCGGCTTCGATAGTTTTACCCAAGCCCACTTCATCGGCCACCAAAAGGCGACGGCTGGGCGAGTTCAGGAACTTCAGCAGCGGCTTGAACTGATAGGCCCGGAACAGCGTCTTGGAGGCCTTCAAGGAAGATATTGTGGAATTGTTGGAACTCTTAATCTTGAATGTGGTATTCTTCTTTGAGTACTCTGAATATGTCCCGAAGATGGCATTTGAACAGCGCTCAAACGGGTCAGACACATCGTAGTCCTGCACCAGGTCTTCTTCCAGCTCATCCGTCACCTTGTCGCTCCAGGTCACTCGATAGATCTGGCGACCACGACGTGCGGGCGCAACCTCGCTGATGATACCTCGTTCCGAGGAATCATATTTTAATACTGTTGCTCCAATCTGGAATTTTGCCATAATCTATAAAATAAACAAATAATATAAATCCCGAAAACCTAGACAGAATGCTATTAGCGTGTGTTATTTGTAAATAGTAGCATCAAATGTAATGAATAATTCGCAAATAGTCACCGCTTGTCCACTGTCGCCCAAAACTGAACACCTGATTGCCCTCGAAAAGTGAACAAACGAATGATGATGCACGTCCCTGAATTCAACTTGGTGGGTATGCTCCGGAATAAGGAGTATTCTATTTTACCCTCACCATGTCGCAAAGGACTTTCCAGAAAGACAAAGGGAGGTAAATGTTCCTCAATTTGGCCGTTTCGAAAAACAGCGGTGCAATCTCCTCCGGCGTGTAGCCGGCAATCCCACAACCGATGGCGGTTACGAAGAATTTCAGTTCACGGTGCTCCCTAGCGAACTGGTCGAAGCGCTTCACCGCCGCTTGTAGGTTTGCTAGGCCTTCCATCGTAGGAATGGCATAGGACTGCCCCTGCAGCCCCTCCCCCTGGCCCATAATGGCTCCAAATTTCTCCAGGGCTACCCGTGCGGCACCTCCCATATGCAGGCCCCGGGCATTGCTCCCGAACACGAAGATCTCCCCTTCTTCCAGCACGTTCACCTGTGACGGTGTAATCGTATCCGGAAGCGTCCCGGTATTGCCTCCAGTAGACCAGTAAGCTTCTTCTGGGGTGTAAATATTCTGTTCCATATGTGGCTGATTATGACAATTATACGGCAGAGATCCTTGAATAGAATACCTTCAAAATGTCTACCATCTCGTCTCCCCTCTCCTTTAAGGTAGTCCAAGGAATATAGTAGTACCCGCTAAGAGGTTCGTAAGGAATTGTATTCTTCTGCTTTGGCCCAAGGAATGACTTCAAACTCTCAAGCAGATCAATGGCGGCATCCTCTTTACCGGTTGCGGCTTTGGAAAGAGAGATCAGGGATTTCGGCTGAAAACCTGCAGAAACAGCTTCAAGTCCAAAGAACATTAGTACATTAGAGCGCTTCTTCCCTATCACATAATCAAGTGTTAAATCGCTGGTGCCCACGTGAGCGCCATACCCGATCTGTAATAGCTTATCAATAAAGCTTGATGCTTCTCTTGCTTCAATTCCTTTAAAACGAGCTGTTGAGATCCATTCTTCTTTGCCAGAAAGACTTTCCTTCTTGATGATTTCAGCCTTGTCGGTATGGGCTTTCTGATTGCAAGTCGTTATCTCTGCATCATCAAGCAAATCAGCAATTTCCATCATGAAAGACAACGCCTTCTCCGGAGTGATCTGGAAAAACTCCCGGTTATTATTAATCCGGCTGCCTTCGGACAACAAAGAAAGCGTATGATGCATAAACTTCTCCACCTCTTCATATTTTGTCGTCTTGATGGATGCATACTTCTCAAACGGAGTCGGAACCCCCGTTGTATGAAGCTCCTTCATCCGCTTCTCGACCGTGCCGGAAGTCAGACCAATTTTGACAATATCATCCTTGAAGCTTGGATTAGTGAGAATGTAAACGTAACCGGGTTCTTTCATGTTATTATTAAATGGTTGATGTGCAAATTTAAGAAAATAAACCTGTATTTTCACGTGCAACTGAAACCCTCATGGAAGGAGCCAACCTAACTACATAAATCAACGGAAGCGAGGATACATTTAAAATAAACTGGAGAGACACTAATTCGTTACAAACACATACTTGATACTCGATTTGGAGCGCAATGAACTCCAAACCGAGTAAAAAGATTGATGAGAATTTACTGCGCTTATTTATATTCCTTAATAATGGCTTCAAGATCGCTCTCAGAAATGAAAAGACCTTGCATGCGCATAATGTCATTATCAGTCTTCATCAGCATATCGCCTTTACCCAATAATTCTTCTGCACCAGGCATATCAATGATAGTCTGGGAATCGGTATGCGAAGGTAACTTAAATGATACGCGGAACGGTATATTCGCTTTCAGTGCACCAGTCACGATATTTGCTGACGGCCGTTGGGTCGCAATTACAAGATGAATACCCAAGTTGCGGACTCTTTGCGCAAGCCGACATAGCGTAGTTTCAAACTCCTGCCTTGCAGTTTTGCTAATATTGCTGGCAGAAGTGACCAAATCGGCATATTCATCAATAACTACAACAAGACGCTTCATCTTGGCAGTCGGATTTTTCTCGTTATAGGATTCGATATCTTTACTCCTTGATGCTCTAAGTTGGGCCGTTCTCTTCTCTTTCTCTTCTTCGTCAATATTTTGTAGAGCAGAAATTGCTTCTTCTGGATCAATGACGACATGCCCACCATATAGATTGGGTAAATCTTCAAAATAGATAAAGTCAGTTTGTTTTGGGTCAATGATCAAGAATTCAATTTCTTCTGATTGGTACTGATACATTAGGCTTACTAGGAGGGAGAACAAGAAAACAGTCTTTCCAGATCCAGTTGTGCCTGAAACCAGTAAATGAGGGGCTCTTGCCAAATCAATCGTTTTTATTATACCATCGGGCGTCTGTCCAGCGATGAAATCAAGATACCCCTTAGATTTGTCCAGGATTGAAAGGTGATTAAGTAAAAGCAAAGGAGATCCGCTTCCAGAAAAAGGAACATCTATTGAAACATACTTGGTCCCCTTCACATTATCTACAAGAAGATCTCCTCCAGCCTCTAACTGTCTACCAATATCATCTTTGTAGCGTTCTATAGTTTTAATAGTTTCACCCGATTTCAGTTCTACTTTGAAGCGAACAAACCTAGCAGCTTCTAGAACGTTCTCCGGAACAATGGGGTGAGCTTGAATACCATAATCCCGTAGAACTTTATTAAGTTTTGTGCAATAGTCTTCTATACGTCTATTATGTGCTCTTACTTCTTCAGGAGAATCGTCCCGTAGTGTATCATCAGGATTATCTACAGGTTCAAATACGTCTATCGGTTTAGTATCTGAAGGCTCAACGAACTCGGTTTTCGGATCTAAATCAATAATAGTATTCTCCGCGGAAACCGTCTTAGGTTGTTTAATCTGCTTAAAATTATCTTCTGAAACTGAATGGCCGCCCATAATTGATTGAATTAAGGTGCTGCCAATCGTTACAAGATTATAATCCTTACCGAGATGCTCTTCGGTCCCAGAATACGAATTCATTGAACTGGCTTCGTTTTCAAAATCAACAAACGCAATATTTCGCTTAATAACCGGTTTTAGTTTTCCGGAAAATAGTTGATTAAGAAAACCACAGATTTCGAGTTTTACCTTCGGCTCCATTGATGACTGGAAAAGCGTCTCGAAAACTTGCTCTCTAAGCAATTCTCTCCTTGAGACAGTAGTAATCCTTTCCGTAGGGCTAAACATTTCATATAAAAGGCCCTCAAGAGTTGAAACCTGATCAACAGCGTGTCCCGATATAGTATCGCCATTGATTATAAAAGAGTCAATGCTGTTATCGTAGGTTTTGACTTCAATGATATCCACCACCGGGCGATCGCCTTGCGACAGATCTATACCAATGAGATCTGGCAAGATGCCATCCTCTCGATTGGATAACCACTCTTTAGCCAACTGGGTATCCAAACCAACCAGTAAACTATTAGGATGAAGATCTGTATACACGATTGACGATACTGCTAAGCCGATACTTCCTTTCCCGTGATTTGTATCAAATATTCTATTCGAGGAATGTGAAACTAGACTTAGCAGGCCATCTTCATTAGTTCCGCGCACGGCATCAATGATTCTTTTAACACCTTCACTCTGAGGGATAAGATTGCCCAGATCATTAATAATGTCAGAGTAGCCTCTCTCAAACTTTTCGACATTAGTCGAATAGATGCCCATCGAACGATAATCATTCTCCTTATAAAACAGTTTTTCACTTGCTGCTTTTAAGGAGATATCCCAACTCTTAAGACTCTGATCGAGGATAATCAGCCAATCAGTCTTTTTGAGCATCGTGTCATAGGTGTCATGGCTGAGCGGTGTCCTAAAATAAGCGCTTGTATGACAGAATGACGAACGGTTCTCGTTAAGACGTTCAACGATGGTCGTGTATGTAGAAAGGATATCGCTCTCGTTTGCGGGCCGAATCTCTACAGTCTGATCCAATGGATTATAATCATAGACTTTAGGAATGCACAAAGGATGTATTCTAACATTCTTTTCATTCTGACTGGAGGTCACCCTGACCTCACTCGGATCAAAGACCACCATTAAATGCTGGTCCTCATCAATCTTTCCAAGGATCGAGTCGTATGTTTTTGTTTTGTCAACAATCTTAAATCTAAACTGAAGGCTCCGTTTGCCTTTATATCTTCCAAGAAGTCCATCATTTAGGGACTCCTCCTTGATGGACACCCAATCAGATGACGATTCTTTAGTTCTATAAACAGACAAATCTATACCGGCAATATTGAATTCCTTATCCTTGTCTAAGGCCTTAAGCATAGACACGACGGTCTCAACAGACGGAGGGTCAATGATTGAAAGCTTTAACATCATTCCTGCATGCGGGTAGAGGCATAAGTAGCGAATGATGGATTTCTTTAGAGAATCGATTCCGCTTTCACTTTGGTTAATCTGCTTCCTAGTGGAATATATTGGCATAGTACCAAGCCTTCCTGCAATTGGCAAAAACATATTGGGGGTTCTGCTGATATTTGCAGGAAGAAGAACTACTGATATCGGATCAGGAATATCCTCAGCCTTTCTAACCACAAACGCCTTATCGTCTTCTGAAAGAGCGCTAGATTCAGATTCGCTTATGCCACGGCTAGAGCATATTTCCTCGGCCAACTTAATGTATTTCCATAAATACAATGGATTTAATGGAGTCGGCATAGAATGCATATCATGTTCACCGATGATATATATATTATCGAGTGACATTATTATGCCAACTATCTTCTTTGCATTTGACGCAGCTCGACTATAAATCTTCGTATAGTCCTCATTGATTGAGAGCAGCAATTTCTCATACAAGGAAAGATATTTGGAGAAAACGTCCAAATGGCTGATAACAGACAACATGGGCGCATCCTGGAGCCTCTTCTTATATGGGATAAGAGTTTTACGGCACTCCAAAAACTCCTTCAAACAAGATGAGATACTTTCCTCATCGTCAATCATTCCCCTAACAGCTGCCAGGTCATTCCAAACATCGTTAAGATATTCTTCTTTGAAAGGAGTGAAAGGATACTTGTCGATATCGTTGATTGCATCAGCCGGAGATGGAACATCAGCACGAATGATTCCTCCGTATTCAACATCTGATATGAGGTCTTCTGCAACTCTTTCTGTTGCAGGCTCCACCTTTATTTGTAAGACCTTATCATCTACTTCCAGAACGACGCGTTCACTCTTGGTTGGATTTGCACGATTATCTACTTTATCCTCCAATTCCGTTAACACAGACTCAATCTGCTCAAGATCATCGGTGAAGACCAAATCAGCGGCCATTGATGTTGCCGAAAGAGTCTCTTTTTTCTGCTTCTTAACAGGATCTGACGGCTTCTTCTTGACGGCTTTCAAGCATGCTTCAACTTCAGAGAATTCCATATCCTTAAGAAGAGAGGCGTCCTTCGTTTTGTAATACTGCAAAATCAAACGAGGCAAATCCTTGTTCTTGGGATTATTTGCATAGTAATTTGTTATGCTCTGTCTTTCAGTCTGCTCCAGATTGCCGATTCTTTCAACTATTGCGTGGTTATTCTGGATCGAGGTCGCTATATCATCTATTGTCGGAGCGCCGGAGACAATATTGGAATCTTTACATATGCCAAGGCGGTAATAATTATCTTTGATTGCCTGCGGCAAATCGCTAGGTTGAGTGTTGAGTATGATTTCCAGGTACTCTAAAACTCTTTCAAAGCCGAGAATATTTTGGATATCCTTTTTGCGCAAAGCGCGTAGCAAAGAAAGGATAACTTTATTCGATCTCTCAAGGTTGTGAATCGCGTAGTTACAACTCTCATGATACACCTCAGATAGAGTTATCCTGGGAAACCACATAAGTGAAGACAACTTCTCAATCTCTGTCTTCTTGACAACAAAGATGCGGAAAACATTCTCGTCTCCACTATTCCTGGATTCCTCCGCAGCTTCTACGCTATATGCATACGATACCTTATCACTTTCAGGGAGACTCTTTTTCAACCCTTCTATTTCAGCATCCGAATATCCCAGGAAGAATATACCTATCGGTTTATCTGAGGTTATCTCTTTTGAGAAAACCTGATAGTCAAAGTCTGGAAGATTTATAATAGAGACACCATACTCTTGGTTTTCTATCTTCTTTTTAACCAATTCTGTAACTACGGTTGTCAATAGAACTGATGCCATAATACTACCTCCACTTTATTATTGTTACACCATCTGCATACTTATGTCCCAACCCAAGAGACAAATACATCTCTGCTATACTTTGAGCATTTATTGTAAGGTCTCCCCGGAGGTCGCCCGGCGTCGATTGAGATATGTTCGATTCTTGTAGGATTGAATACTCCTTGTGAGCATCAGTGCCAAGTAGGATATTATAGAAATCGGTGAACTTTTCTCCGAGTTCTTTGAATTCAATTCCTATCTGAATATCCTCCTCGCTCATTATACTCAATGTGAGAGTCTCCAAAATGAAAGAATCAAATAGATAGCGCTTGACTTTAGCCCTGTTACCTTTAGGCGCTACAAGGCCGCATCGTACGCCCAGAACACGACAAAAATCTGAAGGAGAATTATTCTTATACTCAAAAGTGTATAGAACTAATTGGAGTGCTCTTGCGAGAGCGTGAACCGGAGACTTATCATCCTGTATGAAACTCTGGAAGAAAGATTGTATCGAAGGTTTAATTTCCTCTTCTCTTTCATTAGTTGAAAAGCACATATCATTGATAAATCGCTGGCAATCAGGCACCGTGTTCTTCAGCCTTTCTTCCTGAGTAAGAATTTGTTCTATGGAATCTATGAAAAAGTCTTCAACAGCATTCTTCGCTAAAGAGAACGACTTTTCGCTAGATTTTTTGATTGATTCCAGTTCCAAGCCGGCATCGAATACCATTGGGATTCGCGTTTTATTGTATATAGCCGCATCAGATTGGACCAAATAATAGTAAGTCGAGAAGCAAGCATAATTAACCATCCTTTCCAGAACAGTTAATGAATTCTTGCTTTCGCCCACTAATTCAAGGTTTCTAGCCAGATTATCAAACCCAGTGCGAATTGTTTGCTTGCATTTGTCCCATGAGATCTCCTCCTCTGAAGGGAATCTAACCTCATTATCGTGTTTCTTAGTATCAAGTGAAGGGAACGCCAAGATAGGTCTAATAAGATGAGAAATATCATCATCTTCTTCCTTCAATGCATTATTAATCAACTCTATCGCAGGAGAGCGTTTTCCATCAATTAGCTTTGATAGAATCTCAAAAATAAACCTGCCGATTTTCCCCTCCGGAGCGACGGAACTATGGATTAGCCAATGAGTCGTAATATTGTATGACGAGAAATCATACTTGGGGTAAACAGTATTGTCCGGATTGAATATCTCGTTAAACAAGAAACGAAGCTTCTTAATATTGTTTATGTTCTCGAGATCTTTACGCGATAGAATACTCTTGAACTCAGAAACGATTTCTTCTGATGGAGTTGCATTGTCTTTCTGTTCGCTGACAATCCACTTGTGAATCATTTCAGTATCCCAATACTCCCCAACGCATTCGCGAAATAGCCCATTCGCAATATGCGGGGGTTTTGTGGAGTTAGAGGTCGGGGTGAACCCCAAATACTTTGCGTCAAGTAATTCTTTACTTAGTGACGCCAGATAATCATATTTTGTGGCCATTATTCATCCTCCTCAAAACTATATTTATTGTCTCTGATGTAAACACTGAACACATCTCCTCTGGTTCTGCTTGCTATCATAACCTCGCCGGAATCATTCTCTTCCGTCAAACCATTATCGTCAAGTTGCTGTAAAAACCTTGCCACCTTCTGCTCATATTCCGGTGATAACAATGCTGGAGGATATCCATTATCAACAGCGTCTAACGTTCTAAGAAAATCAACGTCCAGTACAAGCGAAACACTATGATTAGTGGAAGACCTTAACAGAAGATGATTGGGAATGTACTCCATATCCTTCAACCAGTCTGATGGCTGCGGAAGCAACAATTCTAAGTCTTCATACCCAATCGATTTCTTAGAAATTGATACAAGGGGATCCTTGCTCATATCATATCGATGAGTTGTCCATATATATAAAGCTTTCTTGTCATCTGATGAGGGCTGGAACAGTTTATTAAGCGCCCTAATTATCTTTTGCTTAAGTGCCCGTTGATCTTTCCTACAGTTCACAAAGAAGTTTATGCACTCGCTAATCTCTTTCGGCTGTAATTGGAGTAATTCTGAACCGTCTTTATGCTCGAAATAGAATCGTCTTTTCAATGAGATAAAACAATTCAAAGCCCCATCTGGATCATCATTGTATTTTAGCAAACTTGGCCAATCATCTGGAATCCCAAACTTCCAGCCGGAATCATTATAGGAAGAGGCATTCCACAGTTCCTCGTCAAGGGATAATTTGGATAAATATTTGGGGTCAAATTGCTTAATAGCATTTAATAACGGGTTATCGCCTTCAAAGATAGCGTCGTAATAACGAAGCCCTTTATACTCATCACTTAAACAAGCGGTGAGTATGAAAGAAAACGCGCCGAGAATATCTCGAATTGCATAATGTTCGTAACGATACATTGCCAATTTAACGAGGGTCAAAAATTGGCTTTTGACAAATGTGTCCGAAAGAGCTTTTACGTTGTATTCAACGTTTCTATCTATGTAACTATCCTGGATTATCAGAGAGCACATTTTGTCAAGAATCTGTTCGGGTATGTTACTCTTATCATCAAGGAGATTGCGCTCATTAAGATCGATGATTATTATATCCCCAGTTCTTTTATCAGAGATATCGTACGTAATACAAGTATTCTTTGCTAATTGTATCTGATCATAGAGAATCTGAGATGCACTATGTATCTCTCGTTGAAGTTTATAAAAAGGATACTCATTGACGGCAATAATAGCACCCTTATTCTTCTCAAAGCAATCAACTATGCTAGCCACGATAGTTTCGTATTTCTCTACCTTGTTAACATCAGTCTCGATGTAGAACCCCTCACCTTTTATGCTTTCTTCAATTGCTCGGATAATGAATGTTTTCCCATCTCCAGGGTTACCGGTAAGAAATATAATTTTATTCTTATGAACTAAATTCACAATGATGTCTTCTACAGCCGAATGGATGTGTAGCAACTCTAACTGGTCCCGGTTCATATGATCGGAATAGCAGTTTTTTCCATTGTAAAGTTTTTTAATAAAATTAACGTTGCTCATATCAGTGTCGTTAACAAAGTTCGCTAAGAAGTATTTCCTTGATATTGAATTGAGAAAGCCTCTCGTCAATATTAATAGACTTAATTCTCATAAGTAGCCATCGATCGTACCAGAAATCAATCATTTCCTGAGTATAATTCTGAACCTCCTTCATTGAATGAATGTCATATCCAAAATCTGGATCATTATCCAGACCGAGAAGAAATCTGTTTGTGTTCTTTGCTAGGTCAATTGAATAAACAATTCTTGGAGAATAATGCTTTAGGAATGACTCTGCCTTTATTCCGATGGTTTTCAAACCTCTTCCAATCATTCGAAAACGAGGGCTCGTTCCTTCACCGAAAACGTGATTAATCTTTTTCCCGCCATCTTGAATGACCAATATTCTGGAAAATAGATTAGTTGTAACATTGGAAAAATAAACTGTCCCAAAACCTTCTGTGACCCCCATTTCCTTAAACCTGATTTGGTTATTGTTACTTAGGGGCACTTTAATTCTATTATATTGACTGCTCCCCATAGAGTACAGGCTTGTTGTGCCGAGAAAAACAAGATTACTATCTCGAATAACCTTTTCCCCTTTCATTCTAGAAGCAATGACACTGACCTGATTAGCATATTTTTCTGTATAATCCTTGATTACAATGGGACTACATGAAAGGATACTAACCAGTTTTCCACCCAATAACTCATTGTAAGGAGGGATTGATCCACAGACAATGATTTCCATCATGTTTGAGCCAATCTTGTATTTCCTATTCGCGATTAATGCTGTATGAATGGCTCTTCTGCCTGAATCAGTTTGAAGTAACCGTTGTAATCTGTCAAGATTCGAAGCGCCGTCAATAGACTGGATTGTCCTTTTCGCAATTAGAAGTTTGGATAACTCCGCAGCTCTCTTTCTAACATACAAGGGAGTCTGCGCTTCTTTGCTCCACTCTGGTTCTTCCTCCTGAAGTTGATTGTTAATCGACAATTCAGTCATCATCTCTGCTATGGTTTGTAAATGGTCGATAGTTTCTTGCCTCGGATACTTCGTCTGTCTATGGTAGCCTAAATCTTTTACATATATATCACCAATGGAACGGTTGATACAATTAACTAGATGAGGGAGTATCTCATTAGAATAGGCTTCAATTCTATCAGTATATTCGGCCTCAGATTCAATAAACCGATGAACGCAAGCTTTCACCGTTTTACCGTGAGTGTTTGATATGATCTGCTCGCACTCCGAAACAACTTCTTTTCGTTTTAAAGTCTTTTTTATTGAATCTACAGTCCATCCAATCTCATCATCACGGACAGTTAAGTTCAAAACGGAGTTGCCGAGAGCAAAAATGCCGATAACTGGATGAAAAGGGTAATTAGCATCTCGAACTAAATAGAAAAGATTTCGACCCGGCATAGTTTTATAGGGAATAGACCATGTATATCTAAAATATCGCCAGATATCACCTAGGGCTATACCTGTAAACTTGTCCTTTGAATCAGTAACGAGTTGAATGTATGGTTTCGTAATAATCCTCCCCTGTTTAATGGCTTTTCGGATTAATTCAGCATCGCCAATTAGATTCTTTATACTTACACTTCTACCATTGTAAAGTCGTTCTTTTTCAAGACCTTTTACGAAATTTCTTACACTTGGGATCTTGAATTGAGCGTTTCTCTCTGCACTTAAACGATATCTAATGTATTCCTTGCTATCCTGGCTCATGCTTTCAAGCCGCAAGAATAAGGTGCCATCTTTGATGTCGAAAATCCATCCTTGTTGCGCAAGATCAATGAGAACATTTAATGTCGCTAAATATTTCAATTGATCAATTTCTTCAGATGACTCTACCGATAATTGTTTAATGGATGCGATTTCCTCTTCAAAAAGATAAATGTAGTTTGTTGGAATACTCTTCTTGAGGCGCGCAAGTAAGGCTTCGTAACGAACTCGATAGCAGTCAGATAAATTCGGGATGAACTCTTCTGACGCTAGTGCTCTGTTATTTTTCTTTGTTTTTTTCACGATTAGTACCATTAGATGGATTATCTATCCATCTTCGCCAATTCATCTTTTGAGTAAAGCAGATCGTCAATCTCTACATCCAAGAGATCGGCGATTTTGTATAAAGTTTCAAGACTTGGTTGACACCGATTTTGTGCATACGAATTAACCATATTGGGGCTTTTCCCTAACTTCTCCGCGAGCCAGGTTTGCTTGACCCCCTTGTCCTCCAGGATTTGTTTGATTTTGTTCATCATATCACAAATATACAAATTTTATGATGAAATTAATCCAATCAAAATTTATATAAAAAAGGAAATATGTGTTTTAAAAATGATAGTAATTACACCTCATTTGCAACGAATATGATTTGTGGGATTATTTTCAAATACAGCGTAAATTGTATTAAATAAGGCATGTTGATGGATTTAGTGAGATTATAATTCTTTAATCCCCAGCCCCTTCAGATACTGATACGTCCCGTCATAGAACTCCGGTTTCCGGGTGTCGTCGGCGGGGTTGCCTTCCGGGACGCAGATGACCATGCCCTGGCGGGCGCGGGTGAGGAGTACGCGGTAGGCGTTGAGCTGGTAGGCTCTCCCCTCTTCTTGGTTGATGTTCTGCCAGCGGTCGC
>Ga0265300_10002122_pt1 | contig 17558 bp, 15 predicted proteins | sample AusTroGonzalo_MG_FD_193482 | JGI IMG/M metagenome (GOLD analysis project Ga0265300, IMG submission 193482) | Bovine rumen microbial communities from tropical cattle in Woodstock, Queensland, Australia - Gonzalo_03 | ecosystem: Host-associated > Mammals > Digestive system > Stomach > Rumen ...
GATGAGTGCCGTTTCAATTGTCGTTGTGGTTGCTTTGGCCCAGGCTCAGACAGGCGCTTTGACGATGGGCGAATTCATTACATATCTGTCAGCTCTTTTGCTGCTGATGCCGCCGATTCGTCATCTGTCGGCACTAAATGGTGCCGTGGCACGGCTCTCGGCTGCTGCCGACAGCGTCTTTGGAATTATTGATGAACAGGGTGAAACTCAGGGATCGACTAAAGAACTGGAGCGCGTCCAAGGGAATGTCACGTTTGATCATGTGACGCTGCGCTACGAAGATAATCAAAACGCAGCTCTTGAAGATTTTTCTCTTGATGTCAAGGCAGGGGAAACAATTGCGCTTGTCGGCTCTTCGGGTGCGGGAAAAACAACGGTGATCAACCTGATTCCCAGATTCTGGGAGCCGACCTCGGGGCGCATCTTTTTTGATGGAACTCCGATTGATGAGGTATCCCTAAAGAGCCTTCGTGCACAGATTGCTCTGGTCAGCCAGGATGTTGTTCTGTTCGATGACACTATTGCGGCCAATATTGCCTACGGCTCGAATCATGCCACCCGCGAGGCAATAGAAAAGGCGGCTGAGGCTGCGTGCCTGATGCCCTTTATTCGTTCTCTGCCGTTTGGACTCGACACGCCGGTTGGTGAGGCTGGCAGCAAACTCTCCGGTGGTCAGAAACAGAGAATTTCGATCGCTCGAGCGATTCTCAAGAATGCGCCGATTCTTCTTCTTGATGAGGCAACCAGCGCGCTTGATACCGAAAGCGAGAAGTTCATCCAGCAGTCGCTCAATGAGCTCATGAAGGGGCGCACGACCTTTGTTGTTGCCCACAGGCTTTCCACGATTGAAGGCGCGGACCGCATTGTCGTCATGAAGGACGGCCGCATCCAGGAAATTGGCAAGCATGCCGAATTGTTGGCTAAAGGCGGCATGTACGCACACCTCTACAACATTCAGTTCGCAGGAAAGAATCAGGAAAAGAAAGGCTTTTTTAAAGGCTGGAAAGCCCGATCCTAGCTTTTTTAGTGCCGTCGGTCACCCGTTGCAATAACAGGCGGTAGTTTTCATTCTCGCGCCCCCTATCAAATTCCTTGTGATAAAGATGGATGACGGCAGTGGCGTAGCTGCCGTCTTTGTGACGCACGCCTGCGTTGATCAGCCGAATGGCTAGGTCTGAATCTTCAAAGCCCCAGCCTTCAAATGACAGGTCAAATCCATCAACATTTTCGAAATCACGGCGCCAGACTCCGAGATTGCAGGATCTGACGCGCTTCCATTGAGAGGCCCGCAAAAAGCGGAGTGGGCCGAGGGGAAGGCTCGTTAGCGGATGCACCCGGTTCACGCAGTGATCTCTATGCATTCTCCGCCATTCAGTCTTGGAGAATGCATGAAGGGCCAATTTTTCGTTTTCAGCTCGTTCGGTGTAAGTTTTAGACAGCAGAACGCGATTGCCTGCAACAAACCATCCTGGCTGCGCGAGACATCTGTGTGAACCTACCCAGGAGGGGCGAGGGACGCAGTCCCCGTCGAGGAAAAGCAGGTAAGAGCCATGAGAAGCCTTGACCGCCAGATTTCTGGCTCTTCCTGCGCGAAACCCCCTGTCCTCCTGCCAGACATGAATCAGAGGGTACGAAACCTCTTTTTGAAGCTGGGCGATAAGAAAACGGGTCGATTCCTGGCTGCCGTCGTCGCCAACAACAACTTCAAAATTTTTGTCTAATTGAGCGTCTAGGGCTCTCAGAACTAGTTCAAGACCCTTCGGACGGTTGTAGGTTGTGACGATGACGCTGATGAGAGACATCACGGGGTATCGTTAAGACTCAAACAGTCTCTTACGAAGCTGTAAAAGACGCAACTTAGCGCACAGTGCCTGATGTCGGCAAACGAGCCGGCGAGAACTTTTGGGCAGCGATGCCAAAAAATCGTCCTGCCACTGCACGAGACGGCTGATCGGGATCCCCAGCCTTTTGTTGACGCTGCGGGTGGTTTCGCCGTTCATCATGGCGTAGATCGCTTCTCCAGCATAAGGCGACCAATCTTTCTTCATACCCAACTCCGCCTGAGAATTGAAACTGGCAAGAGTACGTGCCAACACGCTCTCGTCCGATCTGGCGCAGGCATAGTTACCTGCTTTGCGATAACTATACCACCTGTACCTGAGAATCACTCTCGGTGACATAATCCGCATTTGCCAATCAGATTGGATTTTTGATGGAAAAACATTTTTTCTCGTCCGCCTGGCCATACCCGAGTGTTGTTGCCCATAGACTCTGCGGGACGCTCGCGCCAGAGAATACAATGGTCGCGCTCAGGCGGGCCGCGGAGCTTGGGGTTTTGGCTGTCGAGACGGATGCCATGCTGACAGCCGACGGAAAGCTAGTTCTCTCGCACGATGAGACGCTGGGTCGAGCTGTCAAGGGGGAGGGGAAAATCTCCGAGCTCTCGGCAGCTGAGCTGGTGCGAATGGATGCGGGAGTCCTGTTCTCCACGGATTTCGCCGGCGAACGGATGGCGTTTCTCTCCGAGGCCGTGGAGTTCTGCAAGGCGCACGGGATTCTCATGAATATCGAGATCAAGCCAGCGCAGGGGCACGAGGCAGAGACGGGGAGGGCCGTAGCCCGTGCCGTCAGTGAGAGTTATGCCGGGTACGAAGGCGTGACGCCGCTGCTGTCTTCGTTCAGTTCTGAGGCGCTTGCGGCGGCGAGACTCGAGGCGCCCCAGTTCAAACGGGCGCTTCTCCTTGAGAAGATGCCAGACAGTTGGAAGTCAGAGGCCGAATCCCTTGGCGTCATTGCCATTCATCCGGACGCAGCTCTGGCAACGCCTGGGTTCGTGCAAGAAGTGCGTGAGGCCGGCTATCAGATGATGGTGTATACGGTGGATGATCATAATGCGGGCGAAGCGCTCTTGCGGCTTGGCGTAGATGCGATCTGCACGAATCGCCCGGATCTCTTCCTTGATCAATGCAGGGGAAGATAAGTTTTTTTCCTGGTCCGTGATATGAAAACGGCGCTCCCAATCAAATTTGGCAGCGCCGTTTCATCAAGGAGCAATCGATGATCGATTACTTGGCCTTGGTGCCAAGAGCCTTGGCGTACTTGTTGCGGAACTTCTCAACGCGACCAGCCTCAACGATGCGGGTCTGTGCGCCGGTGTAGAAGGGGTGGCTCTCGGAAGACGTATCCAGCTTGAAGAGCGGGTAGGTCTTGCCGTCAATCTCGACGGTTTCCTTCGTGGCGACGGAGCTAGCGATGATGAAGGTCTTGTTGATGGAGAGGTCAACGAAAGCGACCTCGCGGTATTCCGGGTGAATATTGGGTTTCATTTGTTAAATTTCCGAGTTGATTTTTGTCGGTCGCCCTGGAGGCCTTGCGAGCCCGCCGCTCTCATATCAGCGGTCTTACGGCAGGCATGTCTCCCACGTGCCAAACTGGGAAGGGTGCGAATTATGGGGGAAAATCAAGGCAAAAGCAAGCCCCTGACATCCCCAATCCAAGTTATCTGCGCATCAGGTCAAAGAACTCCGCATTGGTCTTCGTTGAGCGCATCTTGTCGAGGAGGAATTCCATGGCCTCGATTTCGTCCATGTCGTAGAGGATCTTTCTGAGGATCCAGACCTTCTGCAGGACATCGGGCTTCAAAAGAAGCTCTTCACGACGCGTGCCGGAACGGTTGACGTTGATGGACGGATAGACCCGCTTTTCAGCCAGGCGGCGCTCAAGATGGATTTCCATGTTGCCGGTGCCCTTGAATTCTTCGTAGATCACGTCATCCATGCGCGAGCCCGTATCAATGAGGGCGGTGGCAAGAATTGTGAGCGAGCCTCCTTCCTCGATGTTTCGCGCAGCGCCGAAGAAACGCTTCGGACGCTGCAGGGCGTTGGCATCAACGCCGCCGGTGAGGACCTTGCCAGAGCTAGGAATGACGGTGTTATAGGCACGTGCAAGTCTGGTGATGGAGTCAAGGAGAATGATGACGTCCTTTTTGCTTTCGGCCAGGCGCTTTGCCTTTTCAATCACCATCTCGGCGACCTGAACATGGCGTGTCGCGGGTTCATCGAACGTCGAGGCGACGACTTCGCCGCGCACCGAACGCTGCATTTCCGTAACTTCTTCGGGGCGCTCGTCAATCAGCAGCACGATGAGGATGCAGTCAGGGTGATTGGCCGTGATGGCGTGAGCGATGTGCTGCATCAGAACCGTCTTGCCGGACTTGGGGCTGGCAACAATGAGTCCGCGCTGGCCCTTGCCAATCGGAGCGATGATGTCGATGAGACGCCCGGTGAGGTTCTCCTCTCCCCGCATGTTGCGCTCAAGCTGCAGCGGCACATTCGGAAAGAGCGGAGTGAGGTTCTCAAAAAGCATCCTGTGCTTGAGGGTTTCCGGCGGCTGGCCGTTCACCGTGTCAACCTTGACAAGAGCGAAGTAGCGCTCGTTGTCCTTCGGAGTGCGCACCTCGCCTTCAATGGAGTCGCCGGTATGCAAATTGAAGCGGCGAATCTGGGATGGTGAAATGTAGATATCGTCGGTCGAGGCAAGGTAGCTCGTATCGGGGCTTCTCAGAAAGCCAAAGCCGTCAGGCAGAACCTCAAGGGTTCCGTCGCCGAAGATCTGCTCTCCGGACTTGGCGCGCTTTTTGAGGATGGCAAACATCAGTTCCTGTTTGCGCATGCGCTGGGCATTATCGATCTCGAGCTCAGTTGCCATGTCAAGCAGCTGGCTGATGTGCAGTGTTTTCAGCTCTGAAAGATGCATTTTTGGGAGGGGTGTAAGAAGAAGATGTTTGAATGGTCAGCGGGGAAGAAGCTTGGCTCAGATCGAGCTGCTTGAGAAACTTCCCCGCGCCGGGAGTTAATTAGCAAAACTGTTTGATGAAGCTGTCGAGTTCGGACTTGCTCATGGCACCGACCCTCTGCCCCACAACTTCGCCGTTCTTGTACACAAGAATCGTCGGGATGCCGCGGATGCCGTTCTCGCTGGCAATCGCGCTGCTTTCATCGACGTTGTACTTGGCGATCAGGGCCTTGCCGTCGAATTCATCAGCGGCCTGATCCAGAAGGGGGGCCACCATGCGGCAGGGACCGCACCAGGGCGCCCAGAAATCAACGAAAACGGGCCTGTCAGTCACGGACTTGACAGCATCGGAAAAATTGGCGTCGTTTACTTCACGGATTTTTTCATTCATGATTTTTTCCTTTTTGTCGGGAGTTTAAACAAGATAAAAAATGAAGCAATCGGTTCAGTTTCCGTCATCTTCGGGCGTTCGCAATGAACTGCGGCAGTCTGCGTACGGCAGTCCCCAAAGCAGCAGGGACGAAGGGTACACGGGTGAATCGGCTATGCCGGAACAGGAAGATCAACGAAGCGCTTCTCAATGGCCTTGACCCGAAGGATTTCAGACTTGCCACCAGCGCGTTTAGCGGCGGGAACTATAACAAAAAAACCGACGCGCGGAACACGTCTTTGTGAAGAAGTGCAACAGCGCGCCGGAGAGGTTTGCGTCAAGTCACCTTATCGGGCGTCACTCTTCTTGTAACGTCTCTCAAGCAGGGCGACGAGCTGGGTGATCGTCAGAGTCATGATGAGATAGAGCATGGCGACCGCAGTCCAGATCTCAAGCGAACCGTAGGTCTCAGCGATGATGAGCTGTCCGGAACGGGTAAGTTCTTCAAAGCCGATCACCGACACGAGAGAGGAGTCCTTCAGCATGGCGATGAATTCGTTGCCGAGGGGAGGAATGATGCGCTTGAATGCCTGCGGCAGGATGATGTAGTGCATGGTCTGAGACCAGTTCATGCCGAGTGAGAGGCCTGCGCGCAGCTGTCCGATTTCGATCGACTGGATGCCGGCACGGAAGATTTCGGCGATGTAGGCGCCGGAATTGATTGAGCACGCCGCCACTGCTGCAACAAACGGATCAATGCGGCGTCCCAGAATGGCAGGAAGGGCGAAGTAGATGATGAAGATCTGCACGAGCAGAGGCGTGCCGCGGATGAAGTCCACGTAGATCTTTGCCAGCCACTTGAGCGGAGAGAAATTGCTGAGCTGGGCCAAGGCGGCGATGAGGCCAAACACCAGGCCGAGACCAACGGACAAGGCTGTGATTTCAAGCGTGACGCCGGCGCCGCGAATGAGAAGCGGCAGCGAGTTCAGGATAAGCGAGAGGTCGTATTCCATTGTTCTTATCGTGCTATTGGGTGAGCCTCGAAGTTTGGGACAGAAGCTCAAGTCTTGAAGAAGGAATTCTAGGGAATATCGCAACAGTGAGCGCGAAAAAAGCTTGCCGCGGGCGATCTCGACAAAACAGATAGGATCGATCGCCTATGCCAGGTTTCCCGGCTGCCGGTCGATCCTATTTCGCGCAGGCAAAGAACACACCCGCGAAGGAGGCTTATTCAGGACGCAGTGCCGGGAAGAGCAGAACTTCGCGGATGGAGGCTGCATCGGTGAGCAGCATCACAAAGCGGTCAATGCCGATGCCGCATCCAGCAGTCGGGGGCAGGCCGTACTCAAGGGCGCGAATGAAGTCTGCGTCGTAGAACATGGCCTCATCATCGCCGTGGCTCTTGGCGTCGGCCTGAGCCTTGAAGCGGCTTGCCTGGTCATCCGGGTCGTTGAGTTCGGAGAAACCATTGGCGGTTTCTCGGCCATAGATGAAGAGTTCGAAGCGATCCGTAAGCTCGGGGTTCTTGTCATTGGCGCGGGCAAGGGGGCTGATTTCCACAGGGTAGTCGACGATGAACGTCGGCTGGATCAGCTTGCTTTCGGCAACCTCCTCAAACAGGGCCATCACAAGTGCGCCAAGGCCAACCCATTCAGGCTGGGGGGCCTTCAGGCGGACGAGTTCGGCGCGAAGAAACGCCTCATCCTGAAGGTTTGCCTCGGTGTACTGGGGGGCGTACTTCATGATGGCCTGCTGCGGGGTGAGCCGGGCAAAGGGCTTGGAAAGATCGATGGTCGTTCCCTGGTAGCTGATGACAGCCGAGCCCGTTGCGGCAACGGCAACCGAGCGCAGCAGCTCCTCGGTGTATTCCATCTGATCCTGATAGGTCCAATAGGTGCAGTAGAACTCAATCGTCGTGAATTCGGGGTTGTGGCGCGTGTCAATGCCTTCGTTTCTGAAGCACCGGTTGATTTCGTACACGCGCTCGAAGCCGCCCACGACGAGGCGCTTCAGATAAAGCTCGGGAGCGATGCGCAGGTACTGGTCGATGTCTAGCGCATTGTGGTGGGTGATGAAGGGCTTGGCGTTGGCTCCGCCCGGAATCGGATTGAGCATCGGCGTCTCGACTTCCATGAAACGGTGACGGTTCATGAAATCACGCACAGCGGTGACGGTCTTGCTGCGGATCTCGAAACGCCTGCGGCTGTCTTCGTTCATGATGAGGTCGACGTAGCGCTGGCGGCATCGCGCCTCAACGTCCTGCAGACCCTTGTGCTTTTCAGGCAGGGGGCGGATGCTCTTGGTGATCAGGCGCAGCTCCTTCACGCGCACGGACAGCTCGCCGCGGCGCGTCCGGAAGAGCGTTCCCCTGGCGGCAACGATGTCCCCGAGGTCAAGGGTCTTGAAGTTCTTGAAGGCTTTCTCGCCGCAGTCGGCGGGCGACAGGAAATACTGCATTTCGCCCGTAAAGTCGCGGACGGTTGCAAAGGCAGCCTTGCCCATCACGCGCTTGAGCATCATGCGGCCGGAGACAGCGACCTGCACGTCGGCAGCTTCAATTTCCTCCGCGCTTTTCTCGCCCCATGCGGCGCGCAGATCCCCGAACAGATCCGTACGGCGGAAATCATTCGGGAATGCAATGCCGTTTTCGCGAAGTTTGGCCAGCTTGGCCCGGCGCTCCTGAATGATGTGGTTTTCGTCTTCCGCGGGGGTCTGCGCGGTCTCGGCCCTAAGTTCTTCGGTCATGATGAAATTTCCTAACGAATGAGATTGATGAGGCTGGAATTCCCGTTTCCTAGATCCCCATCTTGAGGCTTGCCTCAATAAACTGATCCAGATCGCCGTCCAGAACGGCCCCGGTGTTGCCGGTCTCCACATTGGTGCGAAGATCCTTGACTCGGGACTGATCAAGCACGTAGCTGCGGATCTGATGCCCCCAGCCAATGTCGCTCTTGGATTCCTCGATCTGTTCCTGTACGGCCATGCGTTTTCTAAGCTCCATTTCGTAGAGCTTGGCCTTTAACTGGCGCATTGCCTGCTCGCGGTTGTTGTGCTGGCTGCGGTCATCCTGGCAGACGGTGACGATTCCCGTCGGAATATGGGTGATGCGTACCGCGGATTCCGTTTTCTGAATATGCTGACCGCCAGCGCCGGATGCGCGGAACACGTCTACGCGAAGATCCGCTGGATTGACAGTGATCTCGATTGAGTCATCAACTTCCGGGTAGACGTAAACGCTGGCAAAGGACGTGTGCCGGCGTGCGTTGGCGTCAAAGGGACTTTTCCTGACAAGACGGTGAATGCCGGTTTCGGTTCTCAGAGTTCCGAAGGCCCATTCGCCTTCGATGAACATGGTGCATCCCTTGATGCCAGCAACGTCGCCTTCGGTCTCTTCAGTGAGTTTTGCGGTAAAGCCGCTTCTCTCGGCGTAACGCAGGTACATGCGCTCAAGCATGCTGGCCCAGTCCTGGGCTTCGGTGCCGCCTGCGCCCGCCTGAATTTCAAGGTAGCAGTTCGCGCTGTCCATCGGTTGGTTGAACATGCGCTTGAATTCGAGCTTCTCGACGTCCCGGGCGAAGCCCTCGACTTCCTCGGCAACCATTTCGGCCCCGGTTTCATCGCCTTCCTCCAAACTCATTGCAAACAGCTCTTTGGCATCGGCAATGCCGCTTGCGAGACGGGCGAAGTTTCCGACCAGGTCCTCCAGGGACTTCTTTTCCTTGGTGATTTTCTGCGCCTGCTCGGGATTGTTCCAGAGGTCGGGGTTTTCGACCTCGCGGCAGACTTCCTCTAGGCGACGTTCCTTGCGGTCGACGTCAAAGATACCCCCTCAGCTCACATAGACGGTGAGCTAGGTCGTCGCACAGATTGTTGGTTCGATTGATGCGTTCAGCTTCCATACTGGTGTATCCGGGGCTGGTGATGAAGAAAAGAACCACAAGCCCGAAAGCGGCGATCGTGCGATAGATCGCCAGAGACAAAACAAGCCCCCGGAAAGAAACCTCTCCGGTGGTCATAAAATCTGAGAATTATACGGTAAGGCAACTGTCCACGAAAAACCACCGAGGGTTGACCACATCACTCCTCGGATGCCTCAACGACGAGCTGCACTGATCTGCGCCCCATGAATTCATTCACTTCCGGACGATAGGCAAGACGCACTCGCTGCGGAAGCGGATCATTTCTGCGGAAGTAGATTGCCTCGAACCGGGTTCCGCCCAGGTCAACGGTCAGTTTCAGATGAGTTCCCTTGAGGACTCTTTGCGATAGGATCGTAAAGTCGTTGGCAAACAGGGGGCGCTCAAAACCCTGTCCCCAGATCCTTGACGAGAGCGCATCAACGAGCGGAAAGTTCACTTCTTCAGGGCTGAGGGCCCCGTCAACAAGCACTGTCCGGTCGAAGAGCTCCGGCGGAGTCATTTCGGATACCGCCTGTTCAAAAAGCTCGGCAAACCGCTTCAGGTTCTCCGGGCGGATCGTGAGCCCTGCTGCCATGGCGTGGCCGCCAAAGCGGATGATGATTCGAGGGTCTGTCTTCATGACCCTGTCAAGGGCGTCCTTCAGGTGCACTCCCTCGATGGAGCGGCCGGATCCCTTGAGCTCCCCGTCCTCCGATGGAGCAAAGGCGATCACCGGGCGGTGGATGCGCTCCTTGACGCGGCTTGCGACCAATCCGACAACCCCCTGATGCCAGCCGCTGTCAAAGAGCGTCACAGTGGCCTTGTTTTCCCAGTCCATGGCCTGCACGCTCTCTAGCGCCTCGCTTTGCATGGTGCCTTCCAGGTTGCGTCTCTGGTTGTTGAAGAGCTCAAGCTGTTCGGCGTAGGTGCGGGCGGTCGCGTAATCGTCGGCTAGCAAGCAATCAATGCCGGGATTCATTTCGTCCATGCGTCCGGCTGCATTGATTCGTGGCGCAATGGAGAAGGCAAAGTCGCGAACCGATGCGTGGCCGGGATCGCGTCCGGCGACTTCAAAGAGAGCCTGAATCCCCGGACATGCAAGCCCGCGGCGCACGCGGGCGAGTCCCTGGGAAACAAGAATCCTGTTGTTTTTATCCAGGCACACCACATCGGCCACGGTGCCGAGCGCCACGATGTCGGCTAGAGCGTCAAGTCGAGGCTGCGTCTGGGCGGTGAACACGCCGCGGCGGCGCAGTTCGGCGCGCAGCGCGAGGAGCACGTAATACATGACGCCGCAGCCACAGAGCGCCTTGCTCGCGAAGCTGCTTGAGCGAACGTTGGGATTGACGATGCAGGCGGCCTCGGGAAGCGTTTCCCCCTGCAGGTGGTGATCGGTGATGATGACGGAAATTCCGAGCTGATTGGCGCGGTTGACGCCCTCAACGCTGGCGATGCCGTTGTCGACAGTGACAATGAGATTGGGGTGCTGGCTTTCATTTGCCAGGTCCACGATGTCAGGCGACAGGCCGTAACCGTAGCGAAACCGGTCCGGCACGATGTAGCCGCAGGATAGGCCCATTGCTCGGAAGCCCTTGATTGCGGCAGCGCAGGCCGTTGCTCCATCACAGTCGTAATCGGCAACGATGGTGACGTGTTCGCCCCGTTCCCGGGCATCGGCCAGGATTCGGGCAGCCTTGTCGGTACCCTCGAGCAGGCTTGGCGCAATCATGCTGCGCCAGTCTTCCGCGAGGTCCTCGGGGCAGGTGACGCCTCGGGCGGCGAGTGCACGCGCAAGAGGCCGCAGGACGCCTGAAGAGGCGAGCCGGTCGCAGATTCGCTGGTCATAGTCTCGAATGCGGAACCGGGTGCTCATGCCGACTCTCCCTCGACGATCCACTCCTCGGGAGGGAGTGAGCGCTGATGCTTGAGTTTGCTCAGCAGCCCGCGCACGCCGCCGCTGGCGGCAGCCTGCAGTGTCACGGTCGCGCACTGTTGTGCGCCGCAGCCAACGATGAGCGCCTGCTTGCATTCCTTTCGGGCCGCTGCGTCAAAGAGCGTCCGAATCTGTTGGCAAAGGGCAGGGATTCGTTTTTCCCACTCAGCCAAGTCTTCCCGCAGCCATGGCTCATACAGATCTGAGAGCACGGCCAGCCTGGTGCCGGGGGCGCACTGCTCCGGCCAGTCTGTGGCTCCTGTCGCCGCTGCAGTGCAGTGGCTGAAAAGCCCAGCGTTCTGCGACCAGCTGATGATCGCTGTTTCGTCAGAAAGAACGCCTCGGATTTTTGTTGGCGGAAAGATGAGTCCCGCTCTGCCGCCGCCCCAAATCCACAGTGCATCGATGGCGTGTCCGGCATCGGTCGACAGAGGCGAGGGGGAACAAAGAGCGTTCTGCAGCCGGGAGAACACGGCTTGAGCGGCAGCGACGGAATCAATTTCGGCGCCGGGAGCGGGCTCGATATCCCGTTCGTAAGCCCTGTGACCGGTCGTCATGGTGCTCCAGGGACGGGTTGCAACCGGCCAGTTGCTTCTGCGTGTCAGGTAAAGGACGCTGTCCCAGCGCTGCAAAGTGAACCCTTCGGCGGCAAGGGGCTTGATCAGGCGCGAGCAGATCTCCTCGATCAAAGGCTCGGTCAATTCCTTCTGTGCAATGGCTGCGATGCCGCTGGAGGTTCTTGTGCCGACGTCAAGTCGCCAGACTTCACTTGCAAAGACAAGCTCGAGCTCCGTGTGCCAGACGTAAGGGGCGATCGGCGGGAAGGAAGGGCGGGAGCAGAGCACGCGCCAGACCCACATGTCATGGGTCGCCCGGGAGAAAACGCCGCGGGAGAGCGTCTGAGTCTGCACCTCGTCCGTGGCGCCTAGCGTCAGCTGCGCAAGCGCAGTTCGAGTTTCCTGAGACAAACGCGCGAAGGCCTGCTGCGGCAGCAGCAGACCGGGAATCAAAAAATACGCCTGAGCCATGTCAAATCTTCGTTCTAAGTGCGGCAATTCTAACCGCCGGGAAGACGTCCGGGCAAAAACAGAGCCTGTCAGTCAGAAGGCTGACAGGCTCGCATGGAAGGCGGTGTCTGCTGGAGAGTTACTGGCCGTAGATGCCGGCTCTGACGCCAGCACCCATGACAACGCGCATCAGATCGGCAACCGTGCCGGAATTGGTCTTGTCCATGATCGAAGCGCGGTGCGCTTCGACAGTCTTGATGGAGATGCCAAGGTCATCGGCGATCTGCTTGTTGAGACGTCCGGCGACGATGCGCTCGAGCACCTGCTGCTCACGCGGGGTGAGCTTGGATAGGAGCGCTTCATTGAGACTCTGCTTTTCGTCCTTGACGCGACGCTCACGAGCCTCGCGGAGCATGCGCTCGACCTGCTGCTTGAGGGCTGCGTGATCGAAGGGCTTCTCAATGAAGTCCACCGCCCCCTTCTTGAGAGCATTCACAGCCATCGGCACGTCGCCGTGTCCCGTAATGAAGATGATGGGAAGCGCGGCCTTGCGGGCGAGCAGGTGTTCCTGAACCTCAAGGCCGCTCATGCCCTTCATGCGGACATCGAGGAGCAGCACGGCAATTGCGTTCGGGTCGTACTTGGCGATGAAGCTCTCGCCGCTGTCATAGAGTTCGACCTTGTAATCGCTGGCTTCCAGCAGCCAGCGAATGGAATCGCGCACATCCTCATCGTCATCGACGACATAAACAGTTCCCAGAGTCTGAGCGGGCTCGGAAGAAGAGAAGTTGGGGAAGGCCATGACAGTAAGAAACCCTTAATGCGTTCTAAGCGTTGATTGTAGCGCTCCCTTTGCCGATTGGAGGGTCAAGGTGAAGGTCGCGCCGCCGTCGGGGTTGTTCTCGGCCGTGATGCGGCCGTGGTGCGTTTCGGCAATTGAGCGGCAGATATTGAGACCGATGCCCATGCCAGAGCTCTTCGTGCTGAAAAACGGCGTGAACAGGTTGACGCGCACTTCGTCGGAAAGGCCGATGCCGTGGTCGATGACCTTGAAGACGATCATCGAATCGGACTTTTCAATGTTGAGCTGAACGCGCTTGGCTCCGGTGGGTACGCTTGCCTCCATGGCGTTCCTCAGCAGATTCAGAAGCACCTGCTCGATGAGCACCGAATCGCAAAGGACCTGGGGAATGTCTGATGGGCAAGAAACATCAATCTTCACCTTGAGCTTGCGGGCGGTGATGAGCGCAAGTTCCATGGCGCCGTCGACCAGGTCGGCAACATCGGTTGCCTGCATGTGGGGCTCGGAGCGCTTGGCCGAAGAGCGCAAGACCTGAACGATCTGGTTCATGCGTTGGGTCTGACGGAGAATTTTTGATAGCGCTTCGTCAGCATTGGCTTCATTGAGCTTGTTTTGGTGGTTGAGCATCTGTGCCGCGCTGGCGTAATTCTGGATGGCGGCAAGCGGTTGGTTGATTTCATGGGCGATGGAACTCGCCGTTTCTCCGATCATGATCAGCCGGGCGGACTGCTCGGCCTTTTTGAGCTGCTCTTCCAGCAAAAGCGCTGCCTTTCGACGTTCGCTGATGTCGGTGATCGTGAGAAGTTCCGCGCTTTCACCGTCGATCCAGCCGATGTTGCGTGCCTTCACGTGGAGCCAGTGGCCAGTCTGATCGTCAAAGACTTCACCGTTCGACTGTTCGCTGAGCGGCAGGTCGTGCAGTTTGGCGGCAATTCGAAGATGACCTTCCGGGCCGTCGCCAAAGCTGTCCGTATAGCGCTTGTTTGCAAACAGAATTTGGGGCGAACCGTTCGGGTGGCTGAGAACCGACACAGCGGCGTCCATGGTGGAGATCGCTCGCTCAAAGCTCTCCTGGGCGCGCATCAAGGAGGCTTCAGCCCGATTCTTGGCCGTATCGTCCATGTGAATGACAAGGATGCCGAGGAGCTGGCCAGAGGCATCGAACACAGGGCGTCTTTGGACTCGGCAGTCAAAGCGCGTGCCGTCTCTGCGTATTGCCTGGTAGGAAAGGTCCTTTGGAATGCCCTCTCTGATCTTGAGGCGTTCAAGTTCGTTGAATTCCTTGGAGAGCTGATCACAGGCCTCGGGGGGCCAGAATTTGAACGGCGGCCGCATGCCCTGCAGTTCCTTCACCGAGTAGCCGGTCATTGCGGCAAAGGCATTGTTGGCGTAGAGAATTCGCCCGGACATGCTTGTGACGGTGATGCCGTCCGTAAAGGCTTCATTCAGCGTCTTTTGCACCAGGATGCGGCTTTCAAGCAAGTCTTCCCTGCGATTCTTGCCGGTAATCATGACGGCGAGCGTGATCAGCAGCAAACCGAGCAGGGCGACAAAGAAGATCAGGGCCCAGACGAAGAATTTCGATGTCAGGAAACTCGACAGAGGCGTTGCCATGACGAGTTCCGTTGTGAGCGGGAATGGCGGCACCGGCGCGACGACAGTGTGCAGTTTGGGCGTGTCGGCAAGGGGATGTTCGGCCTTGGGTTCGCCGTTCAGAGTGAAGTAGGCGAAACGGTTCAATCCCAAATGGGGAATATCCGTGTGTTTGGTAATTTCTTGGATGGACAGGCGGGCGATGTGTGTAATGTTTGGATTGCTGTTGGGAACGAAGACGTCGATAAAAGGACCGCCCAGCTTGTTTTTTATGCTGTAGGGCTCGGAAAAGACGACGGCAAATCCTTTTTTTGCCTGATCGAAAAAGCGCAACGATTGGGATTGCAGCTTGGTGCCTGGCCTGCGGGTGATTTCTCCAAAAATGTAAGGGTTGGGAAGAGAGGTCAGCACGTTCCCGTCGTTGTCAAGTTTTGAGATCTCAAGAAGTTCGTGATAGTCCTCGAACAGCTCCTTCATGCGCTCGTTGTTGTGTGCGGCCGACTTGGCAGCCTTGGGGTCTGTTGCTCGGACGAGCTCCAGTGAGAGCGAATGCATGCGGGTGCCTATCTGCTCGCGCACAAGGCGGCTGATGTGGGAGAGGTGCTCTGACTCGCGGCTCGAGGTGATTGAATAGCTGCCTGCGATGATGACCGTGAACAGAATTGCAAGAATAAGAAGCAGGCCGACAAGCAGACGGGGTCTGTTCTTGACGGCAGGCGATGACTGAATCAGTTCCAGTAGATAGTCTGAAACCGGAGAGTACTCTGGTTCGAGGGGCATCGGTCGAGTGTTTTTTCGAAATGCTCGAAGAATGGAAAACTGACAAAATTGTGCCTGAACGATACGCCTCTGGCGACAGGCCGCAGCAGGTTTGAGGTCTCGCGGGCGTTGTTTCCGGAGCTGAGGAGAGGGAGAAAATGGATCAGAACGAACTCAAAAGACTCGTGGCACGCGCTGCGCTTGATGACGTGCGTGAGGGGGAAATCCTTGGCGTCGGCACAGGGTCCACGGTTGATTTTTTTATTGACGAGCTTAAGGCGAGCGGCTTGAGCATTCCCGCTTGCGTGTCAAGTTCCATACGCTCCACCAGGCGCCTCGAGCAGTACGGGTTCCAGGTTCTGGACATGACTGAAGTGGATGCAATCGGGGTTTATGTGGATGGGGCCGACGAGATTGACCCGGGGTTCTCGATGATCAAGGGCGGGGGCGGTGCGCTGACCCGAGAAAAGATCGTTGCCTCGATCGCTCGGAAATTCGTCTGCATTGCCGATCAGAGCAAGAAGGTGCCGGTGCTCGGAAAGTTTCCTCTTCCCGTGGAAGTGATTCCCATGGCGCTGCGCGCGGTGGCAGCCAGGCTGAGAGCCTTTGGCGGCAACCCTGTGGAGCGTGATTTCACCACGGACAACGGAAACCGCATTCTTGATGTTCACGGCCTCTCCATCACCGATCCTGTATCTCTTGAGGCTGCCATCAACCAGATCCCTGGCGTTGTGTCCGTCGGTCTGTTTGCGGCCCGAGGCGCAGATGTTCTGCTTCTTGGAACGAGTGAGGGCGTCAAGCGGTTTGAACGTCCCTAGGCGTTGGAACAAAAACCGCCTGAACCAATTGACCGGTTCAGGCGGAGGCATGCAAGCAAGGCTTTCTATTTCTATTCCTTGACTGGAGTTGCGTTCGGAACAGGGTCGACCCCCTTGCCAAAGAAATAGTTGCGGCACTGCTCAAGCAGGTGCCTGCGCACGTTGATGTCGGCGCAGTTGAGCCCATATTCGTTGATCATCATCGTCTGCAGTTTGGTCCACTCCTGCCAGGCCTCCTTGCTCACATTGGCCCAGATTTGCTTCCCGAGCTCGCCCGGAACCGGGGGATAGTCCAGCCCCTCGGCATCTTTTCCCAACTTAATGCAGTGCACCATGCGTGCCATGATCGACTCCTTGTTTGTTCGTTCGTGAGGGGTTTGGCGGATGGAACCTCGGAATCGGCCATCCCTCGTTGTTCGGAGGCATTGTAGCGGTTGATTGCCATTCTGCTTCTTAAGAGAAGCGGCGCGCAGTGTCCTTAAAATGCGGCTGTTTTGTTCTGGAGCCTCAGAGGATGGCTGACTTTTCTTCCCGCCCTTTCGATCACCTGCGTTCAATGCTGTCGCCGGAATCAATCCGCAAGGAGCCCGGCTTGCCCTTTGGCGGCAAGAAGAAGCTCGCAAAACTTCAGAGTCCGGCTCCAGCAAGGGAGGGTTCGGCGGATCAGGCTGCCGGGGAAGAAAAGGCTCCTGTTCGGGAGCCTCGGAAACGCATACAAAACAAGACCGCAGCGGTCCGGCCTGAGGCGCCGCGAAAATCCGATGGACAGCCGGCTAGGGTGACTTCGGCTGCGTCCAAGTCCACCCGGGACCGTAGGCCGCGCCAGGCGGCCAGATCCGCCCCAGCTGATCCGTCTCCGGCGCCAGAGCTCCAACCCTCTCAGAGCGAGGAGGTTCTTCCTCCCCAAAAGAAAGTGATCCGTCGCAATGAACGCGGCGAGATCATCCGCAATCCCATCCCCAGGCTTGAACTGATGCCCGGGCTGCCCGTAAGCGAACACGCCGAGGAGTTGATCGAGGCCATCAAGAACAATCAGGTGATGATTGTCTGCGGCGAGACGGGATCGGGCAAGACAACTCAGCTGCCCAAGCTCTGCCTGATGGCAGGCAGGGGCAAGAAGGGGCTCATCGGGCACACTCAGCCGCGCCGCATCGCTGCAAGCTCCGTTGCCAAGAGGCTTGCCGAGGAGCTTGACTCGGAGCTTGGAGAAGTAGTCGGCTACAAGGTTCGCTTTACCGATGAGACAACCCCGGGAGCGAGCATCAAACTGATGACGGACGGTATTTTGCTGGCTGAAACGCAGGCCGATCCGATGCTTCGCCGCTATGACACGATCATCATTGATGAAGCGCATGAGCGCTCGATCAATATCGACTTTCTGCTGGGGTACCTGAAGAGACTTCTTGCCAAGCGGCGGGATCTGAAGGTGATCGTCACTTCCGCCACGATTGATTCGGAGCGCTTTGCCGCTCATTTCGGAGCCGATCCCGAACATCCTGCCCCGGTTTTTACGATCAGCGGCAGGACATATCCGGTCGAGATTCGGTATCGCGGGCTTGAAGACGTGGACGAGGATGATGACC
>Ga0265300_10002124_pt1 | contig 17553 bp, 12 predicted proteins | sample AusTroGonzalo_MG_FD_193482 | JGI IMG/M metagenome (GOLD analysis project Ga0265300, IMG submission 193482) | Bovine rumen microbial communities from tropical cattle in Woodstock, Queensland, Australia - Gonzalo_03 | ecosystem: Host-associated > Mammals > Digestive system > Stomach > Rumen ...
CTTACCTTTGTGCCCGCTTAAGGATGCCGAACAACGGTTCCCAAGGAAGTTTGGGTGAGTGGCTGAAACCAGCAGTTTGCTAAACTGCCGTACGGGTTACCGTACCGGGGGTTCGAATCCCCCAGCTTCCGCCTCCTTTAAGCAAGCATACGATAACCGAATGGCGCTTTCATCTAACGGTTAGGATACAAGATTCTCAATCTTGGCATACGGGTTCGATTCCCGTAGGCGCTACAAAAAACAGGTCCGAATTTTCGGGCCTGATTTTTTGTGGCACCTACGGGAACCGAACCCGTGCGCCCTAGAAGGGCGCTCTCGGGACCCATCTTTTTAGTTTGCTACGCAAACGCGCTCACTTTGTTCGCTTGGCGGCCCTCCGGGTCCGCGGTCTCGCTCCAGGCATTCGCTCGCTCCGATACGTTTGTACCTGCGTATTTTTACCTGCGTAATGTAATCTCGTTGTTTAGGAGTTGGGTGAATTTTATGGCTCCTGTTTCTGAGAGGTGGTTGTTGTCGTGGAAGTCGGAGGGTTGGAATCGGGGATCATTCATGTAGTTCAGATAGAGGGCTCCGTAACCGCTGACAATGGAATCTATCAGTTCATGCATGTTTTTGAGTTGTCTCTTATCCAGAAAATCACAATATAGATGCCAGCACGGGGTTGTGACCAGGATCAGCTGTATTTCATGCTCCTTGCAGAATTCTGCAATCGCCTTCATCTCCCGGAAGTTTTTGTCAACCATATACCAATCACTGAACGTGCTATGACTGACGACACTTCTTACAGCAAGGCTGTCATCCAGTTCATCGGCCGGAGACACCGCAGGGGCGAACATCGTACCCCACCCGTCTTCATCGCAACCGGCATCCTTATCCCCAAGCAACACCTGCCTGAACTTTTCCTTGGCCGATGCCACATTTGACACCTCAAGACCTGAAAGGAATGATCCGGGATAGAGGTCACAATCCATATAGAGCCTGTAATATCTCTGCCTGTAGGATTCGTTGCCGCTAACTATATCGTCATCAACCCATGAAAAATAAGAGACCGGAACTATTACCGTTCTCAGACGCGAATATCGGTCTTTCCAATATTCAAGCAGATATCGGTCATAAGAATAATCCTGGCTTACATTTGCCAGATTGAATGCTACGCCGTCCAGCAATGAAGGTTTTATGCCGTAGAAAGTATGTGAACTGCCCAGAACAAGAGTTTCAACACTCCCGCAGTTCCGTTCCATCCATTCATATTTGAACCTGTACGGATTAGGAGTCCGCCTGAGCAGGAACTCGGCAGAGGATGCACCTATCAGGATAAACAGCACATACGGCAGACAATTCAACAGGAACTTTTTCATACAGGCTAGAACTGGAAATAGACAAATTTCTGACCCGTACCTATGAACAGGATGATCAGAATGATCAACAAATAATATACAGTCCTGCGTACCAGCCTTATATTGAAAGGCTTACGGTCCGGAAACTGCAGTACGTGCTCCTTGTCTCTCTGCAGCCACTCAACCACCAGCAGGAGCAGGCATACCACCAGCATCTTCTTTCCGTGCAGAGGAGCCGCATCAATGAAACTGTTCGTAAACATAGACCTGAATAACCCTACTGCCTGATGGATGGTCTCGCATCGGAACACCACCCAACCGGCGGCCACAAGAATGAAAGAGACGCACATCCGCAGCAGGTCCTTAAGACTTGGAAGGACTCTTCCGTGCCCAACCTCATGCTCATACTTGGTATTGATCCCGAATGCTATATAAATGCTGAGCAATGCCGCATGGAACAGCCCCCAGCATACGAATGTCCAGTTGGCGCCGTGCCACAACCCGCTGACCATCCATACTATGAACACATTCCTGATTGTCTTGAGTTTTGAGCATCGGCTTCCGCCCAAAGGAAAATATAGATAGTCCCTTAACCATGATGTAAGGGAGATATGCCATTTGCGCCAGAATTCAGGAATGCTGCGTGAAAAGTAGGGATAATCAAAGTTCTGCATCAGCCTGATGCCGAACAGACGTGCGCAGCCTATCGCGATATCGGAATATCCCGAGAAATCACAATATATCTGGAACGTGAACAGCACTGCCAGGATTATCAGCATTGAGCCCGGAAGCTCCTGATACTGGTTCCAGTACTCATTCACCACCAGGGCGCAGTTATCGGCTATAACCAGTTTCTTGAAGAATCCCCATAATATACGGCGCATTCCGTCAACCGCTTCCGCATAATCAAAAGACCTATCGGTCTGGAATTGCGGCAGCAGATTCGAGGCTCTCTCTATCGGGCCGGCCACCAGCTGCGGGAAGAAACTGATATAGGCAAAAAAGCCCACCGCATCATGAGTTGCATTGATACGGTTCCTGTATACATCTATAGAGTAGCTCAGGGCCTGGAAAGTATAGAAACTTATTCCAACCGGCAGAACCACATTCAGCGTCACCCAGCCCGGTGTATAATCAAAAAGCAATGACAGAAGGTCACTCAGGCTCTCTGAGAAGAAATTGTAGTACTTGAACAGTACAAGTATGGCCAGGTTTATCAGGATATTTGAGATACTTATGGCTCTCCTCACCTTTGGGGCCGATGCAGACCGCTCCAAAAACAGACCGCTCAGGAAACTGCAGAATGATGTAAAGACAATCAGTATCAGGAAACGCCAGTCCCACCATCCGTAAAAGAGATAACTTGCCGCAACTATCAACAGATTCTGCCATCGGCGTTCTTTGAGTACCAGCCAGTACAGCAGGAACACCGTCGGTAAGAATACCAGAAATTCTATTGAGTTGAACAGCATATCGTTTTAGTGCTGTTTTTTGCGGACAACAAAGACGTAGATCAGCAGCACCACATTCATCATCAGCGAATACAGTATGGCGGGGATTGCCATCTCGGCGCTGTTGAATATGAAGGGGCTGGTTGCTATGGCTATGGCCTGGGCTGCGTTCTGCATTCCTACCTCAATAACAACGGTACGACGCTGCTCCGCATTGTTCTTTACCAGACGTGACAGCAGTGATGAGCATGTTATGGCCACAAGTATTAAGACCGTGACACACACGCAGATCAAGCCCAGATTATCCAGAATGGTTTTGTGGTTCTGGATATAGAATACCGTGATGAGTACCATCAGCAACGGGAATGCCAGCTTGGAGAGAACCTTATCGGTCTTGGAAGCCGCATTGGGCCACGAATAGTGCATACCTATTCCCAGCAGCACAGGCAGCAGCATAAGCAGCAGGTTCTGCTTGATAAGGTTACCCACCGGCAGCGTAATGCCCACGCTCTCACCTATCATCAGCGTAGCCCAGCTCATAATGACCGGGATCGTAAAGAGAGTGATTATGCTGCTCAAAGCCGTAAGCGTAACCGACAGAGCCACATCACCGCCAGCCAATTTGGAGAACACGTTCGATGAACTTCCGCCCGGGCAGCAAGCAATCAGTATAAGTCCGATAAAAAAAAACGGCCCCAACCCGAACACTTTAGCCAGTCCCAACGCAATCAAAGGTAACAACACAAGCTGTCCGAAAAGAGCCACCACAATAGGCCAAGGACGGCGGAAAACCTTGCCGAAATCCTCAAACCGGAGCGTCAGCCCCAAATCAAACATCAGCAAAGTAAGAATTGGCAATACAATCCAGATAGTATTCATTTCTGTTCAACTTTTTCAAACAATTACCGGACCGCAAAGTTACAAAAAACCTACGCTCATTCAACCCACTCTTTCCCCACCCCCCTCACCTTAGGGAACCGTAACGCACGTTGAAGCGATTTCTTCCCTAACGTGAGCAGGAAATACGTGATATCGCGGGCTACCCCCGTACCTTAGGGAACCGTAGCGCACGTAGAAGCGATTTCATCCCTAACGTGCACAGGAAATACGTGATATCGCGGGCCACCCCCTCACCTTAGGGAACTGTAACGCACGTAGGGCCATTTTCATCCCTAACGTAAGCAGGAAATACGTGATATCGCGGGCTACCCCCTCACCTTAGGGAACCGTAGCGCACGTAGAAGCGATTTCATCCCTAACGTGCACAGGAAATACGTGATATCGCGGGCCACACCCGCACCTTAGGGAACCGTAGCGCACGTAGGGCCATTTTCATCCCTAACGTGAGCAGGAAATACGTGATATCGCAGGCTACCCCCTCACCTTAGGGAACTGTAACGCACGTAGAAGCGATTTCATCCCTTACGTACACCGGAAATACGTGATATCGCGGGTCACCCCCGCACCTTAGGGAACCGTAGCGCACGTAGAAGCGATTTCTTCCCTAAGGTAAGCAGGAAATACGTGATATCGCGGGCTACCCCCTCACCTTAGGGAACCGTAACGCACGTAGAAGCGATTTCATCCCTAACGTGCACCGGAAATACGCTTTCCCGCGGGCCACCCCCTCACCTTAGGGAACCATAGCGCACGTAGAAGCGATTTCATCCCTAACGTGAGCAGGAAATACGCTTTCCCGCGGGCCACCCCCTCACCTTAGGGAACCGTAACGCACGTAGAAGCGATTTCATCCCTAACGTGAGCAGGAAATACGTGATATCGCGGGCCACCCCCGCACCTTAGGGAACCGTAGCGCACGTAGGAGCGATTTCATCCCTAACGTGCACAGGAAAAAAACAATGAACCCCTCCACAAGGTCTGCAGAGGGGTTCACCGTATTACGTTTGGACTGGAATTACTTGAAATCGACTTGTGCCCCCGTTTCACGAAAGTGAAACTAAAATAAGGTCAGGGATTCCTGGGCCAAGTCGATTATTTGAAATCGACTTGTGCCCAAGGAATCCACTTCTGGACTTCCTTTTCTTTCAGAGTCTCGTCAACATGCAGGATAATGGTGTTGGCATCCTCCTTGCCCAGCAGGAACTTGTCAATGAAGGCCTCAACCTCGGGATACTGGCTCTTGGGGAGCTGGCAGTGTCCGTGACCGCCCTGAATTGAGAATCCCATACGGTCCTCGATTCCGAACTTCTTCCAAACCTCGCGGGCAGCTACGCATGATACGTAACCAGCCTCATCGGCCAGCCACTCGTAATCAGTGTTACCCAGTACCAGGAGGGCACGCGGGCAAACCAGAGCGCAGAGCTCGTGGTGGTCATACGGAAGCTTTGATACGTTCTCATCCTTCCAGTCCCACATGGACTTCATGAACCAGTGCTCATCGGTAGCACCCAGATTCTCAACCTTACCAAGGGTCTGTGATACACGCCATGCAGCAGCACCGCCGCCACCGGGCTCCTGAGCGATGGTAAGAGCGATACGCTCATCCATAGCACCTGACCAGAGGGCCATCTTGCCGGCATATGAGCAACCGGTGATACCTATGTGCTTCATATCAATCTTGCTGGCAGCACCAACAATCTCCAGACCATCGATGAGACGGCTTACGCCCCATGTCCACTCTGAGTAAGCACCGTTGTCAACCAGCTCGGGATAGAGACGGTCAAAATTGTAAGTACCGCGGCCGTCTTTCTTCTCACCGCCGCCAAAGCCGCCCATCTGTGAGTAGCTGTTTACCTGACGCTCGCTGAAGTTCATTGTAGCGATCTTACGGTCGCTGAAGAACTGGCGGGGCAGACTGTTATTTGAAGCACCGATCATGAGAGGGAACGGTCCGTCGCCCTCAGGATATGTGATGTTGGCAGAAATCTCAAGGGTCTCACCGTTACGTGTAACCTTAACAGTCAGTTTGTTGCCCTCAAGAGTGGCCTCAATGTCCTTCTTGTCAATCATAGGCTTCTCACCTATCTCGTAGTGCTGGAGTTCACGTACAATCTCGGCACGACGCTTCTCCCAATCCTTGAACTTCTTGACCTGCTTCTTGCTGTTTGAGAATTCAAACGGGTTGGGCAGAGTCTCCAAAGCCTTGGCTTCATCAACTGTGGGGAATGCGGGTGCGGGATACTTGGCACCTGCAAACTCCTGGTCATAAACCAGAGGAATTGACTTCTGTGCCATTACAGATGTAGCAGTCAGGACTGCAACTGCCATAATAAAGGATTTTGTTCTCTTCATATTGTAAGTTTTTAGGTTAACGTATCTCATTAAGCAAGCCCAAATATAGTCTTTATATATCATATAGGGATTCAACAAAGTTGTTAAAGAGAACAAAAACGCAGAAAAAATCAGAAACCGATACGCATTTTTACAGGAAGATGGTCCGAATAGCCACCTTGATAACGACGTCCGTTATAAGTACGAAAAGGCTTTACACCACCGTAAATGTCATCATCAACAAGAAGGAACGGGGCACTCAGAACAGTTGCATCGATATATTCCGTGCATCCCAATCCATTGAGCAGTGAGGCCGATACCACAAACTGGTCATAGGTATCCCACTCTCCGTCATATTTGTAACTGCCGTCATCCACGCCGTCCATCACCGTCACCAGATTACGGTCACTCAGACCCGATCCGTTTGAGAATGGATATGCACCCAATCCCTCACGAAGTGCCGGTGCATCGGGCCCGTCATTCAAATCACCCATTATCACCACATACGGCTTTTTACGCACCCTGAATATACTGTCTACCGATTGTCTCACAACACCGGCCGCACATACGCGGTATTTCTCCGTCCCGTCAGTTCCGCCATAACGGCTTGGCCAGTGGCACACATAGACATCCAGCGTATCATAACTCTCCAGAACCCCGGTCACATGCAGGACGTCACGGGTTGCGCCACCCCCAAGCGGACGCAGGTTCACCCTCAAACTCTCATAATCCAAGAGACGGAAATAATTCCTACGGTAAAGCAGTGCCACGTCTATTCCGCGACGGTCGGGCGAATCAGTCATTACATACTTGTAACCCACCTCCCGCAGGGCAGACCTTGCAGTCAGGTCTGTAAGCGCAGTCCCGTTCTCAACCTCAGCAAGTCCCACCAACCCGGGGGCTGTCTCCTCATCGGCAGCGACAATGATCCGGGATATGGCATCCAGCTTGTCCCAGTAACGCGAACGTGTCCAGTGATAATCCCCCTCAGGGGTATAAGCGTCATCGTCCTTGAGGGGATCATCCTCAGGATCAAAAAGATTTTCAGTATTGCAGAACAGAATGGTCATGCTCTGTTGGGCATTCAAGAGAAAAGGAAAAAATGTGCAAGCAACAAGAAGGAGAATCTTTTTCATATCTTTCAATTATTGTGGTACGTATTGATAACAGCCCGCATCGGCCCCGGAATAAGGCCTGGGAACACCCGCCAGGTCCACCGTCCAGACTCGTGACAGGGTATCGGCAATACCTCGAGCACGCGACAGCGAATCAAGCGTAAACACAGACCCATACCCTCTCGATGTACGGTCTGTGAAGTTGGACGATCCGTATGCCTTTGAGTCACGGTTCTCAAACACCACATCCCTGTAACGGACATCGGTGGTATCCTGCACCATGATCAGTGAATTGCTTATGCTGAACGGGACCTTATCCCGAAGCGAATCAACCGTTACAGTGAATCCCTTATTATTCCGGCCGGTAATTATGCAGTTGCGGAAAACGGCCCCTTCAATGGGCGCAGGTTTCTCATCACGGTTATCCTTTAGTGATACGGGGTCAAGTCCGGCCGTCCAGACGGAGAAACCGGCAATAGTGCAGAATGTAAATTCCGACAAGCCACCAGCGATGTCCACACATGATCCGCCAGCATTGGTGATCTGTGAATTAGCCACCTCAATCCTGCAGGACGTTGCCTCAATACCGTTGCCGCTCACATTATGTATGACCGATGACACCACGCTCATCTTAAGCTTATCAGTCCCTGAACTGTCAGCCCTGATACCCCATGAGCCTCCATGGATATCACAGTAACTGAATATGTTACCCGTGCTTTCACGTCCCAGGCATATACCGCCCCATTGGGCATTAAGCAAATCATACGGGAGCCTGGGCAGCATAAGGTCCAGACGGTCGCCACGCATTATAATCACGCTGTCCGGAGTGCCCTGGGCCACAATCGTGCCCGCTAAATCAAGCACCGCATCCTTATGGAAATACATGCGGCAGCCGGGCTCAAGAGTAAGCACTGCCCCACCCGCAACACGGAGTGTATCATATATCACGTACGGCAGCCGCGCAGAAAAGACGGTATTATGATCAATCGTACTGCCACGCAGTCTAACCGCATTCTGTCCGCTGGCATGCAGCCTCACAAACTGAACGGTCCCGCTCTCCAGTATGAAACGTATGGAGTCAAACGCATCCGTCAGGCCGGAATCATCAGATTCGGGCACCTTTACCGATATAAAACAGAACAGGCTGTCGCCGCCACCAATCTCAAGACCTGTTATGGTACTGCCACCCTCACCGTCCAGATTCATGCGGAACGGACTGCCGGCACCACCTCCCATCACGGCGTCAAAACGTATTCCGGAGTTATTGGTGTTATAAATCATGAAACCTGCCGTTGCCGATACCTCTCCCGTGAATACGGTATCCAGCCGGATGGTATCGGCCGAAAACTGAAGCCGGCACCTGCTGTCCGTACTGAACGTCCAGTCCTCCCGGCATGATTGAAAAAGCATCATGCCCGATATCAAAAACAGTAACAGGAACCTCTTCATATAGTGTCCGACATAGTTTTGGCGTACTAAGTTAAAACGTAAATCGCAAATAAAAAGTATCTTCGCATACTGAAAAACCAAAAACCACCATATGAGAGGCAGATTCATAAAATTCCTGAAGGACTGGATGCTTGTAATAGGCATGATTTCCGGCGCCGGAGCATATCTTATATACATGCAGATTCCCGCCATACACAGTGCCGGTCCCGTCCTGGAGACAATCTGCCGCAGGACACAGCCCATACTGCTGTTCCTCATGCTGTTCATAAGTTTCAGCCGCATCGAACCGCGCCAGCTACGCCCTCACCGCTGGCATCTGAGTGACCTGCTCATCCAGCTTTCGGCCTACATTCTTCTCTCCGGAGCCGTAATCTGGGCCATGCACTCCACATGCCCGGCAGCAGCCTGGATACTGCGGCACAGGGTTCTGTTTGAATCGGCCATGCTCTGTATGATATGCCCCACCGCCACAGCCTGCGCAGTCGTTACCGGCAAGTTGGGAGGCGACATGTCACAGGTGGTGATGTACACCATCATCATCAACCTTGCGGTATCAGTGGTTGTCCCCCTCACGGTCCCCTTGCTATACCCGCAGGCCGATATCACATTCATCGCCGCATTCAGCCGCATCCTTACCAAGGTCTTTCCGCTACTCATACTGCCCTGCCTTACAGCATGGGCTGTCAGATATCTCATGCCGCGTTTCCATGAGTGGATAGCCTCCAGGATCAATTTGAGTTTCTACATGTGGAGCGTTGCACTCACCCTGGCCATCCTGATGAGCACCCGCGCCATCATACACAGCAGTTGCAGCATCTGGACCCTGGCCGGCGTAGCTCTGGTATCCATGGTTTGCTGCATATTCCAGTTCTGGATAGGCCGTCGCATAGGCAGCAAAACCGGCAACCGCATTGAGGCCAGCCAGGCATTCGGACAAAAGAACACCGTATTCGGAATCTGGATGGGTTATACGTTCTGGAATCCTCTCGTATCAGTAGCAGGTGGTTTCTACACCATCTGGCACAATATCCACAACACCCGCCAACTTTATAAAAAGAGCAAACGGCAATGAACAGTATAAAGAAAACATTCCTGATTCTGTCCGTACTCATAATCATCACAGGGTGTACAAAAGATGATTATGATGAAGGGGGCGTCCCCCTGATACCGGACAACAACCGCGTTTGGTATGAACTGGTAAGTAGAGACACCCTTAAAAGTACGGATATTCTTATGACACTCATAGGCAGCCCCATGGTATCAGTAGGTCCGCCCTTAGTACGCCAATCCTTTCTGTATCATTCAATAAACAAATCTGATACCGTTACCCTGTCAGGAGTAGTCTGCTGGCCGGAAGGATATGACAGCTGCAATGAGATATGGCTGGAAAACCACTATTTCACGATTCGTTGGAATGAGTGCCCTTCGCAGGAACCACATGCCGGAATGTTATGCGGATCCATCCGGCATGCCGTATATATCGGAGCTGACTATCAGGGACAGGGACTGACCAGAGAGATGTATCAGCCATTCTCAAATACCATTCTCCTGGCCAACCAGAGTATAGACTGTTTCAAAGCCGCATATTCAGTTTTGCAGGATTACGGCCCAAAGTTGGCCGATGACTATTACACATACAGTATGGGATCATCTTTGGGCGGAGCGGTTACTTTCGGAATAGCAAGGCAAATAGAGCTTGATCCCGGGCTCAAGGAACTGGTACGTCTCAAAAAGAGTTTCTGTTGCGGCGGACCTTATGACATGAAGGCGTTGTTTGATGTCTTTCTTGAGACTCCCGATGAAGAGTTAATGTACCCTGTAGGATTTATCTGTTCAGTTAAAGGAATAATGGATGACAGTCCGGCATTCAGAAAATACAGCTATTCAGACTGTTTCACTCCTGAGCTGCTCAACATCGGCATTATGGACAGTATTGAAACCAAGCTGTTCAATGCCCCTCAACTCAACCTTATGATCAAGGATGCCGGATTCAAAAGTATCAGAGATATCCTTTCGGACTCTATCCGTAACAATAATTCCGCGTTACATAAGGACCTTATTCAGGAACTTGCAGGACTTGACCTCACTGTAGGATGGAGCCCTAGCTCCCCCATTCTGCTACGGCACCTCAGGACAGACCGGAACATTCCTTTCAGGTGTTTGGAAAGCGTTCAGGCCAATATGCCTGACAACGGGAATATTACGTATGAGATTATTGAATCCGGTAATCATAACGATGATTGCGTGGCATTTTACAAGAAGTTGATATTCGGGCAGTATCCACTTGACTGAAAACCATTATCTTTGACATTCAGGAGAGCAGAATCATATTATGGATTTTGTCAATAAAATCAGGCAGTATATCATAAGCAACAACCTACTTAAGGATGGAGCCGATGTAATTGTGGGCCTGAGCGGAGGTGCGGACAGCACTGCCTTGCTTAAGGTTCTGCTTACACTTGGCTATCGCTGTACTGCCGTTCATTGCAATTTCCATCTGCGTGGGGCCGAGAGCGACCGCGACCAGCAGTTCGTAACGGAGCTCTGCAGCAGACTCGGTATAAGACTGGAAGTCTGCCATTACGATACGGAATCATATGCCCGCCAGCACGGAATATCCATCGAGATGGCTGCACGGGAGTTGCGTTATGCCGATTTCAACCGAATCATGCAGGAGCGGCAGGCAAGCGCCGTATGCATAGCCCACCATCGTGACGATTCCGTTGAGACCCTGCTCCTGAACCTCATCCGAGGCACCGGACTGCGTGGTCTTACAGGCATCAAGCCGGTAAACGGCAACATCATCCGCCCGTTGCTGTGTGTATCCAGGACTGAGATTGAGCAGTGGCTCACAGAGACAGGTCAGCCGTACGTAACTGACAGCACCAACCTGGAGACCGATTACACCCGCAACAAGATCCGCAACCAGCTGCTCCCGCTTATGCGTACCATCAATCCTGATGCCGACAACGCCATCAACACTACGTCACAGCATCTGCAGCAGGCATATACAGTCTACAATGATGCTATGGACCAGGCGCGTGTGCGTGTATCGGACGGTAACATAATCAGCATCCCGGAACTCAAAAGGCTCCCCTCCCCGCAGGCGTTCCTGTTTGAGTTGCTCTCACCATTGGGATTCAACAGCGCACAGATAAATGATGTATGGGCTTCAGTTGACTCTCAGCCCGGAACCAGGTTCCTGTCGGCCACGCATCAGATTATCAAGGGCCGTGACAATTTTACCATATCACCGGTATCGGAGGTTGACTCAACCTATATGACCGTGAGCCTTACCCCCGGAACGGCAGTCACCCTGCCCGACGGTCGCCGCCTCACGGTAAGCAGTGCACCTGCCGGCACCCCCATTTCACATGACCCCTCTACAGCCACTTTTGATGCTGCACAACTGACTGATAGCACCGTCACCATCCGCCGCTGGCATGAAGGCGACCGGTTCGTTCCTTTCGGCATGAAAGGCAGCAAACTGGTCAGCGACTTGCTGACCGATTGCAAGGTAAGTCCCGCCTGCCGTGAAAACCAGCTTGTTGCAACTATGGGCAACGACATCATCTGGGTATTGGGCATTCGCAGCAGCAACCGCCACCGCGTCTCATCACGTACCGCCACACAACTTATCCTCACACTTGCCTAAGGCATAAAAAAGCTTCCGTAACACTGAATCAGTCAGCATTACGGAAGCCGGAATTGTTTTATCAATAAAGAATCCTTTCTATCTGCCGGGAACCCTAAGGCAAAAGCCCTCAGGATTTACTTGAAGAGTCTGGGAGCCAGATCATAAAGGTTCTGGCGCCATGTAAACCAGGTGTGTCCGCCCGGTTTCTCACTGAACTCATACTTTACCTTAGCCTCATCAAAGAGTTTGAGTGTCTCCTTGCAGTTATTGTAGGCAATATCCTCAGGACCGCCCTGTGTAAAGGCCAGAATCCTGAAATTGCTGTTCAGCTTGTCTGCAATCTGCTTGAGATGCACACGCTCCTTCTCATAAACCTCCTGATTACCGGGAGCGAAACTGGCGCTGAGCACCCAGACATAACCAAACAGCTCGGGGTTGTTCAGAGTGGTCTCCAAAGTCTCCATACCACCCATGGACAAACCGGCCATTGCTCTGCTGTTACGGTCTGTAAGTACCCTGTAATTATCCTCAATGAAAGGTATGATGCTCTCAATCATATCCTTGGCAAACATTGACACGTCAATGCTTCCGTCGGGCATAACCACAATCATCGGCTTAATCTTTCCCTCAGCCATCAGGTTGTCCAGGATATCACCTGCACATCCCACTCCGGGCCATGCGTTATCAGTATCACCGCCACCATGCACCAGATAGAGCACAGGCAGTCTATCGGCCGATTTCTCATAACCTGCGGGAGTCCAGACATGCATTCTGCGAGTCTGATTCAGGGTCTTGGAAAAATAATAGCGCTTGGCTACTGCACCGTGAGGTACATTCTTACGGGCAAAGAACTCATCACCTGTAGGAGCCACGGTAAGCAGGGCCGATGTCTCTGAGGCATAAGCTGATTTGGGATCATACACACGCACTCCGTCAACAGTGAAGTTGTAACGGAACACGCCGTTGTCAATCTTTTCAAGCACGCCCTGCCATACACCGCTCTCATTCTTAGTGAAACGTACAGGAGATGTATAAGGCAGGTCACCGCCTACTGATACAGACTGCGCCTGTGGTGCATATATCTGGAACAGTACGCTTCCGTCAGGTCTTACAATCGTTGACCTGAGGGTGTCATTGGCACTTCTTCCAAACCACTGTGCACTGGCAACACCGTTTGCCAGCAACACAGCAGTCATTGTAAGAAACAATCTCAGTTTCATTAAATGAAGGTTTAGATTGTTACGGTTGTCTTGAGACGGATATCGTCCGATGCACCGCCAAGCATGAGCTCAATCTCACCGTGCTCCAGAACCCAGCCGTCGGTAGTCTTGGCCTCATCCCAGTAACGCAGTTCCTGAACCGGAATCTCCAGTGTAACAGTCTTGGTCTCACCTGCATTCAGTGTCACGCGCTTGAATGCCTTGAGCTCCTTGAAGGGACGCTCAATCTTTGAGTCCTTATAGTGAACGTAGAGCTGAGCAACCTCATCGGCCTCCATGCCACCCTCGTTCTTGAGGCTGAATGTAACCTTGATTACATCCTTGGCACCATACTTGCTCTTGTTGGTCTTTATGTTGGAGTAGCCAAAGTCAACGTATGACAGACCATGTCCGAATGCATACATGACAGGCTTCTCCTTGGTGTCAAACCAGCGGTAACCAACCAGCAGTTTCTCAGTGTAGAGTGCATCGGGCACGGCATTTGAACGGCGTGCGTTGGCATTGCCGCCCAGATCCTGACGGTACATGTTGGTGAACAGGTCACCCTCCGATGAAGCTCTCTGCGGGAAGTTACCCATAGCATATGCGGGAGAGTCCTCAAGCTTGATGGGGAATGTGAAAGGCAGCTTGCCGGAAGGAGCGATCTTTCCGAACAGCACATCGGCCAGGGCGTTACCACCCTCCAGACCGTTCCACCAGCCCTGAACGATAGCGGGGCTGTACTTCTCCAGTTTCTGCAGGTCACAGGGACCACCGCTTATGATTACGCTTACTATGTTGGGATTGACAGCTGAGATTGCAGCCACAAGCTCCTCCTGACCCAGAGTCAGCTTGATATCTGAACGGTCGCTGCCCTCAGACTCGATGGTCTTGCTGGTACCGCCTACGAATATAACCAGGTCAGCCTCCTTTGCAGCCTTGATGGCCTCGATCAGAAGGTCTGTATTGATGGAAGGTGTTGCGGCAGGTCTTCCCCAACCACCGGCCTGAGGCAGTGCATAACCCTCGTTGAAGGTTACCTGGACACCGTTACCGGCATGGTTCTGGATACCCATGAGAGGAGTAATCTCATAAGGAGCCTTTACGCCGGCACCTACACCACCGTTGGCGGTGATTGCAACGGCATTATGACCAATTACGGCAATCTTCTTTACGTCCTTCTTGATAGGCAGCAGTCCACCCTCATTCTTGAGCAGTACTACAGACTTCTTGGCAACCTCATAGGCAATCTTCTGCTGCTCAGGCAGACTTGTCTTGCCCTGGTTGGCAACATCATTGGGGATAGCCTCAATTGCGAAACGTACGCGCAGAAGCTCACGAACCTTGGCGTCAACTACACTCTCAGGAACCTTACCGGCACGAACTGAGTCAATCAGCGGCTGGCCCAGGTAGTTGCTGCCTGTCATCTGTACGTTCAGACCGTGAAGAGCTGCACCCATAGTTGAGTGTGTGCCACCCCAGTCTGATACAGTAAAGCCCTTGAATCCCCACTCTTTACGCAGGATCTCGTTGAGCAGATGCTCGTTCTCCGAGCAGTAGTAACCGTTCACCTTATTATATGCAGGCATCACGACCATGGCACCACCCTCCTTTACGGCAGCCTCAAAAGGCTTGAGATAAAGCTCACGGATGGTACGCTCATCGGCAACGACATTCACGCTACCGCGGTTGGTCTCCTGGTTGTTAAGTGCAAAGTGCTTGATGCAGACTGCGGTACCGGCATCCTGAGATCCCTTGGTATAACCTACTGCAAGAGCGGCTGCAAGCACAGGATCCTCAGACAGATACTCATATGTACGGCCACCTACAGGCAGACGCTGGATATTGATGGCGGGGCCCAGGATTACATCCTTACCACGGAGTCTGCCCTCAACGCCCATACCGTGACCATAGTCATAAGCCAGTTCGGGTGACCATGTAGCGGCCAGAGCGGAACCGGTGGGGAAATATGTAGCGGAGTCATTGGTCCAACCCAGAGGACGGAAACCGTCACCCAACTCCTCACGGATACCGAAAGGTCCGTCTGCGTATTTGATATCCTGGATTCCCAGTCTTGGAACACCCTCAGAAGACATGATTGTCTTGCTGTGAAGCATCTCAACCTTCTCCTCAAGGGTCATCTGCTTAATGATCTGATCAATCTTCTTGTCATTCACTGTCAGCTTGGACTGCAATTTGCTCTGAGCTGATACCGATACGGCTGCCGCCAGTATCATCACGATAGATAATAATCTCTTCATATATTTAATTGGTAATAATTTGATTGTCGCTTTAATAACAGACTTTCACTTTGCAAATGTAAAAGAATTAAATTCCAAACCCTTATTCTAACTGTTTAAATAATGTCCTGATTGTTCAAAAACAAAAAAACTCCGCAGCCTTGAGAGGTTGCGGAGTTTCTTATCGTGTAATATCAGATTACTTCTTGGCAGCAAGAGCCTGAGCTACGTCAACGGCGCAAGCTACAGAGCAACCTACCATCGGGTTGTTACCGATACCCAGGAAGCCCATCATCTCAACGTGTGCGGGAACTGATGAAGAACCTGCAAACTGAGCGTCTGAGTGCATACGACCCATGGTGTCGGTCATACCGTATGAAGCGGGACCTGCGGCCATGTTATCGGGATGCAGGGTACGGCCTGTACCACCACCTGAAGCTACTGAGAAGTAAGGCTTGCCAGCCAGAACACGCTCCTTCTTGTAAGTACCTGCTACGGGGTGCTGGAAACGTGTGGGGTTGGTTGAGTTACCTGTGATAGATACGTCAACACCCTCCTTCCACATGATAGCTACGCCCTCACGAACGTCATCAGCGCCATAGCACTTAACCTTGGCACGGGGACCGTCGCTGTAAGGAATGGTCTTAACGACCTTGAGCTTACCAGTGTAGTAGTCAAACTTGGTCTGAACGTATGTGAAACCGTTGATACGGCTGATGATCTGTGCGGCATCCTTGCCCAGACCGTTCAGGATAACGCGCAGGGGCTGCTTGCGAACCTTATCGGCCTTAGCGGCAATCTTGATAGCACCCTCGGCGGCAGCGAAGCTCTCGTGACCGGCCAGGAATGCAAAGCACTGAGTCTTCTCAGAGAGCAGACGTGCAGCCAGGTTACCGTGGCCAAGACCTACCTTACGGTCATCGGCAACTGAACCGGGGATGCAGAAGCTCTGCAGACCGATACCGATGTTCTCGGCAGCCTTAACGGCGCTCTTGTCACCGGTCTTCTCACCCTCCTTGAGAGCGATGGCGCAACCTACAACGTAAGCCCACTTAGCGTTCTCAAAGCAGATAGGCTGAGTCTCCTCACAAGCCTTGTAAGGATCGATGCCGTAGCTGTCACAAATCTGGTTTGCCTCTTCAATTGAGGAGATTCCATGCTCCTTAAGAGCAGCGAGGATCTGCTTGATGCGACGATCCTGTGATTCGAACTTAACTTCTCTAATCATAGTAGTATCTCCTTATTCTTTACGGGGGTCAATAAACTTAACTGCACCGGCCTCCTTGCTGAAACGTCCGTAGGTTGAAGTAACCTTCTTCAGAGCCTCGTTGGCATCGGTACCCTTCTTGATCTCATCCATGAGCTTACCAAAGTTGATGAACTCATAACCGCAAACCTGATCGTCCTTATCAAGAGCGATGCGGTTTACATAACCCTCGGCCATCTCAAGGTAGCGAACACCCTTGGCCTTGGTGCCGTACATGGTACCAACCTGGCTGCGCAGGCCCTTACCAAGATCCTCCAGACCGGCGCCTACAATCAGGCCACCCTCTGAGAAAGCACTCTGTGAACGACCGTAAACGATCTGCAGGAACAGCTCACGCATAGCTGTGTTGATAGCATCGCAAACCAAGTCAGTGTTCAGGGCCTCGAGCAGAGTCTTACCCTGCAGGATCTCAGCAGCCATAGCGGCTGAGTGAGTCATACCTGAGCAACCGATAGTCTCAACGAGAGCCTCCTCGATGATACCGTTCTTTATGTTCAGAGACAGTTTGCATGCACCCTGCTGAGGAGCGCACCAACCAATACCGTGGGTATAGCCTGAGATATCCTTGATCTCCTTGGCCTTGATCCACTTACCCTCTTCCGGAATGGGAGCGGGACCGTGCTTGGG
>Ga0265300_10002127_pt1 | contig 17536 bp, 7 predicted proteins | sample AusTroGonzalo_MG_FD_193482 | JGI IMG/M metagenome (GOLD analysis project Ga0265300, IMG submission 193482) | Bovine rumen microbial communities from tropical cattle in Woodstock, Queensland, Australia - Gonzalo_03 | ecosystem: Host-associated > Mammals > Digestive system > Stomach > Rumen ...
GGATGCCTTGGTACATGACTTGGGCTTTCCACTGGGCGTCTTTGTCCTCGCGGATATAGACGATAGCCTTGCCTGTCGCCTCGTTGTAGGTGAGGTAGGAGTTAGTCTCCGGTTGCCAGTTGGCATCGCCGAACCAGGTCTTCCACGGTCCGAGATCCTTACGCTCCAAGGAGATATAACCGCCGAACCAGTCGTCACCGCCTTGTCCGTCCGGACGGAAGTGGATGGTATATTCGCCGGAAGCTTTCACTTCATAATAGTTGGTGTTGACACCACCCGGATACCAATTGTTGTCTTCGATGGTTGCTCCGTCGGAATATACAACCTTGAATGTCTCGCCTGCCAGCAGCAAGCTTGCATACAGGTACTCGGCTTCGTTCTCGGGGTTCTTGGTCAGTTTGTACTTCGGATCCACCGTTACCTCGTTCATCGAGCCTACGATGTAATAATCCATCGCCGGGATCCAGCGCAGGTCACCCAGATCCGAGCCGTCGGTGCCGGCACCGAACGCCGGAGACCCTGCACGAAGGAAGAAGTTGCTGTTGGCAGCGTCGCGGAAGAGCGGGTCAGCCTGGATACAGCCGGTGATGGTCGGTCCGCTGTGAATACCCGTATTGTCATCCTTGGTGTAGTTGAACGTCAGGCAGTTCTTGACCTCGCCGTCAGCGTTGTACACAGCACGTCCGCCCGCATACTCCTCCGGCATCATGAAGATGCTGTTGGATACAACCGGTGCTATCGCATTGGGGATCTTGATTGCCCCGTAGTCGGTGTTTTTCACCTCGCAGTTGTAGAACGTGCAGTGGTCGATGAGCACCTTGCCCGAGGTAGCCTGTACATCAATCACGCCAAGCGACGGAGCGTTGGCATCGGTAGTGATGTTGGCAAAGGTGGAGTTGGTAATCTCCAGACCGGTAATGCTGGCATACTTCAGACTGACGCAGTTATAGAGGTTGTCATGGAAATAGCAGTTGTTGATCACCACAGAATCCAACTGCCGATCCGAACGGGTGTGGATGATAGCGTTACTCTTCTGCTTCCAGCCATAGAACTCACATCCGTTCAGGATGAGTTTCTTGTCTGCCGACCCATCCGCCGGCACGATGACCTCACTGTAACTGCCCAGGTCACTCAGGTGCCCGCAGTCGAACTTGATATTGATGAACTCGGCACGCGCACCGGATTTCAGGCGCACAGGAACCTTCGGTATCAGAATAACTTCGGCACCCTCCTCCGCCATGACGGTTACGTTCTTGCCGGTGAAAGCGATATAGTCGCTGTTCGACTCAATATACGTACCGGCTGCCATAACGATTACATCACCGCTGGCGGCATTGCTCAAAGCCTTGCGCAGTGCATCCGTCGTGCCGTCATTGATGTTTATCACGTTTGCATTCGCCACCAACGCTACCAGCATTGCTGCGAATATTGAAAATATCTTTCTCATACGGATTAGATTTTAATTGTTAGCCTGTTCATTATTGCTCCACCTTCTGTCCGAGCATGTTATATACCTGACCGTTCTTGAGGATGAAGATCTGTCCGCCACGGATGAACTTCTCCCCTTCGCGCATCAGCATCTCCACATTCTCAACGCCGACTATCGGAGCTGTGTGCTCCTTGGTGCGGCGCACCTTCATCGTGTTGATCAGTGTGGCGTTGCCCTTCGAGTCCGCAGTATAGGAATTGAGCTCGATGCCGTCATCCTTCACCGTGAACTTCGTGAACGAAGGTGCACCGGGCTGACCGAACATACCGGTGAACAGGTCGAAGTAGTTCTCTACATCGTGGTGGCTGCCGTCAAACAGCAACTCCGGATCGGTTGTGTACTTGTCCTCCATCTTCTCACGGCTGTACGGATAGTAGCGCTTGCGACCGCAGGTAGCGCCGATGAAGTAGAGTGTACCGTCGTCGGTGGTGAATGTACCGCCTTCAATACCGCTCATGTTCGTATTCGTATTAACTGCAACATGTGTCGTGTCGGTTACAGCACCTTCCACCAGTTTACGCGTGTCGGGGTTAACCGGGCCGATCACCTCATAGCAGTGGTCGTGACCTTGGATAGCCAGGTCGATCTCGCACTCCTTGAGGATCGGTAACATAATCTTACGGAACAAAGGTATCTCTGAATCCACAGAGTGTCCCGAACCGGAGAAGATGTTCTTGTGCGAAAGTGTCACACGGTACTTGGTATTCGGGTGCTTGGCAATCTGCTCCTTGAACCAGTTCTGTACATCCGTTGACAGGTACGCCGATTTCATCAGCGGCTCCGGATTAGCAACATGCTCGCTACGCCACCAGTCTTGCAGCGAATAGACGAGGAAGAGCACGTCGCCATAGACGAAACTGTATGTGATTCCGTGGAACTGAGGTTTGGTCTGCGCCATCGACCAGAACTCGGTATTCGTGTTGAAGTGGTAGTCGTAGTTCAGCAGCGGGCTGTCGTCATGGTTACCGTCGGTTACGACCATCGGCATCTTCATGATCACCGGACGGATCGACTCCTCGAACCAGCGCTCCCACTCCCATTCGGAGTTAGCTTCAGTACCCGTCTCAACAAAGTCACCCGGGAACACGCAGAACCGTGCATCCGGCGCCGCATTGGCGGCTGCGGTAGCACACCACTTGGCATTCTCCACATACTCGGCATCTTGAATATGGCTGTCGGACATGTAGATGAACGAGTATTCGCCTTGTGCCGCATTCTGCGTGCGGAAATGCCCGATCTTGCTCCAGTGTCCGTTGCCCTCGTTATCCGTATATCCTACACGCCAACTATATGCCGTACCGGGCGTCAGGTTGGTTGCCATAGCCTTATGGCTGACATACTTGTATGCAGTCTTCGGCGACATTCCGGTAGCTTTGATCAGACCGGATGTGGACACCGCATAACGCAACGGAACGGTAGTGGTAGCCTCAGCGTCCAGCGTGAGCATGTTGTCGCCCACAAAATCGGCAGCCGTGGCATTCGCCTTGGCAACGATCTGCACCTTGCCGTCGGTGATACCTTCGTTGGTGAACCACGCGAAAGCCATGTTCGTACGCGGGTTGCCATTGAAGTTAGCCACCATACAGTACGGCTCGGTCTTGGGCACCAGTTTCGTAGCCGCCTCGTTCATCGCGGCTATCTTGTCGGCGATAGCCAGTATCTCCTCATCCGTAGCCCAGAAGCTATCCACACGTGCAGTCTCCTTGGCCACCCAGAACGGAATAAACGACGGGATGGTATAATCCTCAATCTTATAGAGTTCGTCTGCCTCCAACACCTCGTGCGGGTAGAGTACGGGCGGTTTCGGACTGACATTCACCGTTACATAATCGGTGAAGCCGCCATCTTCGCTCTTTGCGCGTACAATAGTCACACCCTCTGCCACGCCGGTGATGATACCATGGCTATCCACCGTAGCCACAGCCGGATTGTCGCTCGTCCAGTTCAGCTTCTTGTTGGTCGCCTTACGCGGGGTGAAGACCACCGTAACAGCCACTTGGCTCTCTGCATATACATCCACCGACTCCTGGAAGATATCTATACCCTCCAGCGGGATAAACGGTGCGTCCGGATCGTACTCATAGGCACCTACATCCACGCCGGCACCCTTCGGACGCGTTACTCCGGCGAGGTCTGTAGCAGGCGCTACATCCGCTTTACCTTTGTCAATCAGGTACGAACCGGCAGCTATCGACCAGTCGGCACCTTGCATCTCGGCAATCTGCGCAGGGCCGATCGGTACACCGATAAAACTGGTCGGAGCCACGAAATGCGGACCATCGGCAGCCTCATTATCGGTGTTCAACGTCAAGCTGATGAACGGAGTGCTGTTGAAGCCTTGGTCAGCGATGTTATGGCTGGACGGGGATCCTAAGATATAGTTCGCCGGATCGGCAAAGCCGTCTTCTGCGCGGTTGCCCCACATGACGGAGTTATATACATATCCCTCCGAGTGGATACCGGCGTATTTGGCACCGTAGTTGTTAACAAACGTACAGTTATATACTTCACCTGCGGGGTTATATACGCCACCCGAGTTAGGCCATGAGTCGCTGCCTGTGTTGTTATACAGCACGCAGTTGCGCATGATGCCGCCGCGCAGCGTAACCGATCCGTAGCCACCCTCACAGCCGCGGATTATACAGCTCTCAATCACCGCACCCGTGTTATGAATAGCACTGGCGGAGCTGGCAGCCGTACATAGTTCGATGGTACAATTGCTGATTACTGTGGGCAGCGCCTTGTTCGCTACGTCCACGTAGATTGCACCCGCTGCGGACTGCGAATGGCAGTCGCGGATGATACAGTTGTTCACCGTCATGTTGCCGCGCATATAGATCGCGCCGCCGGATGAGGCGTACTCTGCGTGCTCCAGGATCAAGCCGTCATACAACAGCGGGATAGTAGGCTCAGCCTCTGCTTTGATGAGCAGTTTGCCAAGATCCGTACCGTCGATGATCGTCTGGAACAATTCCGGATCACGCATTCCCGAAGTAGCTTCATAGCCGCCGAGGATAGATACAAACGAGCCCTCTTTGATCGTTACGCGCTCGTTATACGTACCGGCAGCCACAAACAAAGTGTCACCGTTAGAGCAGGCGCTAAAGCCGCTTGCAAGTTTCGCCTTGGCTGTAGCCCATGACAAGCCGTCATTATTGTCATCACCGGTTGCCTGGCTGACATAATGGTTGGCTGCTGATGCCCACAGCGCAGTTGCCGAGAGCATCAAAAGGAGAAATGTTCGTTTCATGATATTAGATTTTTGGTTAATGGTCAATTAATTCGGGGTTCCGTGCGGCTGAGTGCGCACAACCTTCATCGTGTTGTACAGCGTTACATTGCCTTGGTCATCATCCGCCGTGTAGGAGTTGAACTCTATGCAATCTTCCTTGACTGTAATCTTCGTGAACGACGGTGATCCGGGTTGACCGAACATACCTGTGAACAAGTCGAAGTAGTTCTTCACGTTGTGATGATGGTTGTCAAGCAAGAGTTGGGGATCCTCCGTATATTCGGTTTCCATGCGCTCGCGTGTATGCGGTCCATAACGTTTACGTCCGCAAGTAGCACCGATGAAGTATAGTGTACCATCATCCGTACGGTAGGTGCCGCCCTTGTAGCCGGTCATATTCTTTTCTGTGCCTCCACCTACTTCTTCGCGGCCGGTAACTGCATCCAGCAAAGGAAGAATATTTGCCGTGTCGTTATTCACCGGGCCTATCACCTCGTAGGTATGGTCGTGACCTTGCAGCGCCACGTCAATCTCGCAATCTTTCATCGTCGGCAACATACATGCGCGGAACAAAGGAGGTTCTTTGTCCACCGAATGATCCGATCCTGAGAATAGGTTAAAATGCGCCAGCGAGATGCGGTACTTCGTATTCGGATTCTCCGTCACTGACTTACGGAACCATGGGCTGACATGCTCTGTAAGATAGACAGATGTCTTGGTTACATAATTATATTCCTCACGCCAGAAATCTTGCATAGAGAACACAAGGAATAGCGCATCACCATACACGAAATTATATACAATTCCCTCAAATTGGGTTTTGTTGGTGATATTGTAATAGAATTCATTGTCTGTATTGAAGTGCAACGTGTAGTTGAGATTCGGGCTGTCATCATGATTGCCGTCGGTAGGCGCGATAGCCATATTCATAATAACGGGGTTTAGTGCCTCCTCAAACCAACGTTCCCACTCCCATTCGCTGTTTTTCATTGTTCCGTCTTCAACGAAGTCACCCGGGAATACACAAAAACGTGCTTCAGGTACAGTCTTCACTGCAGCCAATGCGCAACGGCGGGCATATTTGATATACTCAGCATTCATAATATGACTATCGGTCATATAGATGAAACTGAACTCGCCTTGGTTCGCATCCTCCGTACGGAAACGGGCAATCTTGCTCCAGTGACCATTATTGTCGGAATCTTTATAGCCTACACGCCAACTATATACCGTTCCCGGCATCAGTCCGGTGGCTGTTCCCTTATGGCTGACATATTTGTACTTTAGGCTCGTGGGCAAGCCCGTTTTCTTGGATATGTAGCTGCATATACCCGTATAGCATATACCTTTCTTCGGCTGGTAGGCTGCAGCTTGCACGGTTATAACATCACCGCCTTCAAAATCCTCTTCGGTGGCATTATCCTTAGGCACAAGCTGAATCTCACCGTCCATTACGCCTTCATTTGTGAACCACGCAAAGCCCATACGGGTCTTCGGGTCGCCGTTGATAGTGGCTACCATGCAATACGGCTCGGTCTTGGGCACAAGTTCCTTGATCTTCTGACGCATCTCCTCCAGGTTCGCTTCGCTGGGGGCATCGGCACATGCCTTGATAGCAATCTTCAGCATCGTGTGACTGGGTACTGTCCAGTCCTCTACGGTGTACATCGAGTCAGCACGTTCCCACTCCGTCAGAGGCACATAGGGTTTGGTGGTGTCTGCCTTCTGCTCACCGGGCTGATCCGGCTCGTTAGGAATCTCCTTCTTGCACGCTGCAAGCAGTACGATGCTGCAAGCCAGCAATAAGTAATAGATTTTTTTCATTGTTATTCATTTTTTCGACATGTCGATGTTTCGATATATCGGGGTTAACTATTTCACTATTGTCATCTCATTGAATCGCTCAATACGCCCGTCGGGCAGCACCTTGAAGGACTCAACATACAGGTCTTTCTTCCTTACTGTTACGCGCGTGTAACTGGGCGCGCCCGGCTGCGCGAGCAGACCGGTGAACAGGTCGTAGTAGTTCTCCACCTTATGGATATGTTTCGAGGCCTCCATCTCCTCGCGCGTAAGCGGCTCATAACGCTTCGCGCCACAGGTAGCACCGATGAAATACAATGTGCCGTCCTTGACATTATACTCGGACTGCTGGCGGTTGACTGCTGACAAAATGGGTCTGCGCGTGTCCGGATCAACAGGACCGATAACCTCGTAGCAGTGGTCATGACCTTGCAGCACCAGGTCGATATGGCAGTCTTTCATCACCGGCAGCATCGTCTCGCGCAGTAGCGGTGTCTCCTTGTCATGCTGGTGACCGGAACCGGAGAACAGATTCTTGTGCACCAAGCCTACGCGCCACGTTGCCTCGGGGTGCGCCTTGACCTGCCTGCGCATCCAGCCACCTAAATCACGCTCCAAATACTCCGACGTCCCTGCCGTGTAATCGTACTCCCCGCGCCAGAAGTCTTGCATCGAGAAGGCGATAAGTTGCATATCACCATAAGTGAAGCTGTAGTTGATGCCGGCGAACTGCGGACGGATCTGTGCTTCACTGTTAAACGTCGTGTCGGTGTTGAAGTGATACGAGTAGTTCAACAGCGGCGTATCGTCATGATTGCCGTCGGTGGGCACCAGCGGCATCCGTAGCAGCACGGGCTGCAACGCCTCTTCAAACCAGCGTTCCCACTCCCACTCACTATTGTTCTCTGTGCCTGTATCCACAAAATCTCCCGGGAACACGCAGAACCGCGCATCCCGCTCATAACGAGCCACAGCCTTGGCACACAGGCGCGCAGCGTCGATATATTCCTTATTCTGTATATGACTGTCGGTCATATAGATAAATGTAAACTCCTCCTCTTTCTCTCCCGCCGTGCGGAAATGTCCCACCTCGCTCCAGTGCTCCCCGTAACCTACGCGGTACGAATAGTCTGTGCCCGGCTTAAGGTTTTCCGCTACGGCCTTATGACTCACATAGCGAAATGCCGTACGTTTGTCCATCTTCGCCGCTTTAAGCACGCCCGAACTCGATATCGCATAATGCAGCGGCACAGTCGTCGTTGCTGTCGCCGAAACGGTAAACGGCTCTTGTCCCTTGGCCCAAATCTGCACTTCACCTTGCTCCACACCTTCGTTCGTGAACCAGCAAAATCCCATCCGTGTCTTCGGGTTACCGTTGATAGTGGCCACCACGCAATAGGGCTGCTCTTTCGGTTGCAATGTCACCGTCTCATCCATCAGGTGCGCCACAAAACTCGGCACGCTGTAGTCCGCTTTCTCATACAGCGTATAGTCCTTGTTCGGATCCACACGTTTCAGCCCTTGCGGCATCGACGCGATATGGTGCGTCGGCTCGCCGATACGGTAGTCCGCGGCAAGCATGATTGCCTCTTCCGCTGCCGTCTGGGGCACACCGGCGAATGTCGCCGGATCGCGGAAATGCGGACCATCAGCCGCCTCATTGTCACGGTTCAGCCACGGCTGCTCGAAGAAGTGCGATTCAAACCCCTCGTCCGCACGGCTCTGACCGGAACTGCTCTCGTCAGAGATATAGTTCGCCGGATCAACAAACCCGTACTCGTTCCTGTTGCCCCACATCGTGCAGTCATACACCGAGCTCTCGCTATGAATACCGCCGTAGCGGTCGCCGTAGCAGTTGGCTATAGTGCAATGCGTGAGCGTACCGTCGAAGTTCGCCACGCCGCCGGCATCCGGCCAGTAGTGCCCTGTAGCCGTGCAGTTATGGATAAGGCAGTCCTCCACCTTCGCGCCTAATGCCGAAGCCTCAGGCATATCGCCTTTGATGAGCACGCCACCGCATAACATACCGCTACAGCCGCGGATGATACAATGCCGCATCATCACCGTGCCCCTCAGCCACGCAGCACCACCACGCTGGTCATGACGGGCGTTCTGCAGCACAAAGTCCTCGATGCGCGTAGGCAGTACGCAATCAGCATCACAACTCACCAGACGCGTGCTCATCCCCTTCCCGTCCAACACGGACTTCTGCTCGTGACTACGCCACCGCCTGTCGAACGGCTCGTACGGCGTACAGCCGCCAAGCACGGTCACACCATCCTTCAGCACAATACCCTCATGGTACGTGCCGGCTGCTACAAACAGAGTGTCCCCCGCCTTGCAGTTGTCTATACCGAGACGGACAGTAGACTGCGCGGTCTCCCACGAGCGACCATCCTCACGGTCGTCACCATCCTCACGCACATACCACGTAGCCGCCGACGCATCCAGCGTCAGCGCTACGAGTAGTACTATGAGACAGTATCGCTTCATCTCCAACCAAAGCGTTCACGACCGATCTTCTCTACATCCTCGCGGCAGGTGAAGGCTGTCGTGCCACCGGCAGCGGTGGTGTTCACGGCGCCGGTCATATTGCCGTACTCCTGACAGCGCACCAGATCATCGCCCGCAGCCAGCCTTGCAATGAATCCCGAGTTAAACGAGTCACCCGCACCGATGCAGTCCACAACATTCTTGTTCAGCAGCGCCTCTTGTCTCCTGTCGGGCTGTCCCTTACGCATCAGGATGCTACCCTTGCTGCCGCACTTGATGACTGCGGCGTTGGTATAAGGACGGATCGTCTCTATCGCCTCCGCCAGCGTCTCGCAGCGCGTAAGGAACTTCAGCTCGGTCTCGTTCGGCATGAACACCGTCAGCATCGGCAGCACCTGCTTCCAGTCCAGATCCCACTTCTCGGCGGGGTCCCATTGGCTGTCAAGCGATACGGTCACGCCGTTCTTCTGGCACAACTCGAGGATCTTCTTCAGGTCACGTTTCACGCCGCTCTGCATATAGATGCTCGAGATATGAATATGCTTGGCTGCCTTGAATACCTCGGGGTCTATATCGTCCAGTGACATATAGTCCATTGCGCCCTGATAGGTCAGGTTAGCGCGGTCCTCGTCGTAACTCATGCAGATCGTTGCGCCCGTAGCGTATTTGTTCTGACGGATCAGGAATCGGGTGTCAACACCCTTTGCCTTCAGACTACTCTCCACGAGGTCGCCGAAACTGTCGTCGCCGATCATGCCGCAGAAAGCCACTTTTGCTCCTAAAGCCGCAGCGTTGGCGGCGAAGATTGCCGTCGAACTGCCCAAGGTCAGCGTCATCTGTTTGGCAAACTTCTCCTTGCCTACTTCCGGCTCGCCTTCGATCTGATTCAGTATCAGATCCACATTCAATTCGCCTAAAGCGATAATATCAAACTGTTTCATGGTTATAAGAATTTCTTTCTGAACTCCTCAATCATCAAGTACCAGTTCTTCGGATAGTCATGTGTCATGTTCGGATAGAAATGGTACTCGCTTTGAGGATTGTTAATGATGTTATACGGAGCTATATTCGTGTGTGGCGGACATGTGCCGTCTTTCAGACCGCTCGTCGCCAACACCGCGCAATGGATACGCGTCGCGAGGTTCTTGGTGTCGAAGTACGACAGAAATGCGTACATCTCATCGTTGCTCATGCCGGCTTTCTTTGCTTCCGCCTTGGCGGTCGAACCCGGCCAGTCCACGATCTGGAAGTAATCGGGGAAATCACCCAAGAACGCTACATTCGGAGTGATCGCCGTGAACGGTATATCACTCAATCCGGCTGCTGCATAACACAGCGCACCGCCTTGGCTCGAACCTTCGGCAAACAGCTTCGTCATATCGCTCGTCTCTCTGGTCGCCATGAACCGCACGGCCTGCACGGCGTCCATGAACGCACCGCGGTAATAGTAACTGTCCTTGTCGCCGAAATGGTACGCAAACCAGTCGCCGTAGATATTGACGCAATCCTCGGTTACGCCCGGGTTCTGCGTCGAAGCGGGACGGTTGTTCAGGTACTGACCGCGATGCGACAGATAGAACTCCGCGTACTTCGAACTGCCTCCGGACGGACATTCGCATTTAGCCTTGCTGCCCTGCGTGTCGTAGCCGTAGTAGTGAATCAGCACCGGATGTTTCTCGCCGTCTGTCGGCTCGCAATAGTATCCACGGATCTTCACCGGATCGCCGCTCAGACCGTCAGGCACAGAGTACATCTCCACCAGATACACCTTACGCGCCGATGAACTGTTCTTCTCGATCTCCGTCAGCACGGCGTTCATATCCACTGCCGCCAACTGATCTTTCACCGCCTGCCAGTACGCCGTGTAGTCCGACTGCATGTCCGGCGCCGAAACGATATCGAACGGCTTGACTCCGAAATTGAAGTTCCGCACAATCTTGCCATTCACATAACAAGCGGCACGGTAGAATCCGGGCGCTATATCCACCGTCGGCGTCGCAACGTAGTTCGTCTCTTTCCCACCGGCGACAGACATCGTATCCTTGATCTCCTGGACTAACTGCTTCGTGTCCGCCGTGATACGAACCTTGATCGGCAAACGCATCCGCTCAGTTGCATCATTCACCACAGGCACATTGAAACTCGGCTTGCTGAACCAGATCAGATCCTCCGGCTCTTGCGCATATTCAGGATCCGGATCAACCTGCTCTTGTTCCTGTGGCTGCGGTTCACCCTGCGGATCGTTCTGGGGCTTGCAACCTCCGCAAGCCACCAGAACCATCGCCATCAGGCCCACCAAGAATATAGAATATTTACTTGAGGTAGTCATTCAGGTTAACGATATTGAATGCGTTATAATATTTATCCATATTGTGCTCAATACGCATCAGCACGATCTCCTCTGCCTGAATACCCAGACGCTCCAGGTTGTCGTACAACATCTGTCTTGCTACCAGTGCTTCCGGCTTCTGCCAGATATAACGGCAACCGGTCTTAACCAGCCAGAGCTGACGATCCTTGGTGCAGTCCTTCAGGTCTTTGCCAACCTCCTCGCCGTGCAGCCATTTCTTCCAGCGGTTGCTCTCATATACGCACTGCCACAGCACCTGCGTCATGTTACTCAACTGCGCGATCTTGCCTTCGGCGTGCAGTCTCTTCTCGACCTCCTCCAGCTCAGCCAGCGCATCGTACTCGTTCATCGTGAACTCCGGACCAACGTTCGCAGCACCCATTCCGGCCTTCGGGTAATCTTCGGGGTTCTCCACGTCATCCGAATAATGTCCCTTGATATAACTGCCGTACGGACGAACCTTTGCCGTCAGGTTCCTTGCTACCTCCGGATCAAAGAACGTCGTGTGCAGGTCTGTACCTACCTTTCCTACGATGAAGCAAGGCCATATATCATCCAGACCGACCTCATGCAGACCGGCTTTCAGTCCCTCAAGGAACGTGTCGAACGTCTTCTCATCAGCCAGTCCGCCGTGCACTTCCTCCGTGCCCACCTCGTAGCTGATAGGAGCGATGCCGTGTGCCTTACGGAAATCCTCGGCGTGCTTGATCAGCTCAACCGTACGTTTAACCACCACATGGATATCAATGATCTCACCCTTCGGAAGGAAGATATCCACCGTCGGATCCACGTGAATCAGGTCATAACCGGCGAGGATCGCTGCCTCGTAGCTCTTCTTCACGCCGTTCATCGCGCGTTCGGTGTCCCAGCGCTCTATCGACTGTTTGTCCTTCAGCCACGGACCACCGTGATCGATAGCCACTACGTACGGACCGGTGTAGTTCACAGCCGCTGCTTCGCGGGCAAGGATCTTCGTAAAGACCTCTTGCGTCATGCCGGTGTAACCGCCGTCGCAATCCACTTGGTTCAACGTCGTCGCAAAGTAGATCGGCGAGTTGTTACGTTTCGCTGCGCGGAACGATGCCTTGATTACTGACAATGAGTTCGGGCACGCTGCAAACAACGTCATCGGAACTCCGGTTGCTTTCTTTCTCTCCTCCATCACGCGGAGGATGTTCTCAGTCTTTGCCATATTCTTTGATTTTTTTAGTCCTTGTTATGTATCGACCATATATGGGCGATCTTATTCATATATCGTGACGCCTTCTACCACGCGGTGTATATTTCCGCTCACACTCGGCGCATCCGGATTCAGCCCGTGAGCCAACGAAGCATAGTACCCTAACAACTGCCCAACCAGCACGTAAGGCACTATTCCGTAGAAGTCATTCTCCTTCGGACCAAACGGCATCCGTACAACCAAATCCGCCTTCACATCAGGCAACTCCGGCGCCTTGCCGGCAATCACGATGATCTGTGCCACAGGTTTGTTGTTCGCATCTACCTGTTTCACCAGATCACGCTCGTAGCGTTGTACGTCTTCCTGTTCGGTCATCAGATAAACGACAATCGACTTGCTGTTCACCACAGCCTTCGGTCCGTGACGGAAGCCAAGGAACGAGTCGAACTTGCAAACCACAGCACCGTCCGTCAACTCTTGCAGTTTCAGATGGCACTCCTCGGCTATGCCTTTCAGCGCACCCGATCCGAGGAACACACCTCTCTCGAACGGACGGCTCGCAATCTCCTTCAGTTTCTCCTCATATTCGGCAATCACAGCCTCGGCATTCTTCGCAGCTTTCTCTATCTGCTCAACGTCTTGCTCCAGTGTGTCTATATGCCCGAGCATCAGGCAGGTCAGCAGCATCGTCGAGAACGAACTCGTCATAGCCAAGCTCTTGTCGTCCGTCTCTTCCGGCAGCAGCAGCGACAGCACATTGCCCTTATCTCTTGACTCTTGGCTCTTAGCTTGCATCGCCAGCTTCCCGTTCTTGTTGCAGGTGATATACACGTGCGCCACATTCTTGCACAGTTTGTTTGCCAGGTTCACGGCTGCCACACTCTCGGGGCTGTTACCCGAACGGGCGAAGCTTACCAGCAGCAGCGGACGCTCTTTGTCCAGCAGGTACTTTGCGTGCGTCACAATATCCGTCGTAGCCACGCTGCGCACGTTCCGCCACAGACCGCGCATCACGGGACACAAGGCATCGCCGATGAACGCCGACGTGCCCGCTCCCGTCAACACGATATCCGTGTCCGGGGTCAGATACTTGTGCATAAATGCACGAACCTCTTCTTTCGCTGCCAACAGCGCTTGTAGCTCTTTCCGCCACATCGCCGGCTGCTGATGAATCTCGTCAAATGTAAATTGTGTGTTCATATTTGTAAGGTATTTAGTGTTATAATTGTTTTTGAAATCGTGTGTTCACATTTGCAAGGTATTTAGTGCTATAATTGTTTTTGAAGCGAAGCGTTTTTTTGTGAGCGTCAGCGTTTTTTTGTAAGGCGGGCGGGCGACTTTTGGAGTCGCACGCGAGGATTAGCGAGTGGTGGACTTCGGGAGCTCGCTCACGGAAGACCGGCAATCGTTAATCTTCAGGCTGCTGCGAGGCTGCCGTACCGCCGCGTTTTTGATTATAAGAAAAACCTCTTTTCACATTCGCGGCACAAAATTACAAAAAAAATCCCACATTTCGAAACAATCCCTTATGCTCTATAGCATATTTTCGAAACCATTCCACCCAACTCCACACATATCAACAGCTTACAACTTTCGTTTCCCCTTTCGCAACCTTTCGAAAATTTGTTATATGTTTAATCGTACAGCACCCGAATAAAGCTGACACAAAGCTGAAAATAACGTTGAGACACAGTTGGAATACAATTGGAACAAGGTTGAAATGAATTTGGAATACAATTGGAACAAGGTTGAAATGAATTTGGAACAAGCCAAAACCAATCCATAACCGGGTGATTACGGGGTTGTTTCCGTGTGATTACTGTGTAATTTCAGGGAGATTGCGCTACTGTCACGCCAAGATAACTGCAAGAGCATCAGCCAAGTTTGGCTGATTATTATGCATCATTATATCTACAAAATCCGTGCCAAACTTTTTCTTTCATGTTTTTGGATAATTTTGGGTGATTTTTAACCTAAATGAACCCATTGCAGTTATTATGGATATTTGCGTGCCCAACAATTTTATTTATGTTGTATTGCTTTTGAGTGTTTTTTTAATGAACACTTGTGTTAATAGTTGACCGGCAATATTTTCGAAACGTTCCGAAACGCGAAGTTTCGAAATATCGCAACCAACAACTCGCTGTATATGAGCACCTTGCCGCCATCCGTGAAGTTTGCCACACATTTTTATGTTTCATAACATTATAGGTACGCGTGCGTATATGAAATAATTTTCGTACCTTTGCATCGTCTTTTATGGGCTTCACCCATTCTGACACCTAAAACACGTAAACTTAAAATCAAAATATTATGAAACGTTTATTTCTACTTATTCCTGTTCTGGTGTTCTCGCTGCTGGCCAATGCTACAGTGATTAACATTACTCCGACATCACCTAAATCTAGTGACAACTTGCGTCAGGCATTAGCTAGCGCAGCCGATGGCGACATTATTGAAATGGCAGATGGTACGTATGTAGAGTCTCCTTCTAACTACATTGCCTTTGACGGAAAACACGTTACTGTTCGTGCTGCCGAAGGAGCAGACGTTCTCATTCAACCGCAAGTACCTATCACAATTGCTAATGGAGGATGTGCTCATTTCGAAAATGTTAAGATTGATGCATCCCACCTTATGGATGTTAATAATTGGTACTCACATTCAATATATCCAGCAGATGCAAGCGAGAACAACCGCATCATTTTGGATGGTTGCGAGATGTACGGTTTTAACCTTGTAAACTCTGCTATTTATTGCGGCTCTAGTTATAAATTGGATGCAGTATCCTTTAATAACTGCTATTTCCACGATATGATGAAGAGCGTTCTCTTCATTGAAAGTACTGCTGGAACAGCTGTTCAGATAGCCAATTCAACATTTGCTAACATCGAAACGTCATCCAGTTACTCTGCCGGTGTTATTGACACACGTGCCACATCCGGATCTTTCTCTGTTGATCATTGTACGTTCTATAATTGCCAAGTTATAAATACCGATTATGGAACGATCGGTAAAGTAGCTACTCCTGGCGCAGTTGTTTCTAATTGTATCTTTGCAATGCCGACGAGTACGGATAACCTTCGTGCAATCCGCGATGTAGCTACTGCCAACAATTGCTTAACATATAATTACACCAAAGATTCTGGTAAGGGTATTCATGGTGATGTTCAGAAAAATAATTGTATTTTTGTTGACCCGCTCTTCACGGACGCTGCTAATGGTGATTTCTCTTTCGCGAACAACTGGGTAACGATGTCTATATCTCCCGCGTGCGGAGCTGCTACCGACGGCTCTGACCTCGGTGACCCGCGCTGGTATTCTGATCCGGTTGTTCCTTCTTCCAATTTTGCGTCCCCGGGTTATACGTTCTTGGGAACGAAGGCTCAGTTAAGCGGTAGTTTTGCCCTCAATGGTGACAACTACATTCAATCGCAAAACACAACAACTGCAGGTGTCGCTATTTGGAAAATAGAAGCAACGCGCAAATGCATTGTGGAAGTAACACTCAACATCGCTTCAGCAAATACAAGCGGTCACCTTTATGAAGTAGCCCTATACGACGCTGATAATGCATTGGTAGGGTCTGCTCTCGCGGAAGAAAAGAGCTGGAGTGCAGGTGATAAAGTTCTTGGCACATTAGAAATCCCTGCAGCAGGTATCTATATCGTTAAATTAACCAATTCCTGCGACTACTCGTCAACGATTATTGAAGGCGTTAAATTCTTATACGTAGGCGGCGCTGTACAAAATTTGCCAGGCACTACGAACATTGCCGATGCTTGGTTCTCGTCTGGCGGTACTCGTGCTGACGGAAAGATAGACTTCCCCGATGGTTATATCCAAGACGGTTGGGTGAAGTGGAACGTAGCCTTTGCAAGTGCTGTAAAATGTAATGTTACGGTAAATATCGACAACGCTAACGGCCATAACTACACCGTTGCTCTTTACAGAAGCGAATCGGACGAATCTCCTATCACTTTGAGCGAAGGTAAGCAAAAGAGTACTATCGGCACGCTTGAGTTGGGCGCAATGGAAGTTCCGGCTGGCAACTATATTCTCAAAGTAACCAATGCTGTTCAGTATTCTGATGCCAAGTTAATAAGTGTTACATTCGCCTACGCAGGTGGTGCTGCACAGAATATTCCTTGTGCAATAACACTATCCGACGCTATTTTCAGTTCACGGGCATATATTGACGGAAGCGGCTATCTACACTTCACTGATGCTGATCACCTCGGAACGATATCCGGCGAGTGGGCAAAATGGAACATACATGCCGCTTCAGAAGGAGTATATACTTTCACTGCTCATTGCCGCAGCACAAACTGGTCAAATCTGACATTCAAAGTATTGGATACCGACGAAAATGAGTTGTATTCTTACACACCGGAATGGACCTATCAATCCGATGATAAGACAATAACCTCTCCGGAGTGGATTCTTGCCGCTGGCGATTACGTATTGAAATTGTCAAATCCTGCCAATAACTCCGATGGCTATCTGCTGTCCCTCGCTGCAGCGAAAAGCGACATAATTGTCCTTGATGAGAATGCAACAAGCGCCAGCGTTATTCATGATAATAACGGAGTGTCAGACAAGAAGATTGCTCTTAAGCGCAGTTTCAAGGCTGACATGTACAATACCATCTGCTTGCCGTTTAGCGATTGGAACAGTAGTCTGGAACTTGTTTTCGGAACAGGCTACCAACTGCTCAAATTGAATACCGCAACAATAGATGGAGACGTTCTTGACCTGGAATTCGAAACTGTGACCGAACTCGGGCATGGCAGACCATATTTGATCAAACCGACCAAAGATGTAACGAATCCGATCTTCGGAACAGGTCACACTATAGATGAAAGAACATCCGGCTATAGCACCACTGTATGCGACAACGCTGACTTCATCGGTAATTTCATCAAAGGCACTATCCCTGCCGGTGAAGACAACCTCTTCCTTGGTCAAAACAACCTGCTGTACTTCTCG
>Ga0265300_10002128_pt1 | contig 17535 bp, 14 predicted proteins | sample AusTroGonzalo_MG_FD_193482 | JGI IMG/M metagenome (GOLD analysis project Ga0265300, IMG submission 193482) | Bovine rumen microbial communities from tropical cattle in Woodstock, Queensland, Australia - Gonzalo_03 | ecosystem: Host-associated > Mammals > Digestive system > Stomach > Rumen ...
AGCCACCACCACCAGCAGGTGTCCCCACCAAGGAAGGTTCATCAGAGGATGAGCCGACAAGTCAAAAGCATTTACCAATGCTATCAAGGCTGCCATCAGCAGGGCAGCGATGCTGACTATCGCCAGTATTGCCAGTATGATGTAGGAAGCCTGGACACTGGCGAAGGTGCCTTTAATGGAGCGGAGATAGTGGAGCACCGAGGCCTCTATCTTGAACTGCCAAAAGCGGTACAGGGCTGTGTCGGCCACACAAAGCAGGGCGATGACAATGGCGTTGACCACCTCATAGACTATCAGCCATCCCGTGATGTCGAATGCCGGGAAGTGGGTATATGCCCAGACCAACAGCACGGGGAAAGCAGTCATGTACCCAGCCACTTTCACGTCGGTGTACAAGCCATGCCACGAAAAGGCCGCTATATCGCGAATGGTAATGGTAACGGCACACAGCCGCTTGTTATAGATACAGAACAACGGGCGCTGTACTAATTGGAAGAAAAGTGTGCACAGACAGAAATGGGCGAAGAGAAACGCAAGGTATAGCATATATGGTTCTTATCGGTTACTTAAGTCGGTATAAAGGGTTTGAAGTATCACTTTCGCCGTCTCTTCGCGCTGGGGGTCGTGGCCGTCGAGAGGCTGCTGCGACACATTGTCGTAGTGGGTGACACCCGTCAGGTCGCGGAAGATGAAGGCGTTGTTGTAGGTATGGAGGGCGAAGGGATAAGTGTAGGTGTCGGCCAGCACGTCGCGGCTGAAGATGAAATCATCGTGTGGCAACCCCATCTGTCCGAGCAGCGTAGCGGCGAGGTCGGTCTGGCTCATCAGTGTGTCAATGGTCATGGGCTTTCTGACAGCTCCTCCAAGCATCAGCAGGGGGATATGGGAGTTGCGGTCGGAGGAGGCCGCCTTGTTCTGGTTGACACCATGGTCGGCGACAACTACGATGAGCAGGTCTTTCCACGCGGGTGAAGCCTTCAGCCTCTCGACAAATTCTCCGAAAGCGTTATCTACGTAGGCAAAGGCATTGTCTACGGGATTATCTTTGATGCGGTCGTATGGTACGCGGAAGGGCTCATGCGAACTGAGTGTCTGCATGGTGGTAAACCAGTGTGTGCCTTCTGCCTGTTTGCTAATGATATCATCGGCCAGCCATGCAAACACCTTTCCGTCCTGTGCTCCCCAGTGGGTGTCGCTGCTATCCAGACAGAAATCTTTTTCCTCCACCAGCTGGTCGTGGCCTGAAGCCCAGTAATAGTCTGATTTGTGGAAGATGTTCAGCTGACCGCCATGTACGGCTTTGGTCTGATAACCTGCTATGTCACGCAAGGTACGAGGCAAGCCTGGCAGGTGTGGCAGTTTGTTGGTATGGAGGATGACACTGGTGGTGGGCTGTCCGGGATATCCACTGAGGATAGCTACCAGACCGCGGTCGGTACGGAAGCTGCTGGCATAGCAGTTTGTGAAGAACACCCCTTCCTTGGTCAGTCTGTCAAAACAGGGCATCACCCCCTTTTTCCCTCCCAAACTCTCAATGAATACCGAGCAAAGGCTCTCCCATACAATGAAAAGGATGTTGGGGCGCTTTGTGTTGAGCAGCTGTATCTGAGGCGTTCCCTCTGTGGGGAATAACCCCTTGAACTTCTCTTGGCACCAGTCGGGATCATACTCCTGGAACAACCCGTCGTAATCGTCTCTGATGTGCAGGGAGTAGATAAAGTTATAGACAGGGTTGACGGCACAGTGGTTCAGAAATGGAATGTTGCTGAAATAGGAATAGACAGGAGTGTCAGGGCGTATGTGGAGTCCCTTTATGGTAAAATAGAATACTACGACAATGACCAGAGCTATCAGTACCACCAGCAAATGGCCCCACCAGGTAAGAGGTCCCGGATAATGTTCTGGCAGATGGAAAACGGACACTAATGTTGCCAGAAGGGCAAACAGCAGGAAGGCAATACTGGCAACAGCCAGGAAGGCCAGGATGACATAGGTCGCTGACACGCTGGCAAAAGTCCCCTTGAGCGAGCGGAGGTAATGGAGCACCGAGGCCTCTATCTTGAATTGCCAGAAGCGGTAGAGTGCTGTGTCGGCTATGCAAAGAAGGACGATAATGACGGCACATACCGCTTCATAGCCAATCAGCCAATGGCTGATATTGAAGATGGGAAAATGGGTGTAGAACCATAGCATTAGCACAGGGACAGCTGTCATGTAGCAAGCCGCCTTGATGTCGGTATATAGTCCGTGCCAAGAAATCCTTGCATAGAGTCGAGGAGTGAGTGGTGTTTCACAAAGTGCCTTGTTGTAGATACAGAACAGCGGTCTCTGTACTATCAGGAAGAACAGATTGCAAAAGCAGAAATGTAGGATGATAAAAATTATATATAACATTCTTTCTATGTGGGGTTATCAACATTATCTGTTTTGACGGCATAGGTGTTGTAACGAATGCCTCCCAAATCTAATTTGTACTGTTCTGTCCCCCTGCTCAAATCCATTGTCTTGCAAGGTGTCTCTGACTCAAGATAGTGCTGTAGTTCGGTCAGCAGTATATATCCGGGGGAGTAGGTGCGGAATGTGGCATTGATGGACAGACGTGGTATCACCAGCGTATTTTCGTCATGACTCATAAAACCTGACAGAAAGGCCATGATATTGTCTCCACACATTAAGACGGCATGAAAACTGTTAGGAAGTGAGCGCAAAGACTTTGTGTCGTGTTTCAGATACTTGTATCTCCATGCAAAAATTTTCCTGTACAAGGGGTTGTTCCTTGCCTTTTTCTTGTATTTGGAGAGTAGTCTTTCCACATAGATGTCTGTCATTTTCCTCCAAAGTTTCCCCTCCTGGCTAATTGTTCCTCTTTGGAAAATCTTAAACTCATAACAAATATTATCACGCTTCGTCCGGTTATAGGCTGTTCGGATGTTTTGCCTGACAGATTTGGAGAGTGTTTGTCCTGGTTCAAAGGGGAGATGAATGCTAACACATTCCATCTCAAGTTTTTCTTTGTATGGAATCCCTTCTGGAATGGTTCTTAATAGCGAATCGGATGAAAGCCTTCTTAAATAGAACTGATGGCCTAAGGTTGTATAAAAGAAACTGACACATTCTCTCTGACGTTCTATTGGCAGTAAAGGAGCAAACAGTGCGTCTGTCTGCCCACAACCCTTAATGTCGCCCAGCATCTTGTAAATATGCTTATAACAATCCCATTTTAGAGGTACAATCATGATAATTCCCTCTGAGGGTGTAGTTACGCAGACTATCCTCACGGAATAGAAAGAATAGTGTTTCACATACCGCTCAATATAGGACATGTAATCATAATAGCAGAAAGGAGAACCCGATGCTTCCATCTTTTTCCAAGCATCGCGCAGAAAGTCATCCTTCATGCTCTTATAGATTTTCAATTCCATGTTGCTACTCATATTTTTTTGACTTTCAATTCCATATAGCTTCTGATATTCTTTTTACCAGTGATTCAGGGGCTATTGACTTCAGGCAGGCCAAGTCGCCTCTTTTACAGTTTTTGCTGCCTCCAATGGCACAAGGCTGGCAGCTGGTGTTTCCATATACAGCGTCCTCCAGACACTGTCCCCACGCCATGAATCCACAGGCAGGAGTGGTGCTACCCCACACAGATACCACCCGGGTACCTACAAGTGAGGCCATGTGTTGGTTAGCCGAGTCCATGGATATCATCACGTCGAGATGAGCCATGAGTACCAGTTCGTTACTGAGCGAGAATCGGCCTGCCACGGTATGGATACGAGGTGACAGCTGTTCCCATTTCTTCATCGTCTCTGCCTGTTCACCCCTACTGCCGAAAAGGAAGATGCGGGTGTCCTTCTGCGCTGTGAGCAGACGTACTACCTGTTGCATCAACTCAAGTGGGTACACCTTATTATTATAGCGCGCATAGGGTGCGATGCCTATCCAGCGCTCACTGCCTTTCACCATATCGAGCGGCAAAGGCGGCAACTGGCAGAACAAGGAAGAGAAACGAGGCTCGCAAGGCAGGCCCAACGCCTCGAACACATCGAAATAGCGGAGCGTGAACGGTCGGCTGGTTTGCTGCTTATGCGTCAGGATACCCTTGCGTTCACTGCGCATCTTGGACAGCATACGCACCTTTTTCCCCTTCAACTGGAAAAAGGCGTCAACCACCCACGAGCGAAGCACATTGTGCAGATCGGCAACGGCATCAATCCGCAGTCCGTTCAGCTGCTTCAGTAGCCGCCACGTGCTTACGGGCTTTTCCACAGGATGCATCACGACATTGTCTGGCGCATCAATAAACAGCTGGGTGCAGAAAACGGAGGTCACAACATGAAAGGTCGTATCAGGCCAAGTCCTGGCACAACTGTAGATGGCAGGGATGGTCATCGCCACATCGCCAAGGGCTGACAGTCGATAGACTAGAACGTAACCGGGCTGTTTCATTTGCTTGTACCGATAATATGGTTCAACATCTCTTCCCACGCCTGTCCGCTCCGTTCTATCGTATAGGTAGACGCTTTCCTTACGACGGTCTGCTGCATCGTTCTGAGACGCGTCTCATCCAAGGCCAATTCTGTCAGGCAACGGGCAAACAACGTCTCGTCATAGGCCGGTACGAGAACACCTTCGTCAGGATGTGCTATCTGGTCGGTAGCCCCTAAGAAGCTATTGAACACAACTGGCACGACGCCGTTTGCCTGAGCCTCTGCAACACACATGGGCCACCCTTCAATCGAGGAGGTCAAGCAGAGAATGGCGGCCTGACTGTAATAGTCGGCCACATGGGTAGAATAGCCCTCAAACGAACAGCGTTCAAGCCCCAGCGTCGCAGCAAGTGCCTTTAGCCAGGCAGAAGCCTTTCCATCGCCCACAATCTTCAGATGCCAGTCTGGCAGGCTGTTCTGGGCCTGTTGCCAAATACGCAGCAGACGGTCCACACGCTTATCACGATGCGTCAGCCTGCCGACAAAGAGCACCACTTTCTCCTTCTCGTACACGACAGACGACACCGACTTGATGCTATTGGGTAGTACCCACACCTTATGGTCGTCAGGATTGAGTGCCAGCTGGCTGATAAGCTCCTGTCGGTAGCTGTCGCAGAGCACGCCATAGGCATCGCACCATTTATATACGCGACGGTATTTCCTCTTGTAGAACTGACGCAGCAACCACTCCACGCCACAGCCATAGAAGACATCTAGCCACCGGTTCTCGCGCCGTTTGTCGGCAATGTCCAGGAACTCATAGTAGGGGCTGTTGTGCAGTTCGTACACCATCTTCACACCGGTATGCTTCTTCAGCCAAGAGGCATAGAGCAGTTCGCGGTAGGTAATCACGACGTCTGTGTGTTCTGTGAGAATGAAGTCACGGATAGCCTCTGCCACTTTCTTCGAACGCTTGATGGGACCTTGTGGCAGCAACCATACCTCAAAGCGTCGCTCTGTGCCGGCAGGGTATGAATTCTCCCGATGGTTCATGGCCAGTATAGTGACACGATATCCCTGCCTGCACAGGTAGTTGGCCACGTCAATGGTCACCTGTTCAGCCCCGCTACAAGGGAAATCCTTGTGGACGAACGCCACAGACAGTTTACTCTCCACTCTCAACACTTACTCAACACTTAACAATCCTCTCTCTAAGATACGCCTCCACGCCCTCAATGTCCTTGGGGGTGTCAACGCTGAGTGACTTACAGTGGCAGTTGTAGTAGTAGATGGGTACCTGGTTCTCGATGAAGCGGAAGGAATCGTTCTCCTCGATCTTCTCAATGGGGCCACGCGGCGTGGTGTGGTAGAACTCCAACGCCTTGTGGTTGAAGGCTCCCACACCAACAAATTTGTGATAGACATAGTCCATATTGCCCTTGGGGTAAGGGATGGGGCTGCGCGAGATGAACAGGCAGCGGTCATGCTGGTCGGTAACAATCTTCAGATTAGTTGCATCGACCACCTCTACAGGATTCGAGAAGTCGGTCATCAGGTTTGAAACGTAGAGCTCGCCCTCGCCGATCTGCGGGGGTATGCACTGGATGATTGCCTCGCGGGTGAGCAGAGGCTCGTCACCGTTAACCATAACGTAGAGGTCGGCATTAACCTTCGTCGAGACTTCATAAAGACGTTCTGTGGCAGTATCGTGGTCGCTACGTGTCATGATGACTTGAGCGCCAAAGGCCTCGGCGGCCTGCTGAATGCGCTCACTGTCAGTAGCGACATAGACCTCACTGAACTCAGGCACCTCTTTGCAGTGCTCATAGACCCACTGGATCATGGGCTTACCTAAAATCATTGCCAACGGTTTCTCGAAGAAACGAGACGAACCGCCTCGGGCGGGAATTACACAAACAATATTCATATCATTAATCTTTTGTCATTATATGCCTCTGATCATTTCATTTTCAAGCCGAAGGCCGCTTATGCTTCCATCGCTTGTGAGTCCATAGCCACAACTCTGGCTGACGACGGATGTTCTCCTCAAGCATACTCAGGTAGAGTCGAGTGTAAGGATAACTCTCGCCATTGTCGACAGGTGCCATGTCCTTAATGGCCATAACATAATGGCCGCGGCGGGGCTGCTCAACATCGAGGTAAAGGTACTTGGCGTTGACATGGTTTCCAATCTCCTCGGCTCCCACCATATAAGGCGTATCCTGATGGAGGAAAGTGGTCCAGTGGTGCAGACTATGGCGCGTAGGGCGCTGGTCGGCGATGAAGCCGATGAGGTAGCTGTCGTTGTCACGCTTCATGCCCAGGATTGTCCTGGGAGCCTGCTTCTTGGGAATGAGAATCGTAGGATAGCGATTACGTATCTTCATCATCACATGGTCGAACACTTTACTCTTCAGCGGGTTGTATATCTCTCCATATAGCGTAGGAGCCTTTATGCGGCGTGTCACCTCCTGAACCCACTCCCAGTTACCGTAGTGACCGATAAAGAGAAAAACGGGACGCCCGTCGGCAGCGGCGTCCTCCATCATTGACATACCTGTCACGGTAACACGTCGTAGCATCTCCTCATCGCTAAGGTGCAGCATCTTGACGGTCTCCACAAAAATATCACACAGATGGTGATAGAACTTGCCTGCTATCTGTTTGATCTCTGTCTCATCCTTTTCCGGAAACGACTTGCGAAGGTTCATGAATATCACACTCCTTCTGTATCGGATGACATACTGTACAAAGAAGCACAGGGCATCACTCAGCAGATAGAGCACCCCTAACGGGAGATGAGCTATCATTTTTAGGATTGCCAAGGCAATACTTGCTTTTATTGAGACAGTATTCATAGCGGATATTTTTCTTTGATGGTTTGTACTACCCTCGCCGTTGCACCGCCACTCCTGCTGGCATATTCAAGTGCCGTTTTCCTAATCTTTGACATCTCTTCCTCGTTGGATGCCAGACCGTCTATCCACGAAGAAAACTCTTCTGCAGAATGCACCATCTTCCCGATACCCAAGTCCATCATTTCCTGAGGTGTCACTTTCCTATAGATATAAGGACCGAAGGACACAGGCAAACCATAGACGACTGGTTCTATCACACTATGCAGATAAGGAGTGAAGCCTCCACCTACATAAGCCCAACGGCCATAGCGGTAGATGCGGGACAAGGCACCGATGAAATCAATAATCAGTACTTGCATCCCAGAGAAGTCTGTTTCCGGAGTGCAAACGGAATAGCGTTCTGCCTTGCTGTCAAGATGACATTTGATTTCATTGAGATTCTCCTCACTGATCTCATGGGGAACAAAGAGGCACTTCACATGACGATGTGAGTTAGCAAAAGTGCTGACGATGGTCAAATCCGTCATATCACTGATGCTACCCGCAACCAACACACCATCAGATGCTGTAGCACAGAAGCGCTCAATGATATCATTGGTGTATGGCGTCTGTGCTATGCTGAGAGCATTGTCAAACAACGGATCACCCATTATGGTCACACGGTCAAAGCCCATAATGTTGAGATGGTTTTTGGTTTCTTCATCCAAAGCCATAAAAGTAGTGCTCCGCGGTATCGCTTTCCTGATAGGCATGGCATACCACTTGAGCAAATAGGAATCCTGAGGTATCAAAGAAGACACGAAATAGGTCGGAATATGCCTCCGCCCTAACTCCCTCAGATAGTTTATCCAGTATTCGGAGATGATGAACACTGCTTTTGCGGGGTGAACGATATCTAGAAACTGCTTGGCATGATGCCGCGTATCCCATGGCAGATAGAATACATAGTCGGCATCATCCTTCTCGGTTCTACCCCCCAAGACCTCGTATGCAGAAGGAGAAAAGACAGTGAGCACTATCGTGTAATTGTCGGAATACAACTTCTTTATAATAGGACGTGCCACTGCATATTCGCCCAACGATGCCATGTGCAGCCAAACAGTCTCTTTCCCGCTGTCTACATAATGACTGCGAATGAATGACAGAACCCCGTCCTGCCCTGACGCAAACCTTACAAATTTGCTTTTCCGAGAAGAACAAAACAATCTTGCTGTGTGGCTGACCATGCAGAGAAACAGTTTTCCCAACCACATTGCAAAATTATATAATGTATAGGTCACCTTCATCCTTTATATGATTATGGCTTGCATCTATGAAACCGCTATTCTAAGCCATTCCGCTGCAAAGATACAACTTTTTTTTTATTATATGTGGAATTTCAATAAAATTGTTCTAAAATGTCAGCTTTATTCCCTATCTTTGCAGCCGTAATACCAATAACCATGCTACAAATACGCTGCAAGAACAACAACGTGACGAAATCGTTCCCTGAAGGGGCTTCGCTACTTGACATCTACCAGGAGTTCAAGGACGACATCAAGCTGCCCTACCCCGTGGTGTCAGCAAAGGTGAATAACGTGTCGCAGGGACTGAAGTTCCGTGTGTTCCAGAACCGCGACGTGGAGTTTCTCGACGCTCGGGCAGGGTCAGGCCACCGTGTCTATGTGCGCTCGCTGTCGTTCCTGCTCTACAAGGCGACGCAGGATGTCTTCCCTGGATCAAAGCTGTTCATTGAGCACTCGTTGTCGCGCAGTTTCTACTGCAACTTCAAGAAAAGACACAACGAGCCGTTGACCGATGACGATGTCGAACTGCTGAAGCGGCGTATGCAGGAGATCGTCGACAGCGACATGCCTTTCCGCCGTACGGAGGCGCCCACCGAGGAAGCCATCCGCATCTTCAGCGAACGTGGGTTTGCCGACAAAGTGAAACTGTTGGAAACCAGCGGACAAGCCTACACTTATTATTATACGTTGGGCGACACCATAGACTACTATTACGGGCCCTTAGTACCATCAACAGGCTACCTGACGGTCTGGGGGCTGGAACGCTACGAAAGGCCACGGGTAGGCGAGCAAAGCTCGGGAATGGACGGACTGCTCCTGAGGGTACCCGACAGGTATAACCCCACGCAGCTGGCCAAGAAGATGCCACAGCCGAAAACGTTCGAGATGTTTGCTGAGAAGACGCGATGGGACATCATCATGCAACTCTCGAATGCCGGCGACGTGAACAAAGCCATCATGCGCGGCCATGCTTCAGAACTGATACAGGTCAGCGAGGCCCTGCAGGAGAAGAAGATCGTGCAGATAGCCGAGGAAATTGAACGCCGTTTCCACCGCGAGGAGTCGCCCGTAAGGTTGGTGCTCATCACCGGTCCGTCGTCATCGGGAAAGACGACGTTCTGCAAGCGTCTCTCCGTACAGCTGCTGGCCTGTGGTCTCAGACCGCTGTCGGTGTCGACGGACGACTATTTCGTAAACCGCGTGGACACGCCCAAACTGCCCAACGGCGACTACGACTTCGACAATGTCGAGACGGTGGACTACCACCTGCTGGAGGACCACCTGACGAGGCTGATGCAGGGCGAGCGCGTGGAGGTGCCGGAGTACAACTTTGTCACCGGCGAACGCGAGTGGAAAGGGAAACGGTTGAAGCTGGACAGCGACACGGTGCTCATCATCGAGGGTATCCACGCCCTGAACCCGCTGCTCACGAAGAACATCGACGACAAGCTGAAGTTCAAGGTCTACATCTCGGCGCTGACAAGCATCTCACTCGACAATCACAACTGGATTCCCGTCCGTGACAACCGTCTGCTGCGCCGCATCATTCGCGACTACAACAAAGGGGCCTTCACGGCTCAGGAGACCATCCGCCAGTGGAAGAACGTCTGCGATGCCGAGGACCAGTGGATAGCACCGTTCCAGGAGTCGGCTGACGTAATGTTCAACTCGGCGCTGAACATCGAGTTTGCCGTCCTGCGCACTCACGCGGAGATCATCCTGTCGTCAGTGCCGAAGAACTGTCCGGAGTACAGCGAGGCACACCGCCTGCTGAAGTTCATACACTTCTTCCTGCCTATCAGCGACAAGGAGATTCCACCTACGAGCATCATGCGTGAGTTCGTCGGCGGCGCTTCGTTCAAATACAAGTATTAAAGGAAGAGGGCGTAGTAGTCCTTCATGACCTGGGCGTCGACGGCATCATCGGTGAACACCTCGAGCAGCACGGGGCGATTGCTTTCCGTATGCAGGAGGGTGTCGACTGCCTGTTGCATCTCTTCCATCGTCGTTGCCTTCAAGTAACTGACACTATTCTGTTGACAGACACCCTCGGCAGTGGTCTCGTGCTGTGCAGCTACGAAGTGGTCGCGAGCAGGACTCTGCTCCAGTCCACGCAGCATATTGAAGATGCCACCCTTGCCGTTGTTCAGCAATAGGATGCGGAAATTCCCGCGCAGGTTCTGGTTCCACAGTGCATTCTGGTCGTAGAAGAAACTGAGGTCGCCGATGACACAAAGAACCTTTTCGTCAGTTACGCACGAAAAACCAGCCGCCGTAGACAGCGAGCCTTCGATGCCGTTGACACCGCGGTTGCAATAGACGGAATGGTTGGCGTAGATATTTGCCAAGCGGATAGCGGCAGAGTTAGCGTAGTGGAAAACACACCGGGAGGCAGACCCCTCATACGATTTCTCAAAGCATTTCACGACGGCCATCTGCGAGTAGGCTGGCTCAAAGGCTTCAACAGCGGCACGGGCCTTTGCCAACAGTTCCTCCCAGAGGGTGACGAACGGATGCGGCTGCTGTTCCAGGGTGGAGCGCACAGCATCGGCAACAACCTCGCCATCGCCCACGATGACACGTGTCAGGTTCATAAACGTATCTGTCACCTCGCCCGTAGCATTGACGACCCATGTCTCGCAGGCATTTCTGAGATAACGCTTCAGACGCTTGCTGACGATGGAGCCGCCGGTGTATAGGACAAAGTCGGGCACATAGTGCTCATCGTCACCAGCCAGAAGGACGGCCTCGTCAAGGAGCGGGTTCATGGGTTGTCCGCTGATCAGCATAGGACGCGAGGCATTCATGAAACGGCGAACAACATGATTCAGCGTCTCTGACGTCACACAGGCAGGCATCAGCTCTATTATCCGTTCGTCGGGCAGCACCTCGACGGTATAGTCGAACAACGGTTCGCTGATGGGTACGTTGATATGCACAGGACCGTCGGCAATGACCAGCGATTCATTCACGAGACGGTTGCAGTACCAACGGCTATCATCGTCGTGAGGTTCGGGCAGCGAAACGGCACGACGCACGAAGCGGCCGAGAGCATCAGGCTGCGGCAGCGTCTGACCATCAAGTTGGTCTATCCATTCGACAGGACGGTCGGCACTAATGACGACCAAAGGCTGGTGTTGGTAGTAAGCCTCAGCGACGGCAGGCAGGACATTGAGCAGCGCCGTTCCGCTGGTGACGCAGACGATGACAGGCTCGTTCAGCGCCTGAGCCATTCCCAAAGCATAGAAACCGGCACTGCGCTCATCCGTCACCGGATAACACATGACATCTGGGCATTCGTTGAGGTTATGGACAATGGGAGAGTTGCGGCTGCCAGGACAGCAGACGGCATAACGGACGCCATGCTTCACAAGCAGTGCCGTCAGTATATTGACGTTTTCCTTATTGCTATACATTCCTGATAACATTTCGCATAGTGTCGAGTTTCGTCTCCGTCTCCTGCCACTCTTGTTCCTCCACGCTGTCCTTCAGCAATCCGCCACCAGCATAGAGACGATAGCCGTCACGGAAAATCTGCATACAGCGGAGGGTGACGAAGAGACGAGTGGAGGGAGAAATGTGAAGCGGTCCCATGAATCCGCTGTAGTAGCGACGGTCATGATGCTCGGTATCGAGGATGAAGCGGAAAGCCTCCTCTTTAGGAAGTCCGCAAACGGCAGGCGTGGGATGCAGGGCCTCAATGAGTTCACCAAGATGGTTGTCGTCTTTCAGCGTGAAGAGAAAGTCGCTACGCAAATGAGCCAGATGGCCAGCACGAACGGTGCGTGGTCCCTGCTCGCTGATATCGTTGGCAAAATGCTCCAGCTGTTCAGTGACATAGGTGGCGACATAGCGCTGCTCCTGGATGTTTTTGTCACTCCACCCCACCTCGTCGGCAAAGGGCATGGTTCCTGCCAGCGCCATCGTCTGCCACGCGCTGTCGTTACCTGCCAGCAACACCTCGGGCGTTGCCGTCAACCAGAGCCCGCTCAGTGGTGTGAATACCAAACTGATGAACATACGCGGATAGTTCTCACAAGCCTTACGGAATAGCACGAACGGATCTCCACCGTTCTCCCGACGGATGTCGAGACAGCGCGAGAGCACCAGTTTCTGGAAGTCGCCACTGATAAGGCGGTCGTGAAAAGCAGAAAAGTCGGCGTGGTAGGTATCGGGAATTGCCAACGGCAGTTGGCTAAGGGTCGGCAGCTCCGGGTATGACGTAGGATTGCAGTCTACCCTATCGGGAGTGATCAGAAGAATAGGACATTGCGGCGACTGGGCGAAAGGAGCTACGACGAAGCCGCTGCTGGCACTCAGCCCGTCGGACGACGGTATTTCACTAACGTCGCCCGTGACCAGCGTACACTGCTGCTCATACGGAAACCTATATAATGCAAAACCCGTCATTACACCTTCGACTGACGAATAACATAGTTAGTGACACGGACGGTGGAGATAAGCTCGCCGACAGAGTTCTTGATGTCCACCTGCCACACATGAAGGGTACGTCCACTATGCTGCAGACGGGCATAGGCAGTGACCGTGTCGCCCTCACTGACAGCCCTCACGTGGCTGCCACTGACCTCGATGCCCACACAGGCGGCATCGGGACATAGTGCAGAAGAAGCAACCCCGGCCACATTCTCAGCCAAAGCCAGTGAGGCACCGCCACTAAGGAAACCGAAGGGCTGGCGGTTACGCTCGTCAACCTTCATACGTGCCATACAAGTATCGTCCTCGGGTGTGGAGATAAACTCCATGCCGAGGGCGGTACTCAGATTAGGCTTATCGTTAATAATTCTATTTATTCTATCTACATTCATTCCTCACTTAAATAGCGAATATTCCTCTACCTCCCAAGCTACGGCGCTGGCACCCAGCATCTCGCGCTCGCTGTCGGAGAGGATGGACTTGAGCATCTTCACCTTGCCACGGGTGTTGGGGAAGACGAGTTCCTCGAAGGTCTCACGGGCGGGACCAATGAGCCACTTGCCTGCATTAGAGATGCCACCGGCAAAGATAATGGCTTCGGGGTCGAGGACGGAAGCACTGTTAGCCAGTCCGATGCCCAGCGCATGACCAGTACGGCGATATACCTCGATGGCAAGCTCGTCGCCCTGGTTGCAGAATTCAGTAATCTTCTTGGGGGTCAGCTCCGGCTCTTCACGCATCAGCGACGGCTTGTCAGACTCCTCCATCAGTTCACGGGCGGTGACAACGATGCCCTTGGCATTGACATAAGTCTCCAGACAACCAAGATGACCACAGCCGCACTGACGACCGCCAGGCACCAGGCACGTATGGCCTATCTCGCCGGCAAAACCTCGGGCGCCGAGGTGAACACGGCCCTCAGAGAAGATACAGCTGCCTACACCGACACCGAGATCGACAAGAAGGAAATTCTTCATACCATGGGCAGCGCCATAAACCTTCTCGCCCATGGCAGCAGCATGGGAGTTGTTTGCCACACCGACAGCCAGTCCCAGCTGGTCGCGCATCATAGCAGCCATGGGAATCACACCACGCCACGGAAGATTAGCGGCATTGACGATGCTGCCAATCAGATAGTTGGCGCTGGGGATGCTGACGCCCACGGAACGGATAGTATCCAAGCCTTCGTTCCTCTCGGCCAGTGCCACGATGGTTCCACAGAGCTTGTTGACAAAAGGCTCAACAGAACTATAGTCTGACGTCACGACACTATCCTCGGCAATGATGTTGCCACGTATATCGACGATACCAATAGTCGTGCGAAAGCTACTGATATCGACACCGATGACACGTGATTTGATTAGCTCGAATTTCATGTAAGTCAAGTCGTTGATGGTGGATTTTAGTTATCTGTAGAGGGAATACTCCTTCACATCCCACGCCAAGGCACTGGCGCCAAGGACATCGCGTTCGCCCTCCTTCAGAATGGAGACGAGGATGCGCACCTTGTCACGGATGTTACGGAAGACATGCTCCTCAAAGGATGTTCGCATAGGCTTGAGTATCCACTTGCCAGCCTGCATCATGTCGCCCGTGAGGATGATGGCCTCGGGGTTCAGCACCGATGCGTAGTTGGCCAATCCGATGCCCAGCATCTTTCCTACGCTGGCAAACACATCGATGGCGACGCGGTCGCCCTTATCGCAACACTCTGAAATAGTCTTCAGGTCGAGGGTTTCCTGCTCACTAAGCAACGTAGGCTCGTTGCTGGCGGCAATCTTCTCCTCGGCAGTCTTGATGAGTCCTCTGTCCGAGACATAGGTCTCCAAGCAACCACGACGTCCGCAGCCACACTCACGGCCATTGACATCGACGCAGGTGTGACCCACCTCGCCAGCGAAGCCATTGACCCCCAGATGAGGCAGACCATTGGTGAAGAAGCAGCTGCCCAGACCACCATGACTGATGGATACGACAACGAAGTCCTTCATGCCATGGGCCGAGCCATAAGCCTTCTCGCCAAGGGCAGTGATATGTGCGTCGTTAGCCAGTGCCACAGCCAGACCGATACGGTCCTGAAGCATGGCAGCCAAGGGGATAACGCCCTTCCACGGCATATTGGCCGCGTTCTCGATGCAGCCCGTCAGGTAGTTGCCACTGGGGGCACTGATACCCACGGAGCGTATCGACTCGTAGCCGCCGTTCTCAAGTATCATCTCTACGACTTTCTCACTCAAAGCCGTGACATATGAAGAAATTTCCGGATAGTCCGAAGTCATGAAATAATCCTGGGCGACAATTTCACCCCTGATGTCGACCACGGCGTAAGTAGTTCTCTTCTCACGGATGTCGATACCAACGACTCTGGTCTTTATCTGATCAACTTCTTGTTCCATAGTACTATTCCCTATTTTAGCGCTTTTACTTAAATAACGAATACTCCTTCACTTTCCATGCCAGCACACTGGCACCCAGCACGTCGCGCTCACGGTCGTTGAGCTCAGAAGCGAGGAACTTCACCTTACCCTGGATGTTATGGAACACATGCTCGTCGAACGATTTCTTGGCAGGGTCGAGGAGCCACTTACCGGCCTTGGTGATACCACCGGCAAAGATGATAGCCTCTGGGTCAAGCAGCGATGCGTAGTTGGCAAGTCCCAGTCCCAGCACCTCGCCCGTACGGCGGTAGGTCTCGATGGCGAGCTCGTCACCCTGTTCGCAGAACTGGGAAATCTTCTTCGGTGTGAGGTCAGGCTCCTGTCGCATCAGCGACGGCTTGTCGGACTCCTCCATCAGCTCCTTTGCGGTTATAATGATACCACGACTGGCCGTATAGGTCTCCAAACAGCCGCACTTGCCACAGCCACACTGACGACCGTGCAAGCTGACACAGGTATGACCAATCTCACCGGCGAAGCCGTCATAACCGAGATTGACATTGCCGTCAGAGAAGACACAACTGCCCATACCCGAGCCTAAAGAGACGACAATGAAATCGCGCATACCATGAGCCGAACCGAAAGCCTGCTCACCCATAGCAATCACCATGGCGTCGTTGGCTAAGGCGACAGCCAGTCCCAAACGGTCGCGAAGCATAGCCGACAGGGGAATGACACCCTTCCACGGCAGATTAGCCGCATTGACAATACAACCCGTCAGAAAGTTGGAACTGGGGCAGCTGATGCCTACAGAACGCACTGTCTCGTAGCCGCCGTTCTGTTCTACGAACTCAACGATACGCTCACTGAGGGTTGCCACGAATGCGTTGACATCAGGATAGTCCAGTGTAGGGAAGCTGTCCTTTGCCAAGATATTACCACGGACATCTACCACTGCGAAAGTTGTTTCCTCAAGGCTGATATCAATGCCTACTACTCTCTTCTTAACCACTGCATCGCTCATTGTATAGAATTTTTTCAGGTTAGACAGCGACAAATGTAAGCATTTTTTCTTTTCCCTCCAAATCTTTTTCTTATTTTTTGCAAATATTTACCCAAAACGCACAAATTTTGGATAGAATTTAGTAACTTTGCACCCAACTAATGATTATACATCTTTTATACTGACATGAATATTTCAGAACTTAGCGAACAAGAAATACTGAGACGTCAGAGTCTCAAGCAACTTCGTGAAATGGGCATCGACCCCTATCCCGCAGCAGAGTATCCCACCAACGCCTTCTCAACGGACATCCGCCAAAAGGTGGAGAGTGGCGAATGGAACCTCGACACCGAGGACATCGAACAGCTGCCACAAGTAAGCATCGCCGGACGCCTGATGATCCGTAACATCATGGGTAAGGCATCGTTCTTCAAACTGCAGGACTCCAAAGGTCGTATTCAAGTTTACGTCACTCGTGACGACATCTGCCCCGACGAGAACAAAGACCTCTATAACGTCGTTTTCAAGAAACTGCTGGACATCGGCGACTTCGTCGGTGTCAAGGGCCACGTATTCCGCACGAAGACTGGCGAGATCAGCGTCCACGCCAAGGAGCTGACACTGCTGTCGAAGTCGCTGAAGCCCCTGCCCATCGTGAAATACAAGGATGGTGTGGCTTACGACAAGTTCGACGACCCCGAGCTGCGCTACCGCCAGCGTTACGTCGACCTCGTGGTGAACGAGGGTGTCAAGGACACCTTCCTGCAGCGTGCCACCGTCATTCGCACCCTCCGCAAGGTGCTCGACGAAGCAGGCTATACCGAAGTGGAGACACCCACCCTGCAGATGATTGCTGGCGGTGCATCGGCCCGTCCGTTCATCACCCACTTCAACGCTCTGGATCAGGATATGTATATGCGTATCGCCACGGAGCTCTACCTGAAGCGCCTCATCGTTGGCGGCTTTGAGGGTGTCTACGAGATTGGCAAGAACTTCCGCAACGAGGGCATGGACCGCAACCACAACCCCGAGTTCACCTGTATGGAGCTTTACGTCCAGTACAAGGACTACAACTGGATGATGGCGTTCACAGAGAAACTCCTTGAGACAATCTGTATCGCCGTCAACGGTAAGCCCGAGCGCGAG
>Ga0265300_10002130_pt1 | contig 17523 bp, 10 predicted proteins | sample AusTroGonzalo_MG_FD_193482 | JGI IMG/M metagenome (GOLD analysis project Ga0265300, IMG submission 193482) | Bovine rumen microbial communities from tropical cattle in Woodstock, Queensland, Australia - Gonzalo_03 | ecosystem: Host-associated > Mammals > Digestive system > Stomach > Rumen ...
GCCCCACGCTTCCGACGGGAACCGAAATCTCGTTCTCGAACAGGGTTAAATCCGTGTTGAAACCATCGGAAACGTCATATGCCTTTCGGGAGCAGGCCAGCGCCAGCGGAAGAAAGAGCAGCAAACAAAAGCGAAAGTGTTTCATGTGGTCAGTAATTTTGTCAAAGATAGTGATATTATATGTATCTTTACCACTCAAACTGTTTTAAGATGAAAAAAATTTTGTTTCTGGCCGCAGCACTGCTTGCACTGGCATCCTGCGGCAACAAGTACCAGACCGTGAAGGGGGATCCCCTCCAGGCTAAAATCTACACCCTGGACAACGGCCTCAAAATTTACATGACCGTAAACAAGGACGAACCCCGCATCCAGACCTACATCGCGGTGCGTTCGGGCGGCAAGAACGACCCTGCCGACAACACCGGCCTGGCCCACTACCTGGAACACATGATGTTCAAGGGTTCGGAAATCTTCGGCACGCAGGATTACGAGGCCGAGAAGCCCATGTTGCAGGCCATCGATTCGCTGTTTGAAGTGTATCGTACCCTCACCGGTCCCGGCGAGCGCAATGCCCTGTATCACCAGATAGACTCCATCAGCTACGAGGCCTCCAAGATAGCCATCCCCAACGAGTACGACAAACTCATGTCCATCATCGGCTCGGAAGGCTCCAACGCCTATACCAGCGAGGACGTAACCTGCTACGTGGAGGAAATCCCGTCCAACCAGCTGGAAAACTGGGCGCGCATCCAGGCCGACCGCTTCATGAACTGCGTCTTCCGCGGTTTCCATACGGAGCTGGAGGCGGTGTATGAAGAGAAGAACATGGGCATGGCTTCCGGCAGCGAAAACGCCCTGGAAGCCCTGGATTCCATGCTTTTCCAAGGACATCCCTACGGTACCCAAACGGTCATCGGCACGCAGGACCACCTGAAGAATCCTTCGCTGAAGGCCATCCGCAAGCAGAAAGACACCTACTATGTGCCCAATAATGTGGCCATCTGTATGTCCGGCGACTTCAATCCGGACGAGGTGGTAAAGATTGTAAAGAAATACTTCGGCGAGTGGAAGGCCAATCCGGAACTGCCGGAGTGGAAGGTGGCCGATGCCACCCCGCTTACGAAACCTGCCGTACAGGATGTGTGGGGCAACGAATCCGACTTCGTGCTCATGGGCTGGCGCACTCCGGGTGCCCGTGCTCTGGACAGGGACGCTTCCGAGATTGTGAGCTCCGTGCTGTATAACGGTCAGGCCGGTCTGGTAGATCTGGACGTTTTCCAGCAGCAGGCCGTTCTGGACGGCGGCATCTTCCCTTACGACCGCACCGACTACGGTATGATAATAGTGGAGGCGTACCCGAAGGAGGGCCAGAGCCTGGAGGAAGTGCGGGACATTTTCCTGGCCGAAATGGCCAAGCTCCGCGCCGGTGATTTCTCCGAAGAACTGGTAGAGGCCGCCAAGGCCAACTACAAGCTTTCCCAGATGCAGAGCCTCACCCGCAACCGCAGCCGGGCCGACAAGTTTGTGGATAGCTTTGTTAACGGAACCACTTGGGAATCAGAGGTAAAGAAGATGGACCGTATTGCTGCCCTCACCAAGGAGGACATTGTGAAATGGGCCAACGAATACCTGGGCGCCGACAACTACGCCATCGTATACAAGCACAACGGTGTTAATCCGAATGAGAAGAAGATTGAGGCCCCGAAGATTACCCCCATCGTTACCAACCGTGACAAGCAGAGCGCCTTCCTGCAGGAGATTGCCGCCAACGAACCGGCTCCCATCGAACCGGTGTTCGTAGACTTTAACAAAGACATGTCCATCCTGAGCTACAAGGGCCTGGAAGTGCTTTACAAGCACAACGACCAGAACGACATAGCCCAGCTGGGTATCCGCAGCGACATGGGTACCGACGCCAATCCTTACCTGGCCTTCGCCCCCAGCTATCTCAGCTACCTGGGTACGGCCGAAAAGAGCCAGGCCGACATTGCCATGGAGCTGTACGGACTGGCCTGCGACTACTATTTCCGCACCGCCGGCAACACCAGCCAGCTCATGGTAACCGGCCTGGGAGAGAATATCGGCCAGGCCCTGTCCATCGTTGAAGATCTCCTGGCCCATGCCCAGCCCGACGAGGAGGTGCTTTCGGAGATGAAGGCCGACCTAATCCGCAGCCGCCTGGACGCCAAGATGAACCAGCGTTCCTGCAACAGCGCCCTGCAGCGTTATGTTATGTACGGAGACGACTATATTGCCCGTACCACTTTGGACAACAAGGCCCTGATGGCCGCCTCGTCCAATCAGTTGCTGGACGCCCTCCGCAGCCTCCTGGACAAGCAGTTTACCCTTCTCTATTACGGCCCGGCTTCCAAGGAAGAGGTTCTGGACCTGCTGGCCGCCAATCTTCCGGTCCGGGAAGGTCTGGAGCCGGTGGCCAAGAGCTATCCCCAGAAGCTGGTTACCCCGGACAAGCGTGTGGTCCTGGCTCCTTTCACCGCCCGCCAGTTCAATTACATGCAGTACTCCAATCGCGGCGAGCAGCTGGACCTCTCGCAGGATCCTTATATCGACCTCTTTAACGAGTACTACGGCGGAGGCATGAATGCCATCGTGTTCCAGGAGATGCGTGAATCCCGCGCCCTGGCCTACAGCGCTGGCGCCCGCCTCACCGGACCGTCCTACAAGGGCGATTCTTACGCTTTCCGCGCCACCATCGCCTCGCAGAACGACAAGCTGCGCAAAGCCGTGGAGGGATTCGAGGAAATCATTGAAGACCTGCCGCTTGCTCCCGAAAACCTGGAGATTGCCAAAACGTCCATTCTGGGCCGTCTGCGCACCCAGCGCACCATCGGCGCCGCCGTACTTCAGGAGTATCTGAATGCCCAGGAACTGGGCATCACCGAACCGCGCGACAAGCAGGTGTTCCAGAAAGTGGGTTCCCTCACCATGGGAGACCTCCTGGAAACCCACGCCCGCTGGATCAAGGACCGCACCTACTGGTACGCCATCCTGGGCGACCCGGCCGACCTGGACATGAACTTCCTCAAAACCCTGGGCCCTGTGCAGCAGGTTTCCCTGGAAGAGATTTTCGGATACTAGCCTGACGGAATAGTATTAGAAAGCAGATAAAGTATAAAGTTGCCGGGGGCAGGAAAAACGCCGATGCCCCCGGCAACTTTATACTTTATCTACAATGATATCAGGATTCGGGCTTATACTCCAGGATATCGCCCGGCTGGCAGTCCAGTGCTTTGCAGATGGCCTCCATCGTACTGATACGGATGGCTTTGGCCTTGCCGCACTTCAGGATAGAAAGGTTGGCTGGGGTAATGCCGACTTTCTCGGCCAGCTCGCCGGAGGACATTTTCCGGCGGGCCAGCATTACATCTATGTTGGTGATGATCGGCATAAGCGCTTACTTTTCTTCTTCGGCGGGCTGATCTTCCGGCTGCGGCTTGCCCTTAAGGTAGGAAGGCAGCTCCATGCCGGCCATCTTGAAGAGCTCGTCCAGCGGGGGAACGCTCTTCATCATCCCGGAAATGAAATTGGAAGTGGCGGTTTTACCGTCGGTGCCGTTACCGGTGTCCCACACGGTTACCTTGTCGATATTGATGCCCTTCACGGCCTCTACCTGGGTCTTCACCAGTTCGGGCAGTTTGTCGGCAATCATCATCATAACGGCCTTCTGGGCATCGCCTTCGGCGGCGCCTACCAGGTTCTTGAAACCGTCGGCCTGCTTGGTGAGGATTTCCAGCATACCCTTTGCCTGGGCGTCCATCTTGGCGAAGATAGCGTCGGCTTCACCCTTGGCCTTGCGGCGGATCTGTTCGGCTTCGGCTTCGGCTTCGATGATCTTCTTCTGCTTGTCGATTTCGGCGGCAACCACGATGTTGGCTTTCTGGGTGGCCTGCTCACGCTCGGCACGGGCCAGTTCGGCGTCGCGCTCACTCTGGTAGGCTTCCTCCAGGGCCTTGGCGGCCTGCACCTTTTCGGCGGCCACAGCCACGCGGTCGGCCTCAGCGGTCTTCTGGCGGCGCAGGGCGTCGGAATTGGCAATCTCAATCTTGGCGCTGTTTTCACCCTTTACGGCATCGGCGTCGGCGGCAGCCACGTTGATACGGGTGTCCTTGTCGGCCATGGCCTTACCGGTCTCACCGTAACGGTTCTGCTCGGCCACGGACTTCTTAGCGTCGTTGATGGCCTTGGCGGCGGCTTCCTTACCCAGGGCCTCGATATAGCCGGATTCATCGCGGATATCGGTGACGTTCACGTTGATGAGCTTGAGGCCTATCTTGCGGAGTTCGGCTTCCACGTTGGTGGAAACGTTGGCCAGGAATTTATCGCGGTCGGCGTTGATTTCCTCGATGTCCATGGTGGCAATCACCAGACGCAGCTGGCCGAAGAGGATATCCGTGGCGATGTTCTGGATGCTGTCTACGCTCAGGCCCAGCAGACGCTCGGCGGCGTTGGTCATGTTCTCCGGCTCGGTGGAGATACCCACGGTGAAGCGGCAGGGAACGTCTACGCGGATGTTCTGCTTGGAAAGGGCGTTGGTAAGGTTGCATTCAATGCTGATGGGCTTGAGGTCCAGGAAGGCATAATCCTGGAATACAGGCCAGATGAAGGCGGCACCGCCGTGGATGCAACGGGCGCTGGAAATGGAACCGGTAGCGTTCTTGCCGGTTTTACCGTAGATGACAAGGATTTTGTCGGACGGGCAGCGGCGATAGCGCTTGAGGATGGCCGCCAGCGTGACGAACACCACGGCCACAATGATAAGGATGAGATACAGCTGGTTCATATTAAATAGTATAAGTATTTGTTTCTTCCACTAAAAGGGTACCGGAGTCAATTACGTCCACCACGCGGATGGAAGCACCGGTCTTGAGGGCTTCCTCACTCTCCGTAACGGCATCGTATTCGCGCACGGCTCCGTTGATGGTAATCTGCACCTTTCCGGCGCCGCTGCGGTTGGCGGGAATGGTGAGATACACCTTGCCTTCGCAGCCTGCGGCCGATTTCTGCAGGTTGATGTTGCCGCTCTGCTGCATGCCGGCCAGCCATTTGAACAGGTACATCACGCAGGCCACCAGGGCAACGCCGATGAGGACGGACACTATAATGAGCACGCCGGTAGAGGTGATACTGCCTTGCAGCAGTATGGCGCTCCAGCCGAAGCCCAGCAGGAAATTGACGAAGTTGCGGAAGGTGTACAGGTTGGAGCCTCCTTCTATATTGGAAAGGTCGGCCCCGTCCATGGTGGTATCCACGTCCACGTCAAAGTTGGAGTCGGCATCGGCTCCCACAAAAGTCATGATGCTCTGGATAATGAAAATGAGCGAAGCCGCAAGGGTCACTCCCCAGAGGATTTTCATAATAAGGCTGAGTCCAGCCCACCAAGATGCGATCATAGCAGTTTTTAGTTTTGGTTTCTTGTGCAAAGATAGTAATTATTTATTGATTTGCAATAAAAATTTATAAAAAGTGCGAAAATTTCTGAAATACCCTCAAAAAGGGAGCAAATAGAACTTTTGAAAAAAATTAAAAAAATCCTTGCATTCCCGAAAATTGTTCGTATCTTGCACTCGGAATTTGATTAGCAAGTAGTGAAGTTCGCCCTTTATAATCAGCAGCAGGAGCAGAATTCCCAGAACCAGCAGGTCCCGGGCGCTTCTTTGTGCGTATAAATTCCAGCCGTATGCGGCACATCATTGAAGAAGCAAATATTTATTAATAGAATAAGGCTGGTCCTGAAGGGATCAGCCTCTTTTTTTGCCAGTTAGTTAGTTTAATTATAAGTGTTTTCGTTATGGACAGATTTGATTTAGTCAAGGAATCCTTCGAGAAGAAGGAAGTTCCCGCCGAGGTTCCCTCCGGAAAGACCTCCGATTACTACGGAGAACTGGTGTTCGACCGCAAGAAGATGTGCAAGTATCTGGATGCCGACAGCCTCCAGGCGCTTCTGGACTGCATCGAAGGCGGCAAACCGCTGGACCGCAAGACGGCCGACGGTGTAGCCCGCGGCATGAAGGAATGGGCCATGGAGCATGGCGTTACCCATGTTACCCACTGGTTCCAGCCCCTTACGGAAGGCACTGCCGAAAAGCACGATTCCCTGATTGACTACGACGGCAAGGGCGGCGTCATCGAAACCTTCGACGGCAAGATGCTGGCCCAGCAGGAGCCGGACGCATCGTCCTTCCCCAGCGGCGGCATCCGTGCCACTTTCGAGGCTCGCGGCTACACCGCCTGGGATCCTACGTCTCCGGTCTTTATCCTGGACGATACACTTTGTATTCCCACTGTATTCATTTCCTATACGGGTGAGGCGCTGGACTACAAGACCCCGCTCAAGAAGGCCCTCAAGGCTGTGAGCGATGCGGCTGTTCCCATCTGCAAATACTTCGACCCGTCCGTTTCCAAGGTCTATTCCTATCTGGGCTGGGAGCAGGAGTATTTCCTGGTGGACGAAGGCCTTTATTCCGCCCGCACAGACCTGATGATCACCGGCCGCACCCTCTTCGGCCACAATTCCTCCAAGAACCAGCAGCTGGACGACCATTACTTCGCCGCCATCCCGCCGCGTGTGTCCGCCTTCATGCGTGACCTGGAGATTGCCGGCCACCGGCTTGGAATTCCTATCAAAACCCGCCATAACGAGGTAGCCCCCAACCAGTTTGAACTGGCCCCCATCTACGGGGAAACCAATCTGGCCAACGACCAGAACCAGATTGTAATGAACCTGATGAACCGCATTGCCCGCAAGCACGGGTTTGTGGTGTTGCTGCACGAGAAACCCTTCGACGGGGTAAACGGTTCCGGTAAGCACAACAACTGGTCGCTGGGTACGGACAAGGGCACGCAGCTGCTGGCTCCCGGCAAGGACGCCAAGGGCAACCTGCAGTTCGTAACCTTCTTCGTGAACGTGCTGGCGGCCGTACAGAAGCACAATGCCCTGCTCAAGGCCTCCATCGCCAGCGCTACCAACGCCCATCGTCTGGGCGCCAACGAAGCCCCGCCCGCAATTGTATCGGCCTTCCTGGGCCGCACCATGACGGAGGTGCTGCACAAGCTGCTGGAAGTTCCTTCCGACACGCCCATCGAGATTGCCGGCAAAAAGAGCAAGAGCGTTGGCCTGGTAGAGATTCCGGAGGTATTCGTGGACAATACGGACCGTAACCGCACCTCACCGTTCGCCTTCACGGGCAACCGCTTCGAGTTCCGCGCCGTGGGTTCCTGCGCCAACTGCGCCGGTGCCATGACCACCCTGAACGCCGCCGTGGCCGAGCAGCTCATCGCCTTCAAGGCCGATGTGGAAAAGGAAATCGCCAAGGGCAAGAAGACCCCCGTGGCCATCATGGACGCCCTCAAGCCCATCATCAAGTCGGTGATTGATACCGTATGCTTCGACGGCAACGGTTACACCGAAGAGTGGAAGAAGGAAGCCGAACGCCGCGGCCTGGACGTGGAAACCAACGTGCCCAAGATGTTCGCCGAGTTCACCAAACCCGCTTCCATCGAGATGTTTACCAAGACGGGTGTATATACTCAGAAAGAACTGGAAGCCCGCAACGAGGTTAAGTGGGAAACCTATGTGAAGAAGGTGCAGATTGAATCCCGCGTTATGGTGCGGATGGCCCTGAACCACATTGTTCCCGCTGCCCTGGAATACAAGGCCAAGCTCCTGAAGGAAGTGTCCATGGCCAAGGAAATCTTCGGCAACCTGGACGGCTGCACTACGGAAATGCTCATTCTGGGCGATATCAACAAATACGTGGAAGAGGTGCGTGTAAAGGCTACGGCCATGAAGGAAGCCCGCAAGAAGGCCAACATAATAGAGGACATCTACGAGCGTGCCCTGGCCTATCACGAGATTGCCGAAAGTCTCTATGCCCTGCGCAAGCCCATCGACAAACTGGAAGAGGTGGTGGACAACAAGATGTGGCCGCTTCCCAAGTATCGCGAACTGTTGTTTATCAGCTAGTTAACCTATGAAAACAGGTCTATACGATCCGGCATCGGAACACGATGCCTGTGGGGTTGGTATGGTCGTAAACATCCGGGGCGACAAAACCCACGAACTGGTGGATAACGCCCTGGCTGTTCTCGAGAACATGAGCCACCGTGGAGCCGAAGGAGCCGACGGCAAGTCGGGCGACGGCGCCGGTATCATGGTCCAGATTCCCCACGAGTTCATTCTCCTGCAGGGAATACCTGTCCCGGAAAAAGGCCGTTATGGCACCGGGCTGGTGTTCCTGCCCAAGGAGGCCGGCAAGCGCGAACGCATCCTGGAGTTCATACGGGCCGAGATTGAACGCGAATCCTGCGTGCTCAGCCATGTCCGGGAGGTGCCGGTGAACGCCGCCTGCCTGGGCGAAGAGGCCGCCAAGGGCGAACCTTTCATTGCGCAAATCTTTGTGACCAGCGCCGAATTCATAGAAGAGGCCGATCTGGAACGTAAGCTTTACCGCATCCGGAAGCATATCGAGCGCTTGGGGGAGGACTGCTATGTGTGCTCCCTCTCTACCCGCAACATCGTGTATAAGGGTATGCTTACCAGCCGCCAGCTGCGTGAGTATTTCACAGACCTTACCAGCCAGTGGTTCACCAGCGGTATGGCCATCGTCCATTCCCGCTTCTCCACCAACACCTTCCCGCAGTGGAGCCTGGCACAGCCCTTCCGCATGCTTTGCCACAACGGCGAAATCAACACCATCCGGGGCAACCGGAGCTGGATGCAGGCCCGTCAGAGCGTGCTCAATTCCGGTGCACTGGGCGATATCGGCGACCTTACGCCCATCGTACAGCCGGAAATGAGCGATTCGGCCAGCCTTGATAATGTGCTGGAATTCCTCACCCTCAGCGGGCTCAGCCTGCCGCAGGCTGTATCGGTGCTGATGCCGGAGAGCTTCGACGAAACGAACCCCATTTCGGAGGACCTGCGTGCTTTTTATGAATACCATTCCATCCTGATGGAGCCGTGGGATGGTCCCGCCACGCTGCTGTTCAGCGACGGCCGCTATGCCGGCGGCATTCAGGACCGCAATGGCCTGCGTCCGGGGCGCTACACCATCACCAAGCGCGGCTTCCTGGTAGTGGCCAGCGAGGTGGGTGTGCTGGACTTCGATCCCACGGAGATCGAGTGCAAGGGCCGCCTGGAACCCGGCAAGATGCTGCTGGTGGACACCAAGGAAGGAAAGATCTGGTACGATGCCGATATCAAGGAGCAGCTTGCCCGGGAGCATCCCTACCGCAAATGGCTGTCGGCCGGCCGTATCCAGCTGGAAGACCTGCACAGCGGCCGCAAGGTGGAGCATAACGAGGCCGATCTCCTGCACAAGGAACTCCTCTTCGGCTGCACGGCCGAGGATGTGGAAAGCGCCATCCGGCCGATGTGCGAAAAGGGCAGCGAGCCCACCTCTTCCATGGGTAACGACACTCCGCTGGCCGTGCTCACGGAACGTCCGCAAAGTTTTTTCAACTATTTCCGTCAGCAGTTTGCCCAGGTGACCAACCCGCCCATCGACTCCATCCGCGAGCAGATGGTGATGTCGCTGTTCGAATACATCGGCCGCGTAGGTACGGGCATCCTTACCCCCGACGAAGACAACTGCAAGATGGTTCGCCTGCCGCATCCCATCCTTACCAATACGCAGCTGGACCTGCTGTGCAACATTCGCTACAAGGGCTTCAATACGGTTAAGCTGCCGATGCTCTTCGAGTGCGCCGCCAATACCGCCGCCGCTGCCGCCAATCTGCGCCGGGCCCTGAAGGGACTCTGCCAGAAGGCCGAAAAGTGCGTGGACGACGGGGTGAACTATATCATCCTGAGCGACCGCGACGTGGACGAGACGCATGCGCCCATCCCTTCGCTGCTGGCCGTGAGTGCCGTGCACCATCACCTGATTGCCACCGGCAAGCGTGTGCAGACGGCCCTTATTGTGGAAAGCGGCGAAATCCGCGAAACCATGCACGCCGCGCTGCTGCTTGGCTACGGCGCATCGGCCATTAACCCTTACCTTTCCTTTGCCATTATTTCCAGCCTGGCGCACGGCGGCAAAATCCAGCTGAACTACGCCACGGCCCGCACCAACTACATCGAGGCGATGAAGAAGGGTCTGCTGAAGATTATGGCCAAGATGGGTATTTCCACCATCCGTTCCTACCGCGGTGCCAAGATTTTCGAAAGCATCGGCCTGGAAGAGGGCCTGCTGCGCGAGTACTTCGGCACGGAACGTTCCACCATCGGCGGTGTGGGCCTGGAAACCATTGCGCGCGATGCCATGTGGTTCCATGCACAGGCCTATGCCGATGCCGCCCGCACGGACTTCCTGCCCAATGTGGGACAGTTCCACTATCGCAAAGGCGGCATTCCGCATGCCTGGAACCCGGAAACCATCTCTACGCTGCAACTGGCCACGCGTCTGGGCAGCTATAAGAAGTTCAAGGAATTCACCGCCGCCGTGGACGGGAAGGGAGACCTCCTGTTCCTCAGGGACCTGCTGGATTTCAAGCGCGGAACACCCGTTCCCGTGGACGAGGTGGAGCCCGTGGAGAGCATAGTCAAGCGCTTTGTAGTTAGCGCCATGAGCTTCGGCGCCCTCAGCATCGAGGCGCACGAGGCCATTGCCCTGGCCATGAACCGCCTGGGCTCCCGTTCCAATACGGGCGAGGGCGGCGAAGACAACGAGCGTTATCATACGGAAGTGGACGGCGTTTCGCTGTCCAGTAAAACCAAGCAGGTGGCTTCCGGGCGCTTCGGCGTAACGGCCGAATACCTGGTGAACGCCGAGGAAATCCAGATTAAGGTGGCCCAGGGCGCCAAGCCCGGTGAAGGCGGCCAGCTGCCGGGATTCAAGGTGAACGCTATTATTGCCAAAACCCGCAACTCCATCCCGGGCATCTCGCTCATTTCCCCGCCGCCGCATCATGACATTTATTCCATCGAGGACCTGTCGCAACTGATCTTCGACCTCAAGAATGTGAATCCGGCCGCCGCCATCAGCGTAAAACTGGTGTCGGAGAGCGGTGTGGGTACCATCGCCGCCGGCGTGGCAAAGGCCAAGGCCGACCTGATTGTGGTGTCCGGTGCCGAAGGCGGCACGGGCGCGTCGCCGGCTTCTTCCATGCGCTTTGCGGGTATCAGCCCGGAAATCGGCCTGTCCGAAGCACAGCAGACGCTGGTTCGCAACGGCCTCCGCGGCCAGGTGCGCCTGCAGGTGGACGGTCAGCTGAAAACCGGCCGCGACGTGGTTCTGATGGCGCTTTTGGGCGCAGACGAGTTCGGTTTCGGCACTCTGCCGCTCATCGTGCTGGGCTGCGTAATGATGCGCAAGTGCAGCCTGAACACCTGCCCCACCGGCGTGGCCACGCAGGATCCGGAGCTGCGCAAGCACTTCATCGGCAAGGCCGACTACCTGGTGAACTACTTCACCTACCTGGCACAGGAAGTGCGGGAGTATCTGGCCGATATGGGCTTCCGCAGCTTCTCGGAGATTGTGGGCCGGACCGACCTGCTGCTCCGCAAGAGCGTGGATCCCGCTTCCAAGGCGGCGAAGGTGGATCTGTCCCGCGTGCTGTTTAGGGAGGAAGGTTCCTGCGGCTGGTCGGGTGCTCCGCTGCATCCGCTCCCGCCCGTGCGTGATCTGGAGATTATCAAGGCTGCCCAGCCTGCCATCGAATGGAAGGAGGAAATCAGCCTGGAATACCCGATTGCCAACACCGACCGCGCCGTATGCACCATGCTCAGCGGACGCATTGCCGCCAAATACGGCATGGAAGGTCTGCCCGATTCCACCCTGAACATCAAGTTCAAGGGATCGGCCGGCCAGAGCTTCTGCGCCTTCCTGGCAGCGGGCATCAATGTGCGCCTGGAGGGAGAAGCCAACGACTATGTGGGCAAGGGCCTCAGCGGTGGCCGGGTGGCCATCCGTCCGCCGGCACGGGCCGTGTACAAGGCCGAGGAAAACATTATCGCGGGCAATACCTGCCTGTATGGCGCCACGGGCGGCGAGATGTACGTCGCCGGCCGCGCGGGCCAGCGCTTTGCGGTGCGCAATTCCGGTGCCAAGGCCGTTGTGGAAGGTGCCGGCGACCATTGCTGCGAATACATGACGGGCGGCCGCGTGGTTGTGCTGGGTCCTGTGGGCCGCAACTTCGCTGCCGGTATGTCGGGAGGCGTGGCCTATGTGTACGATCCTTCCCGCGTATTCGACTATTACTGCAACATGGATATGGTGGAGATTTCGCTGGTGGACGACAAGCTGGACCGCAGGGAACTGCAGGAACTGGTGCGCCAGCACTACCTCTACACCGGCTCCAGCCTGGCCCGGACGCTGCTGGACGACTGGTCCCGCACGGTGGAAGACTTTATCAAGGTTACGCCGATAGAATACAAGCACGTGCTGGAGCAGGAGCGCCTGCGCATTCTGGCCGAAAAGGTACAGCATCTCCAAATTCAATATTGACGCGCTATGGGAGATTATAAAGCATTTTTGTCGATACCCCGCAAGGAGGCCGGTTACCGGCCGGTCCAGGACCGTGTCCAGGACTTCGGGGAAGTGGAGCAGACGCTCAACGAGAGTGACCGCCGGCAGCAGGCTTCGCGCTGCATGGACTGTGGGGTGCCGTTCTGCAACTGGGCCTGCCCGCTGGGCAACCGCCCGCCGGAATGGAACGACGCCGTGTTCAAGGGAGACTTCGAGCTGGCCTACCGCCTGCTCAATTCCACCAACGACTTCCCGGAGTTCACCGGCCGTGTCTGTCCCGCCCTGTGCGAGAAGGCCTGTGTGCTGAACCTTACGCTGCACGAGCCCACCACCAACCGCGAAAACGAGGCGGCCATTACCGAAATGGCCTATCGCGAGAACTATGTCCGCCCCGTTTCCCCGGAGCGCAACGGCCGGAAGGTGGCTGTTATCGGCGCGGGTCCTTCGGGCCTGGCCGCCGCCAACCAGCTGAACCGCATGGGCTACACCGTTACCGTCTTTGAGAAGAACGAGAAAGCCGGCGGACTGCTCCGCTTCGGCATTCCCAACTTCAAGCTGAACAAGAAGATCATCGACCGCCGCATTGCCGTGATGGAGCAGGAGGGCGTCACCTTCCTTTATGGGGAAGAAGTGGCACCGGAGGCGCTGCCGAAGGGTTTTGACGCCTACGTGATTGCCACCGGCACCCCCACGGCGCGCGACCTGAACGTGCCCGGAAGGGAGTTGAAGGGTGTGTACTTTGCGCTGGAACTGCTTTCCCAGCAGAACCGCGTGCTATACGGAGCCGAGGTGGACGCCGCCCATCGCGTAACCTGCAAAGGCAAGGACGTGCTGGTAATCGGTGGCGGCGATACCGGATCGGACTGTATCGGCACGGCGCACCGGCAGGGCTGCAAGTCTGTGATGCAGATAGAGATACTGCCCAAACCGCCGGCAGGTCCCGACGACCCGGCGAATCCCTGGCCCGCCTGGCCCCGGACGCTCAAGACTTCCTCTTCGCACGAAGAAGGCTGCGAACGGCGCTGGAACATCAATACCCTCCGTTTCATCGGGGAAAAAGGCCGGCTTACCGGCGTGGAAATCCAGCCCATCGACTGGGAGAAGAATCCTGACGGGGGACGCCCCATCATGGTTCCTGCCGGTGAACCGGAGGTGGTGAAGGCCGATATCGTGCTGCTGGCCATGGGCTTCCTGAAGCCGCAGCTGCCCCAGGTGGGGGAGAACGTTTTCTTTGCCGGAGACGTGCAGAGCGGCGCCTCGCTGGTAGTGCGCGCCATGGCTTCCGGCCATGCCGCCGCCCAGGCGCTGGACGCTTACTGCAAGAAGCTTTAGCAATTCTTTAAAATATTGATTTTTATATACTTGCGAATTCTTCGAGTTCGCTTGCAGGGGGATTGTATACCCTTTTCAAAGCCAATCAACCTAAAACAAACAGTTAGTAGTAGTGTTATGAAAAAGATTGAAGCTATCGTCCGAAAGACGAAGTTCGAGGAGGTCAAGGAAGCCTTGCTCGACGCAGACATCAACTGGTTTGAGTACCACAATGTGCATGGTATCGGCCAGAGCCGTCAGGAACGCATTTACCGTGGCGTCCAGTATTCCACGGATGTGATAGAGCGCGTGGCGCTCACCATCGTTTGCCGCGACCAGTTTGTGGAACCTACCGTGCAGGTAATCCTGAAGACGGCATCCACGGGAGAGATTGGAGACGGGCGCATATTCATCAGCGACGTCATCGACACCTGGTCTATCCGTACTGGAGAACACGGCGACACCGTGCTGCGGGACAAGAAGTAAAACCTTAAAGAAGAATGCGTTATGGAACAAATTGCTATATCTCTCGATACTGTCTGGATGCTGCTGGCCGCCATGCTGGTATTCTTTATGCAACCGGGCTTTGCGCTGTGCGAGGCGGGATTTACCCGCAGCAAGAACACGGCGAATATCCTCATGAAGAACTTTGTAGACTTCATGTTCGGCTCCTTGCTGTTCTGGTTCGTGGGCTTCGGTTTCATGTTCGGCAGTGAAGGCGCCGGCTTCATCGGCGCACCCAACTGGGGCAGCCTGTCTTTCTACAGGAGCGACCTGCCCGTTGAGGGTTTCCTGATTTTCCAAACGGTTTTCTGTGCCACTTCTGCCACCATTGTGAGCGGTGCCATGGCCGAACGGACGAAGTTCTCCATGTATCTGGTTTACAGTGCCGTTATTTCACTGCTCATCTATCCCATCGAAGGGCACTGGACCTGGGGCGGCGGCTGGCTTAGCGAACTGGGCTTTCACGATTTTGCCGGTTCTGCCATCGTGCACAGCGTAGGCGGCGTGCTGGCCCTGATCGGCGCCATAGCGCTGGGCCCCCGTATCGGCAAGTATGCTCCGGACGGCAAGAGCCGCGCCATTCCCGGCCATAACCTCACGATGGCTGCGCTGGGTGTCTTTATCCTGTGGATGGGCTGGTTCGGCTTCAACCCGGGCAGTCAGCTGGCTGCTTCCGGCGAGGTGAACCGCATTGCCATTTCCCATGTCTTCCTTACCACCAACCTGGCTGCTGCCGCCGGCGGCGTGGCTACCATGTTCCTCACCTGGATCAAGTACGGCAAGCCGTCCCTGTCCCTGACGCTCAACGGCGTGCTGGCGGGTCTGGTGGGCATTACGGCGGGCTGTGACCTGGTTTCTCCGCTTGGCGCGGTGATCATCGGCCTGGTCTGTGGCATCGTGCTGGTCTTTGCCATTGAGTTCATCGACCGCACGCTGCATATCGACGACCCGGTGGGCGCCTCCTCCGTCCATGGCGTCTGCGGTATCCTGGGCACCCTCATGACCGGCCTGCTGGCCACGGACGGCGGCGTATTCTACGGCGGAGGCTGGCATCTCTTCAGCGTACAGTGCCTGGGTATCCTGGCCATCGACCTTTGGGCTGCCGCAACGGGTTTCCTGCTCTTCTTCGGCATCAAGAAGCTCCACGGCCTGCGTGTGGGCAAGCGGGTAGAAGAAGAAGGCCTGGATATTTACGAGCACGGCGAGAGTTGTTATAATTAGAAATACCTATATTTGTAATTATGAAAAATAGATATCACATATTAATACTGGGGGTGCTGCTTTCGGCGGCACCGGGCATGAAGGCACAAACGTTCAAGACGGATATCAGTGCCGATATCGTAAGCCGCTATATCTGGCGCGGCTCAAGTATGGGCGAGGTCTCCGTGCAGCCCACGCTGGGCATTTCGGCCTGGGGGCTTTCCCTGTCGGCCTGGGGAAGCGTGGGAATATCCAACCCGCAGGATGCCAAGGAACTGGACCTGACGCTGGCCTATAACATCGGCGGATTCAACATAGGCATCACCGATTATTGGGTGGAAGGGGGAGCCGATCCGGATAACCTTTATTTCCGTTATGCCAAAGGCGCCACCAATCATGTCTTTGAGGCCAATGTGGGCTACGACTTCGGCCCGGTAGCCGTTCAGTGGTACACCAACTTTGCGGGCAACGATGCTGTGGGGGCCAACGGAAAACCGGCCTTCAGCAGCTATGCCGAGGTATCTGTTCCGTTTAAACTGGGCGGAACCGAGTGGTCCTTCGTTACCGGCATCGTTCCCTACGCCACCAAGTTTTATGATGTGGACCGCTTTGCCCTGGTGAACGTTTCGCTTACGGCTTCGGTGGACATTCCTTTCTCGGAGCGTTTTTCCCTGCCCATTTTTGCCACGCTGGCGGCCAACCCTCATGCCCGGCAGGTATTCTTTGTGGTGGGTATTACCCTTCAACCTTAATGCTGCAATGCCATGTGTGGAATAGTTGGTATTTTCAATGTTCGGGAGCAGTCCGATGCCTTGCGCCGGAAGGCCCTGGAAATGAGCCGCAAAATCCGGCACCGCGGTCCGGACTGGAGCGGCATCTGGTGCGGTGGCAGTGCCATACTGGCCCACGAGCGCCTGAGTATAGTGGACCCGAAGTCGGGCGGACAGCCCCTCCTGTCCCCGGACGGGAAGCTGGTACTGGCCGTGAACGGCGAAATCTACAATCACCAGGAAATCCGCCGCCGCTATGCCGGCAAGTATGACTTCCAGACGGGCAGCGACTGCGAAACCATCCTGGCGCTGTACCGCCACAAGGGACCGGATTTCCTGGAAGATCTCAACGGCATCTTCGCCTTCGCGCTGTACGATGCCGAAAAGGACGCTTTCCTCATTGCGCGGGACCCTATCGGCGTAATACCCCTGTATATCGGATACGATGCCGACGGAAAGGTGTACGTAGCTTCGGAGCTGAAGGCCCTGGAAGGCCAGTGCGAGCGTTTTGAGCCCTTCCTCCCGGGACATTGCTATTGGAGCCGGGAGCCCGGCATGAAGCGCTGGTACACCCGTGACTGGATGTCGTACGATGCCGTCAAGGACAACCCGGCCGATCCGGCGGAGCTCCGTGCGGCGCTGGAGGCTGCCGTGAAGCGCCAGCTGATGAGTGACGTGCCCTACGGCGTGCTGCTTTCCGGCGGACTGGATTCTTCCGTGATATCGGCCATTGCCGAAAAGTTCAGCGAAATGCGTATTGAGGATGATTCCCGCACGCGGGCCTGGTGGCCGCGGCTGCACTCCTTTGCCGTGGGGCTGAAGGGGGCGCCGGACCTGGAAAAGGCGCGGCTGGTGGCAGAGCATATCGGCACGGTGCATCACGAGATCAATTATACCATCCAGGAAGGCCTGGACGCCATCCGCGACGTCATTTATTATACGGAAACCTATGACGTCACTACCGTCCGTGCTTCTACGCCGATGTATCTGCTGGCGCGGGTAATCAAGTCGATGGGTATCAAGATGGTGCTCAGCGGCGAAGGGGCCGACGAAGTCTTCGGCGGTTACCTGTACTTCCACAAGGCGCCCAATGCCAGGGAGTTCCACGACGAAACGGTGCGCAAACTCTCCAAACTTCACCTCTACGACTGCCTGCGGGCCAACAAGAGCCTGTGTGCCTGGGGAGTGGAGGGCCGGGTGCCCTTCCTGGACAAGGAATTCCTGGATGTAGCCATGCGCCTGAATCCCGC
>Ga0265300_10002131_pt1 | contig 17523 bp, 18 predicted proteins | sample AusTroGonzalo_MG_FD_193482 | JGI IMG/M metagenome (GOLD analysis project Ga0265300, IMG submission 193482) | Bovine rumen microbial communities from tropical cattle in Woodstock, Queensland, Australia - Gonzalo_03 | ecosystem: Host-associated > Mammals > Digestive system > Stomach > Rumen ...
TTTGCACATTCTTGCATTCGCTGTGAAGCGAGTGCATTTGTGCTTCAATCGCTGTCCCTCCAAATAGCCTTTTCATGCTCATTTCTTTTCAGTTCTTTGCAGATGTTTATATTATAACGTAAAATCGCGCCTTTATATTGCTTTGAATTACTATTTATAACGTCTGTCCCTCGGGGACACTGTTGAGGTGTAATCTGTCCCTTTAGGGAGATGTAAGTCGTAGTCGGAAGATAAAAGGTTTAGTTTGAGTTATGGATATATAATATGGGGGTAAACTAAACTCCTTTTCTTTTGGCGGCAAATAAAAGTCGTAAAGTTCGGCAACAATTCAATATCATTGCCGAACTTATATAAAGCAGAAGGTATCTATTATCCTATCTTCATGATGGCTTCAAGTACCTTCTTGGGAGTTATCTTCGCGTAATTCTGTGTGCTTGAAACCTGCCTGTGACCAAGAAGCGCGGTAATCGTATAGATGTCAACTCCTTTATCCAGCAGCTGCATGGCAAATGTATGGCGGAAGCAATGAAACGTGATGTGCTTGTTGATTTTTGCTTTGCTGACCCATCTGCTGATATGAGTAGTGAGTATACTTTCAGTCAGCATAGGAAACACCTTTCCTTTAGATTGCTGTTCACCCAATACCCTGACGGCAGGAAGTGACAATGGTAATTGTACCTGAGCACCAGTCTTCGTGATGCAGAACCTGAGATATGCCTTTCTGCCTCGGTCATGGTGAATGTTCTCCCATCTGAGGGCAAGGATGTCGCTCCTCCTTAATCCTGTATAGATAGAGAACATGCCAGCCTTGTACACATCTGGATTATCGTCGTATGGAGTGCTTGCCAACTGCTTGATTTCCGCACTCGACAGGTATTCCTTGCGGATGTCATGATTCCATGCGATTCTCTTCACCAGAGCTGCGTAGTCTTCAGGCAATATGTTATCTTTGAAGGCAAGATGCGCAATACTTAAAAAAGCATTGAAGTAGGCACTTGCAGAGTTCTTGGAGAGTTTAGTCTTCGTGTGTTGTAGCCCTTGGGCCCGAAGCAGATATAGACGGAATCGTTCGCATAGGCTAGCATTGATGTCCTTGAATTTGCATTGCCCCTTACAGAACCGCTCGAAGTGCAGACGGCTGCTCTGGTACTTGGCACCGTGGCAATCTCCATTCTGCATGAAGTATTCAAGGAAATCCTCGTCGAGTCTTGCCTTTGCCAGGAAACTGTAGTCGCTACGAACCAGCTGAAGGTATCTTTCACAACGGATCGTCTCTGCAACTTCTTCGATAGCCTTGTTCTGTTTGAGTTGCAGACAAGTCTCTGGATTTGCATAGATTTCAAGGTTCAGACACTCATATCTCACACTTTTGCCCTTCACATCGTGAATGGGTGGATTGAACTCCAAATAGATGGACTTCATGTTTCCATGTGCAATGGATCTGTACTTCAGGATTACCCTTGGCATAGCACACCTCCTTTCTTTTTCACGGCAAGAATGTCTGCCTTGTTATAGACATAGGTCTTGCTCCATTTCTTTACGCGTGCTCTATGCAAAGCAGCGAGAGCAAAGATTACGGAGCTGTCCAAATCGAAAAAAGCAGAGGCTTCTTCAAGTGTCAGCCAATGCTTCAGGGCAATAGATTCATGTTTCCATGCCTCTTCACATAAAGACTTGTGGAACCGGCGGTAAACGCCAACATAGTAAGACGGAATGCCGTTTCGTGTAATGAACTTTAGAACCCAGCACCTGCTCATACCAGTGTATCGCATTAGTTCTTTGAGAGAAAGGCTTGCATAACCGATAGGAGAGGGAGGGGTGGCGGGAAGGGCTGAATACCACTTGACGAAGTTCTTCCATGAGATTTCATAGTTACCTTCGTTGCCTCTCTTGGCAATGATACGACCGTTCGTTACAAGTCTGTTGATGTACTGGCGGCTGAAACCAGAAAGGTGAGCCACTTCTCCTATGGAAAGCCAATCATGTGAGATTCTTGCTTTCCATTCTGCGTCCAAACTATCGTATGGATCGTAGTAGTGTTTGTTGAAATTGTACTGCATATTATCACAACCTGCTTTAGTGCAAGGTTGTATAATATAACTAATCATAAAAAAGTGTGAATTCAGTTTTTCCCTTATAGATTGGAGAACAGTAGGAACAAATTACTTCTTCAGAAACTCTGAGGGAGTTATTCCGAAGTGCTTCTTGAATACGCGTGTGAAGTGCTGGGGATATTCGAAGCCAAGAAGATCGGAGGTCTCAGATATAGTGGAACCGTTCAGCAACAGTGTCTGGGCGCGGTGCATGATGAAACGGCGAATGTGCGAGGTGGCAGACTTATCCGTGAGTTCTCGGATAAGGTCACCGAAGTAATTGGGCGATAGGAACAGCTCTTGGGCGCAGTATTTCACAGTGGGCAGTCCGAGTGTACGCTGTATGCCATCATCGTAGTAACGTTGCAACAGATTCTCAAAGCGCATCAGTAAATCAGAGTTGGTGGAGGCGGCTGACGTGGAGAGTTGCATGGCATAATAGCGGCTGACATATTCTAACACTTGTTCTATCTGTGAAGTGACAATGCGTAGCGTGTGTTCATCCTCTCCATGTTGCAACTCCTGACGCATCAGTTCCAATATGGTTACAATCCTCTGCCGCTGTTCGATATTAAGAAGTAAAGCTTCGCTGGTGTTATAGGAAAAGAAATGGTAGTCGGAAATCCTGCGTCCCAGTTCGCTGTTGCGTAGCAGTTCTGTATCGAAGAGCAATGCCCAGCCCTTTGTCTGAATCTCCTCACCTGTATCGGTTTTACCGCCTATCTGACCTGGCGCAACGCACATAAGAGCGTGTTGGTGTAGTGTGTAGCGAATCTGTCCGTACGATAGCTCCTCCAACTCCTCGTCGCCGATAAACAATGCATAGACATCGTAGTTATTCAGCGAATGGCGACAATGCTCCAACTCGTCATAGTGAATCACTGAGACGAGGGGGTGCAACTCTGGAGCCCCAATGTATCGGGCATAGTCATTGACGGTATGTACCTTTAGAATCTTGTCCATTTCAGGGGCAAAGGTACACATTTTTAGCGAGATAAAGGCCTAAAAATTGTAGAATCCGTAATTTGGGTTGATTTATCAGTGAATTATTTAGGCAATAGCTGTATAAATCGCAGTACCTTTGCACCATCAAATCAAAACAATTAGAAATTATGGCAAAGATCGCATTAGGAACCTGGGCTTGGGGCGCAGGAATGTTTGGAGGAGACGCAGTATTCGGCAGCAAGACCGATGTTGAGAACTTGAAGCCCGTATTCGACGCGGCGATGAAGGCAGGACTGAACCTGTGGGACACGGCTACGGCCTACGGCATGGGCGAGTCGGAGCGCATCCTCGGCTCGCTGGCTCAGCAGTACGAGCGCGGGGCTGTGGAGATTTCTACGAAGTTCACACCGCAGATTGCCGAAGTCTATGAAAACTCAGTAGAAAAGATGGCGCTGGCCTCGATGGAGCGCATGGGCATCGACTACATCGACATGTATTGGATTCACAACCCGATGGACGTGGAGCGCTGGACACCAGGTCTGATCCCCCTGCTGAAGAGCGGCAAGGTGAAGCGCGTGGGTGTATCGAACCACAACATCGCTGAGATTCGTCGTGCCAACGAGATTCTCGCCGAAGCAGGCTTCAAGGTGAGTGCCGTGCAGAACCACTTCTCGCTGCTCTACCGTTCGAGTGAGAAAGGCGGCGTGCTCGACTACTGCCGCGAGAACGGCATCGAGTTCTGGGCCTACATGGTGCTGGAGCAGGGCGCACTCTCAGGTAAGTATAATAAGGAGAACCCGCTGCCCGAGGAGAGCGACCGCGGCAAGAAGTACAACCCCGTGCTGGAGCAACTCACAGCTCTCACCAACGAGATGACCGCCATCGGCAAGAAGTACGGTGCATCATGCTCACAGATTGGCATCGCCTGGGCCATCGCCAAAGGTACGCTGCCTATCATCGGAGCCACCAAGGAGCGTCACGTCATCGAGGCCGCCGAAGCCGCCAAGATTCAGCTGACCGCAGAGGAAGTGGCACGACTCGAAGCACTCGCCGATGCCACAGGCATTGACACCCGTGGTGGTTGGGAACATTCTATGGAGTAGTTTTTAAACACGAATTATTCATATAATATTAATGGTAAATTAATGGGCAATTAATGGCAATTCGTGTTAAACAAAAAATGCATGAGAATTAAAGTAACGATATTTGCTGTTTTTATGGCAATGACAAGTTTTGCTCAGGGCGTGATTGATGTGCACTCGCACATCATCACCCCTGAGTTTGTGTCTGCACTCGAAAGTGAGGGACGCCTGATGGACGAGGGATTCCCTATCCCGAAGTGGGATGCCGAGGCACATCTGAAGTGGATGGACGAGGCCGGAATCGCCAAGTCGGTGCTGACGATGGCAGCTCCCAATCCTACCTCTGCCGCAGTCATCCGCAAGACCAACGAGGCTGCAGCCCGATTGAAGCGCGAACACCTCGACCGCTTTATGTTCTGTGCCGCCCTGCCGCTGCCCGATGTCAATGCCGCCATCGAGGAAGCCCGCTATGCGCTGGACGTACTCGGTGCCGACGGCATTAAACTGGCTACCAATGCCTCTGGTCAGTATCTCGGTGCGCCGGAGCTCGACACGCTCTTCTCGTTCCTCAACGAGCGTAAGGCCGTCATCATCCTGCATCCCCATCGTCCTGAGCCGGTCAACCGTCAGGTCATGCAGCAGACGCCCCTCGCCATGCAGGAGTATCTCTCTGAGACCACCCGTGCCGTCTCGAACATGATCAGTCGCAACGTGCTGGCCCGCTATCCCAACGTCAAGGTGGTAGTGCCCCATTGCGGAGCCTATCTGCCGCTGATGGTGCCACGCATGAAGTCGCTCACCCCCGTGATGCAGGCCAACCGTCTCGTAGGCGACATCGACTGGGAGGCGAATCTCGCAGCCCTCTACTACGACCTCGCCGGTGCCCACTCGCCAGAGGTCATCCGCATGCTGTTCACCATCACCACGCCCGACCATCTGCTCTACGGTTCCGACTATCCCTACGTCGCTCCACAGTTGCTCACCCAGAGCCTCCAGCACATGAAGCAGTATCTGACTACTGAGCCAGACCTCGCACCTTACAAGGAGATGATTCTCCACAAGAATGCCGAGTGGTTGTTAGGATTAACATCAGAAAAACCGACGGTCGCTGATCGCGATGGCACAATGCTCGTCCGCATCGCTGAAATCGAGGTCTATCCTGAATATCTCACGGATTATCTCGCCGCTGCAACAGAGATTCAGCAGAAGAGTATCGCCGAGGAGCCTGGTGTGCTCTGTCTCTTCCCAAATCAGATGAAGAGCGATTCCTCTCAGATTCGCATCCTCGAGATCTACGCTTCGCAAGAAGCCTATCAGCACCACACCCAGACCGCCCACTTCCAAAAGTACAAGCAGGGCACCCTCCACATGGTGAACTCGCTGAAACTGCAAGACCTCACACCGCTTGACCGGAATACAATGAACAAAATATTTAAAAGACTCAAATAAGATAATTATGAAACAGAACATCGGACAGAAACTGGCACTCTATCCCACGCCAGCTACGGTTGTAGGAACCGTTGGAGAAGGAGGGAAAGTAAACTGGCTGCTTGTGGCTCACGTTGGTATTGTTAGTCATTCTAAGATGCTGCTGAGCATCCACTCGTCACACCATAGCATAAAAGCCATCGACAAAACCAAACGCTTATCGGTGAACATCATCGACGAACAGTTCATAGCTGCTGCCGACTATACGGGAACTATCAGCGGCGCAAAGGCAGACAAGTCAGGTGTGCTGCCCTATCATTTAGGCGAAGCAGGTATGCCCGTCATCGAACAGTCGCCTCTGGTGATGGAATGTGAGGTCATCGATACCTACGAGATTGACGGCTTCAAAAACTACATCTGTAACATTCTGAATACTTACGTTGAGGAGGATATGCTCGACGAGAAGGGCAAGCCCGACTATACGAAGCTGAAGCCCGTGCTCTTTGAGATGCCTACCTATAAATACCTGCGCACTGGCGACATTATCGGTGACTGCGTGAAGATGGGTAAGGCTTACGGCGAGACACTAACAAAGGAATAGCAACATGGAATACGTAAAACTTGGAAACTCTGACCTCAACGTGTCGCGCATCTGCCTCGGCTGCATGGGCTTCGGTGATGCGAGCATCGGGCAGCACTCGTGGACGATTGGCGAGGAGCCGACACGGGAAATCATCCGCCGGTCGCTCGACCTCGGCGTGAACTTCTTCGATACGGCGATTGCCTATCAGCTGGGCACGTCGGAGCAGTTCGTGGGCAGGGCACTGAAGGATATGGCACGGCGCGAAGACGTGGTGGTGACCACGAAGTTCCTGCCTCGCACGGAGGAGGAAATCGCCAAGGGCATCAATGGCCGACAGCACGTGCTGAACAACATCGACAGCAGCCTGCAGCACCTCGGTATGGACTATGTGGACTTGTATATCTACCATATCTGGGACTACAAGACACCCGCCGAGGAGATTCTAGAGGGCATGAACGAGGCCGTCCGTGCGGGCAAGGCGCGGTATATCGGCATCGCCAACGCCTACGCCTATCAGGTGGCGAAGATGAATGCGCTGGCTGAGAAACGCGGCTGGGCGAAGTTCATCAGCGTGCAGAACCACTACAACCTGATTATGCGTGAGGAGGAGCGCGAGATTTTCCCTTTCTGCCGCGAGGAGAACATCGCCATGACTCCATACAGCGCACTGGCATCGGGCAAGCTGGCCAAGCGTCCGGGGGAGACCTCGAAGCGGCAGGCCGAGGACTCGTTCATGCACTTCAAGTACGATGCCACCGCCGAGCAGGACAACCGCATCGTGGAGCGCGTGGTGGAACTGGCCGACCGCTATGGCGTGGAAATGACTCAGATATCTCTTGCCTGGCTGCTGACCAAGGTGGAGTCGCCCATCGTGGGGGCCACCAAGCTGCATCACATCGAGGGTGCCGTCAAGTCTCTCGACGTCCATCTGACCGCCGATGACATCCGTTATCTGGAAGAACCATACGTGCCGCACAACCTCTCAGGCGTGATGGCGGTCAACAAACCCGCCATGAGCGAAGAGCCCGTCTGGGTATCGGCAGCGAGGAACAAATAGAATCCGCAAAATTGGTAGTTCTTTCCAAAATCTGTATAACGTGTATATAAAATAATGTCCGTACCTTTGCAGCGAATTTATAAAAGAAGACCAAATGAGACAGATTCTAATGATTTTAACGGCAATGCTGCTGACGTGCTGCTCTTCGGAGAGTGAGGTAAAGGCACAAACGAATCAGGTTCAGGCCAATATGGCTAGGACGCTGATAGTATATTACAGCTATACCGGTAACTGCAAGGATATCGTAAACAGTTTAGCCAGTCAGATTACGGCGGACCAGTTGGAGATTCAGCCTGCTGAAAAGGGCTTGCAATACGAAGCGAACGGCTATGCACTTGGTACACAGCTGCTGAATGCCATCAAGGCGAATCCTAACGATGCGGCCAGCTATCCAGTCATCGACCCTGTGACTGTCAACTTGGATGATTACCAGAACATCATCATTGTGACTCCGCTATGGTGGAGCCAGATGGCAGCCATCATGCAGACGTACCTTTTCCAAAATAGCGAAAAGTTGGCTGGTAAGACGGTGGCAATGATTGTGTCGAGTCATTCAAGTGGCATCAGCGGTGTTGTAGCCGATGCCCAGCGATTGCTCCCAAACGTAACATGGGCTGGCGACGCTTTGTGGATCAACAACACAAACCATTCCAATCGTGTTTCATTGATTCAGAACTGGCTGCCAACGCAGAACTTCAAAACATCCAGCGATATGACTCATAAACTCTATCTCACCATTGGTGGCGTAACCAAGACTGCCACTCTCGTCAGCAACTCTTCTACTGAGGCTCTAGTGGCTCAGCTACAGCAGGGCAATATCACCTACGAGGCTCATGACTACGGCAATTTCGAGAAGGTGGGTGCATTGGGTTACACGTTCCCTGAGAACAATGAGCAAATCAACACCGTGCCTGGCGACCTGATTCTCTATCAGGGTTCGAATCTCTGTATCTACTACGATACGAACTCATGGAATTTCACCCGAATTGGCAAACTTGATAATATGACGCAAGCAGACATCAAGGCATGGGTGAATGCCGGTGGCGATAACGTCAGCGTGACTCTGTCTGTCTCTGAACTGACTGGCATTAGTAAAGTAAAGGCTGATGAAACAAAGTCTCAGGCTTATACGTTGATGGGCACTTTGGCACAGGATGGACATAAAGGGATTGTAATACAAAACGGTAAAAAAATAATAAGATGAAGAAGGTAATAGTTATTTCGACGAGTCTTCGTCGTGGTTCGAACAGCGATATGCTCGCTGACAAGTTCGTGGAAGGTGCCAAAAGTGCCGGAAACGAGGTCGAGAAGATTTCTCTCGTTGGCAAGGACATCCAGTTCTGCAAGGGTTGCTTTGGCTGTCAAAAGCTGGGCAAGTGTGTCATCAAGGACGACGTGAACGACATCATGGCAAAAGTATTGGAGGCTGATGTCGTTTGCTGGGCTACGCCTATCTACTATTACGAGATGAGCGGGCAGATGAAGACGCTCATAGACCGCATGAACGCCATGTACGAACAGGACTACAAGTTCCGCGATGTCTATCTGCTCACCACTGCTGCCGAGGACGAAGAAGAGACTCCGAAGCGTGCTGAGATAGGACTGACGGGATGGATTGACTGCTACCCTAAGAGCCGCTTGGCCGGTTCGCTCTTTTGTGGAGGTGTGAACGAAGCCCGCGAGATTGAAGGTAATAGTAAGTTGCAGGAAGCATTTGAGTTGGGAAAAGGAGTATGAAGAAAGTAATATTAATGGCTTTGGCTGTCGTAGTACTGACAGCATGTAACAGTAACAAACAAACTACAGACAACGATATGAAACAGGAACTGACATTGACTCAGGATTGGGACAAGGTATTCCCGCTGAGCGAGAAAGTGAACCACCAGAAAGTGACGTTTGAAACACAGTATGGTTTGACATTGGCAGCCGACCTCTACACGCCTAAAGATGCACAAGGAAAACTGGCGGCTATCGCAGTCAGCGGCCCATTTGGAGCCACCAAGGAGCAGTCGAGCGGACTCTATGCTATGCGGATGGCAGAGCGTGGATTCGTGACGCTGGCCTTCGACCCGTCGTACACTGGCGAGAGCAGTGGTGAGCCGCGTCGCACGGCATCGCCCGACATCAACACCGAGGATTTCATGGCAGCAGTCGATTATCTGTCACAGTTGGAAAATGTCGATGTCGAGAAGATTGGTATCATCGGCATCTGCGGCTGGGGAGGTATCGCCCTGAATGCTGCCGCTGCCGATACTCGTATCAAGGCCACCCTTGCCAGCACGATGTACGACATGACACGCGTCGCTGGTAACGGCTACTACGATAGCGAGGACAGGGAGGAGTCGCGCCATGCAGCCCGTGAGGCACTATCGAAACAGCGTCTTGCAGCCCCCAAGGCAATGGCTGGTGGAGTCATCGACCCGTTGCCAGACGATGCGCCACAGTTTGTCAAGGACTACTACGATTATTATAAAACAGAGAGAGGCTATCATGCCCGCAGTGGCAATAGCAACGACGGCTGGCGCGTCATCGGCACTCAGGCCTACGCCAATTCTCGTTTCCTCTACTACATCAACGAAATTCGTTCAGCCGTGATGGTGATGCATGGCGAGAAGGCTCACTCACGCTACTTCGGCGAGGCTGCCTACAAGTATATGGTGGAAGGCAAGGCAGAAGGATACAACGTTGTCGGTAAGCCTAATCCCGTACCTGAGAACAAACAGTTGCTTATCATCCCCAACGCTTCGCATTGCGATCTCTATGATGGTGGATATACGGAACTCGTCGGAAAAGGCGAGCCCAAGAATATGATTCCTTGGGATAAGATGGAGGAATTCTTTAAGACCAATCTAAAATAATATGGCAGAAAAGATTATCCAGATTGATAGTGTCGATGCGTATAACAAGATGTACGGATGGGAAACGCTGCATCCGCTGGTGACCATTGTGAACCATACGGAGGAGCCACCCGTGTCGATGAACCACTCACGCCTGAACTACGGCCTCTATGCACTGTTCCTGAAGCAAGGCGATGGCTGTTCCATTCGCTACGGACGCGAGAAGTACGACTATCAGGAGGGAACCGTCGTGAGTTTCAAGCCTGGTCAGGTAGTTGAAGTGGAATGGGACGAGTCGAAGCCCATGCCTGCCTCACGAGGCCTGCTGTTCCATCCCGACCTGATCTACGGCACACCGCTGGCCAAGCGCATCCACGACTACACGTTCTTTGACTATGATCAGCGCGAGGCCCTGCACCTGTCGGAGCGTGAGCAGCGCATCGTCAGCGACCTGCTCGACAGCATCGAGGAGGAACTGCAACATCCCATAGACAAGCACTCGCAGACGCTCATCACCGATGCCATCGGCTTGCTGCTGGATTACTGCATGCGCTACTACGACCGACAGTTCATCACCCGCCACAAGGTGAACAGCGACATCATGACCCGTTTCCAGCACGACCTGGAGGCGTATTTCTGCAGCGGCGAGGCTGAGCGCAAGGGTCTGCCCTCCGTGGCCTATTTCGCAGAGAAAGTGTTCCTCTCGCCCGGCTACTTCGGCGACCTCATCAAGAAAGAGACGGGTCTCACTGCCCAACGCTACATCCAGAACAAGGTCATCGACCTCTCGAAGCAGTATGTGATGGACAAAGAGCTGACAATCAATCAGGTGGCCTATAAGCTCGGCTTCCAATATCCACAACACTTCACGCGTCTATTCAAACAGCAGGTCGGCATGACACCAACAGAGTATAGAAATTAAAAAAAATGAAGAGAATAATCTTTTATTTAATTTGTGTAATAACGATGGCAACAGTAAATGCACAGACGCTGACCGAACGTCAAAAGGAATTGGCAGCATGTGCCTGCCTGATGGCACAGGGTAATTTGGAACGCTTGGAGCCTGCTGTGAAGATGGCACTCGACAATGGCGTGACCATCAATGAGCTGAAGGAAGCATTTTCGCAGCTCTATGCTTACACAGGATTTCCGCGTTCGCTGAATGCATTGGGAGTCCTTAATAAGGTGTTGGAGAATAGACAGGCGAACTGGCAGGATGGTAAGCCCTGGACACGCCCTGCCGAATGGGACGATGCAAAAGCGGCATACGAATTGGGCAAGAAGAACCAGACGCAACTCTCTGGGCATGCTTTCGACTACGACTTCTGTCCACAGGACGAATACTATCTGAAGTCGCATCTTTTTGGTGACATCTTCGCTGGCGACCAACTCTCACATGCCGACCGCGAGATAGTGACGGTAGCTGCATTGAGTGGGCTCGAAGGCGTTGACCCACAACTCGCAGCCCACAAGCGTGGAGCTGTGAACATGGGTAACAGTCAGGAACTGGTTGATGAACTCTGTGCCTGGCTCGATAGCGAGGGCTACACCCTGCGAAGCAAATGGCCCAAGGGCGAACCAAACACCGCCTATGCCCAGTACTTCGTCGGCAAAAGCTATTTGGCCGACGTAGGTGGCGGTGTACATAATGTCACTTTCGAGCCTGGATGCCGTAATTACTGGCACATTCATCATAAGCAGGTGCAAGTACTTATCTGCGTCTCTGGTCGTGGCTGGTATCAGGAATGGGGCAAGGAAGCCGTAGAACTGAAGCCGGGAGTAGTGATTGCCATTCCTGCTGAGGTCAAACACTGGCACGGAGCCGCCAAAGACTCGTGGATGCAGCATTTAACCTATCACAAGGACGTACAGGAAGGAGCCTCGAACGAGTGGCTTGAACCTGTGACTGACGAAGTGTATGATTTGTTAAAATAAGCAAGAATCTGAAAATGGGATAAAAACTTATATTATAAAACATCCGTGTCAGAAACGGCACGGATGTTTTTATATATCTTAACATTTTTATATGACAGCATTCTGTCAATTATATATGATGAAAATAACTGCAAACATCTGCAAATATGGGGTGTAAACAACCCCCAAAATGAGTCTCAGATATTTGCAGATTTTTGAACGGTTTTTCCATCACTCCTGACGAAATCTTATGCAGAATGTAATCAAGAAACCTGATTGGAAAACGTGTTAATTCACTGTTCTATAGATAATTACATTGAATTTCTGTTTTGTTTTGGTGAATTGTTAAAATACTTTAATATAGTATTGTAACTAATTGTGTATCAATTAGTTACAACCTACTTACCCACGCAGAAGTGAGAGAAGATGTTTCCCAAGACTTCGTTGGGGCTAATCTGGCCGCCCGTGATCTCGGCAAGGGTATCGAGCACCAGTCGCAGGTCTTCGCTGAGCAGGTCACCGCTTGTCTGCTGTAGTAGTCCTTCGATGACGCGCTGCAGGTGGTCTTTGGCGCGGCAGAGGGCTTCGTAGTGGCGGGCGTTGGTGACGATGACATCCGAGTCGGCAGTCTTCGGGGCTGCATCAACGAGCTGTTGGCGAAGGGTGTCGAGCCCTACCCCACTCTTGGCCTGGAACCGTTCGGTCTTGTTCTCGATACGGATAACTGTCTGGTCGTCGCGAACGGGGATGTCGGGATAAGGGACGCCCGGCTCGGTCATCATCAGCACAATCTGGGCGCGCTGGACGGCAGCCATCGAGCGGTCTATGCCCATCCGCTCTATCTGGTCGTCGGTATGACGGATACCAGCAGTGTCGATGAAGCGGAAGGTCACGTCCCCAATCTGGATTGTGTCTTCGATAGCATCGCGCGTGGTTCCCTGTATGTCGCTGACGATGGCACGTTCTTCACCTAACAGGGCGTTCAGCAACGTGCTCTTACCAACGTTCGGGGCACCGACAATAGCCACAGGGATGCCATTCTTCAGAGCATTACCCGTCTGGAAGGAGTTGGCCAGGCGGGTGATGTGGGCGTCTATCTTCTTGGCCAGCTCCTGCAGCTCCGTCCTGTCAGCAAACTCCAGGTCTTCGTGGTCTGAAAAGTCGAGCTCCAGCTCGAGCAATGAGGTCATCTTCAGCAGTTGGTCACGCAACGAGGAGAGTTCCGAGGAGATGCCACCGCGCAACTGACTCATGGCAAGACGATGAGAGGCTTTGTTGGTCGAGGCGATGAGGTCGGCAACGGCTTCGGCCTGCGAGAGATCCATCTTGCCGTTGAGGTAGGCACGTTGTGTGAACTCACCGGGACGGGCCATGCGACAGCCGTTCTGGCAGAGCAGTTCCAGAACCTTATTTAATATAAAGCGCGAGCCATGACAACTGATCTCTGCGCTATCTTCGCCCGTGTATGAATGGGGGGCGCGGAAGACAGACACTAGCACCTCGTCGATGATCTCTGTGCCATCCTTGAGATGACCGTAGTGAATGGTGTTGGGTTGAGTCAAGGAAACATCTTTTGTAAATACACGAGAAACGCTCTCAAGTGCTTGATGGCCTGAGACTCTGATGATGCCAAGAGCTCCACCAGGAGCCGTGGCAAGGGCGCATATAGTGTCGTTGTCGTTCATTTCTTCTTAGCCCATGTATTAGCAAAGATGACGAAAACAATGGTAATGACTATGAATATGATCGTCGCTATCATACCATTGACCATATCTTCGCCGATGAATCCTAAAACACCGCTGTACACCGCTGTAATGACACAGATGATTGCCATTAGTATCCGGAGACGGTGGATGTTGACAGTCCTCCTCTCCTCCTCAGATGCCGTGTTATAGCCTGCAATGAGCATATCACCCTTGCCCATTGCAAACACAATGGCAAGGACGACAAATAGTACCACAAAAATAATGGTTTTTATCATATTCTGTCAAGTACCTTCTCGATGAGCGTGTCGATAGAGTTCTTGTACTCGGTGTTCATCTTCTGGGCATAGCGGTTGGCGATGACCATGCAGCAGGTCATGGCACGATGGCCCAGCAGCGAGGCGAGACCAGCGAGGGCCGAGGACTCCATCTCGAAGTTACAAATCTTCATACCTTCATACTCGAAGGCCTCAATCTTCTCGTTCTGCTTCGGGTCTTCGATGTCGGCACGCAGCACACGTCCCTGAGGGCCGTAGAAGCCGCCGCACGAGATGGTGTAGCCACGTACCATGTCCTCCTGGGCAATCTGCTCAATAAGCTCCTCATCGGCTACAGAGACATAAGGAGCACCCTTAATGGGATTCCACTTCATGTGCTCCACGAAAGCCTTCTCCATGGGAACGTCACAGACCACGTTACGGCCGGCATAGTAGTTCAGCAGCCCATCGAAGCCGATGCTCTTGACAGAAGCCACGAAACAGCCCGTCGGCGTATAGGGCTGCAGGCCGCCGCAGGTTCCAATGCGAACCATCGTGAGCGTACGGTGCTCCTCCTTCTCCTCGCGGGTTGTGTAGTCGATGTTGGCCAGCGTGTCGAGCTCGTTCACCACGATGTCGATGTTGTCGCAACCGATGCCGTGACTCTGACAGGTGATACGCTTGCCTTTGTACATACCAGTGATGGTATGGAACTCGCGGCTCTGCACTTCGCACTCCTTCGTGTCGAAATGGGCGGCAACGGTGTCGACACGTGCTGGGTCGCCCACAAGGACCACCCTGTCAGCCAGCTGTTCTGGCTTCAGATGGAGGTGGAAACACGAGCCGTCGGCATTGATGATGAGTTCAGACTCAGGAAATGAACGTTTGTTAATCATAGCTTTATTATTTCGTTAGGTTATCAATCTCACTTCTACGAATCGTCTTCTCCAGACGTTTGATCTCCGTCTGCAGGAGGTAGTACTGCTGTTCGCGCGTCTGAAGCTCGCTGCGCAGTGAGGCTTTCTCCTCGCTGCCGGCCTTACTGGCATAGTAGGCGCGCATCTTCTCCAGCTCGCTGCCCTGTTCCCGGAATCGTTTCTGCAAGTCCGTCAGCCTGCCGAAACGCTCACGGTTCTCGGCACTGCGGAAGTCGTTCATGCTCGTGTAGACGAGGTCGTCGTTGATGACGAACCTGATACCGTCTTCTTTCTTGACCTTCGTCGTAGCCTGATGCACGGTGTTGAGCTTGTCCAGCATCTCAGCACGCAGGTCTTCGTCGCTCCAGGTATCGGCGATACGTTCTATCCTGGCAAGGCTCTTGATGGTCTCCTCGCCCAGTTCGTCGATGGAATAGGTGACGCGCTTCTGGTTGGGAATGAACGTATAGATGCACACCTTGCCTTCGGGCTGACGGCGGTCGGTGGCGAAGTAGCCAACGCCATTGAACTCGTCGACGGCGTACATATAGTCATTGGCATCGGAGTTGAACGGCAGGCCGATGTTCTCGGCCTTTAGGAACGAGCCGCTCTCGCCGTCATAGCGCGAGACGTAGATATCGAGACCGCCCAGACCGTCGTTGCTGATGGCGGCAAAGTAAAGCGTCAGACCGTCGGCCAACATAAACGGATAGTTCGTGCGCTGGAAACGTCCCAGCCCCTCGAGGGCTGCAGGCTCGCTCCACCGGCCTTCCAGCTTGTCGGACGTGAAGAGCTTGCCGTTGCGGGAGTACCAGCACTTGTTTCCCAGCTGATTGACGTAGACAATGGAGTAAGGCTGGTCGTCGCTGTCGAAGAACCGGTTATAGCCGCTGATGGCACCTGCCTCTGTCGTCAGGCGGTAGGCTCGAAGGAACTCCTGCTTGTCGACGACGACGCTGTCGATGAACATAATCTTCTGTGTGGCCTCAAGCATCTCCTGGAAGCGCAGTTCCTCCTCGGTAGGCTCAACGACAGGAGCTACCACCTTCTTCTTGGCGGCTCTTTTCTGGGCAGCACAGGGAAGTAACAGCAGTGCTGCCAAAATCGTGATGATTATTCTGGTTTTTCTCATTTCTCAGTAATTTGTCTGACAAAGATACAGAGAAAAATCAAAAAGTGTTCCGCAAACAGCGAATTATTAAAAGTTTTTAATAATCCTCCGTGAGTTTTCCCTCCCGTTCCAGTGCTTTCCAGACGGAAAAGCGCATTTCCGGATTCATCTGCTCCATCTCATGACAGAGCTGTGCGATGGCCGTTCGCTGCGTATCGTGCTCGTAAGGACAGTGCTTCAGCTGTTTCTCGTAACCGCGCAGTTCGGCATAGCGGCGGATGTCCGATTCCTCGATGAGACAGAGGGGGCGGATGACGCTGAGCGGCATCTTCCGCATACGCAGCAGGGCGGGCATCGTACCGAAACGTCCCTGATAGACAAGGTTCATGATGGTCGTATGGATGATGTCGTCGCGATGGTGTCCCAAGGCAATCTTGTTACAGCCAAGCTCCTGGGCGAGGTTGAAGAGCTGCTTGCGGCGGTACCAGGAGCAGAGGAAGCAAGCGGGTTTCTCGCTGGACTCCTCGAAGCGGGTGGTGACGATATGGAGGGGTACGCCCAGCTCCTCACAGAACCGCTCCAGATAGCCGGTAGAGGTCTCGTAGGAGACATTCTCCATGCGCACATGGACAGCCTCAACGCGGAAACGGGGATGGGCAATCCGCGCACGCTTGGCGAGCAGCTCCGTCAGCAGCAGTGAGTCCTTGCCGCCAGAGAGTCCGACGAGCACACTGTCGTCGTCCTCCAACAGCCTATAAGTAACAAACGCCTTGACGAAACGTTCGTTAAGGCGTTTATACAGTAGCTCCTGCTCCGACTTCATCGCGCACTACCCTCCCCTATTTCATGAACACCAGATAGACGGCGCAGATGATGAGCAGGAAGGCCAGGATGTGGTTCCAATGGAGCGACTGTCCCTGGAACATGATATTGGCGATGACGGCAAAGACCGCCAGCGAGATACACTCCTGCACCACCTTCAGCTGAACAAGTGTGAAAGGTCCGCCGTTGCCGACAAAACCCATACGGTTGGCCGGTACCTGGCAGCAGTACTCGAAGAAAGCGATGCCCCAGGAAAAAGCGATGACGCCGAGCAGCGGCCAGTTCGAGCTGACCCCCGACTCCGATAACTTAAGATGCCCATACCAAGCAAGCGTCATGAAGACGTTGCTTAGTATGAGCAACACAATGGTATATAGTCCGTTCATAATAGATCCCTTGAGGCAAAACCTCAAGGCGCATTATTTGTTCTGAAGGTATTCGTCCATGTTCTGGGCAGCACGGCGTCCGTCGCCCATGGCAAGGATGACCGTAGCACCACCGCGGACGATGTCACCGCCGGCGAAGATCTCGAGACGGCTCGACTGCATACCATCGTTGACGGCGATGGTGTTCTTGCGTCCCAGCTCCAGACCCTCGATGGACTTCGGTACCAGCGGGTTGGGGCTGACACCAACGGCCACGATGACCTGATCGACGTCGAGTGTAACGGTCTTGCCCTCTACAGGTACAGGACTGCGACGACCTGAGGCGTCGGGCTCGCCGAGCTCCATCACCTGAAGGATAGCCTGGCAGACGGCACCCGTCTCGTCGGCT
>Ga0265300_10002134_pt1 | contig 17500 bp, 16 predicted proteins | sample AusTroGonzalo_MG_FD_193482 | JGI IMG/M metagenome (GOLD analysis project Ga0265300, IMG submission 193482) | Bovine rumen microbial communities from tropical cattle in Woodstock, Queensland, Australia - Gonzalo_03 | ecosystem: Host-associated > Mammals > Digestive system > Stomach > Rumen ...
AAAATAACAGAATTGGTGCGGGCGAAGGGAATCCCTCGACACCTTGTGTCTGCGGGCAACCCGTAACGATTTCACGGCGTTACACTTGTGAAATCTACTTGGTTTCGAACCCTCTTTACCGGGTTCTCTTCCATCACCACAATCCAAAAATTAAATCGGCACAAGGCCGATTAAATTTTTGGTGCGGGCGAAGGGAATCGAACCCTCGTCTTCAGCTTGGGAAGCTGACGTGCTACCATTATACCACGCCCGCAATCGTGAAATGATTTTATATTATCGAATTAATAATGTCCAGGAAAACTATTTACTGTATCCACGATATTTTTTAGATATGCGTACCTGGTCAAATTTTTTGCATTTTTGGTACATTTCTTCGGCGCTGTGACCACGGACACTTTCGCGTTGTTTGTGTTTTTTTTCGTTACGTTTTTTACGATGTTTTTTGACTGGTATTTCTGGGCATTCGGCATTTTTTGGCATTTCACAACCTTTTAGCGAATTGCACTCTTTGTGCATTGGTTGCAGGTTTTCAATGTTATCTGTGCCACCCATAGCCTTTGGCACAATATGATCAATTGTTAAATCTTGTTGTCCTGTAATCGGTCGTTTGCACCATGGACATTCTGGGTAAAGGTAATTAGTTATCGCAATACGATACAGCATTCTTAAGCCCCCAATTGAACGCCGTCCCATGTGTTCCAATGCGTCCAGTTGACCCAACTGACGCGGAGTAAGAGTATTCCGACATGCATTTTTCATAAACTTAATCAAATGGCGGGTCTGCTGAATTTCCATTTTCAAAACACTTACGATTATTTAACTACAGGGATTTGCAATTTTTGCTGTGGAAAAATCAAATCTGGATTGCTGATATTATTGCGATTGGCAATAATACTGAACAAAACACCACGACCCATAAAGTTGCGTGCAATTATCCACAAACAATCCCCACGACGAACAGTGTAATATGTATCATCGTCCCCAGTAGAATTTGGCATTGTAAATGTATGTTTGATATTTGCAATTGTCCGTCCGTCGCCATCATGCATACGAACATCAATACTGTATTCGCGACCTGGTTCCAATTTTCCAACATTTGCACCCAATCCGTAATGACGATAGTCAGACACGCGTGCAAACCCAAGATATGTATCGTTCAACCATAATGACACGCGCAAGCGTGGCATTGCATCGCCCGAAACAACAATGCGGCCATTATCCAAATAATCAATTTTTGATACAGTTAAATCTTCACCACGAATTATTGATGGTGCCTGTAAGACAGCACTGCCGCGTGGTGTCATCAATAATGATACAGAATTTGCATAACCTTGTTCGGAAACATACAAGAACACTTTGTTTACCGATTTGACATTTGTATCAGCACCAATTAAAGAAACAGTATAATTTCCCGCTGGCAATTCTTTCTTTGGCGCATAAACAAATTCACCATTTTTATCTGTCTGTTCGGTTGCAATAATTTTATTGTTCATCACAATAGAAACATTTTTATTTGCTGCCCAACGACCCGCAACAACAATATTGCCGTCTGGGGCAATACGCACGATATCAAATGTTGGTGCATCATTTTCATTTATTTGTGTTGATGGGGTTTCTGGCACAACAGGGACAATAACAACGCGTTGTGGTGTGCTTGATTTAATAAACAAAACCCAAATCGTAATAAGAACAACTAAAAATACACATACAATTGGAAACCAATATGAACGCAACGCGCTATTTTTGTTTTTGACAACAGGTGCTTTCTTTACCGCAGGTTTTCCGACAACCCGTGGTGTTTCTTTTGGTTTTGCAAAGAGGTGAAATTTTTTCAAGAATCTGCGTGCGTAAGAACGGCGGTTTTCCAACCAATCGTTTTGCTGTGCAATCGCATCATCAATCATACTGTCGGTGGAACGTTTTGTTTTACCCATTGTGGTTTTAGTTGACATAAAAAACTCCTGGTGTTGATATACTGGACAAAATACTATAAAAACTTGTTCTTTGTCAACATAATTTATGGTATAATTGCAAGAAACACGGGGGATATTATGAAAAGAATAGGGATAATGACAACAGGTGGCGACTGTAGTGGATTAAACACGGCGATTTGGCGTATTATGCGTGGTGCAAAACTACGTGGATGGCGCGTTTTTGGCATTGTTGATGGAACAGATGGTTTGTATGCAACACCACCAGCAGCGATTGAATTGAACGATAATGTTTTGCCAATAGAAATAGCACATCTGGCGGGCAGTTTTGTGCACAATGGTCGCGCAGATGCATTGAATTTTGAAACCGCTGCTAAAAAGGGTAAATTGGACGAATTTAATAAGCGATTATATAAATCAATACAAGAATTAAAGTTAGACGCAATAATTCTGATTGGTGGAAACGGCAGCATATCGCTTGCATGGGCAAATCGTGCAATTTATCGCGATGTGCAGCTGGTTTGTATTCCCAAAACAATTGATTTGGATATTCCATTAACAGACCGGTCAATTGGTTTTGATACAGCGGTGGAACAATTAACAAAATTCTGTGACCAATTAATGTTGACCGCGCGCAGCCATCATCGCTGGTTTGTTGTGCAATCAATGGGGCGCGATTGTGGTGCATTGGCGTTGCATGCGGGTATTGCAACTGGTGCATCGGCAATTTTAATACCGGAAATAAAGTTTAATGTTGATAATCTTGTTAAACACATACAACACGCACCAACTGATTATGGTATCGTGATGGTAAGTGAGGGGATAACCCTGCGTGGACATTCGGGTCGTCCGGCTGACATGATTTCACGCAAATTAACCGCGTCGGGCATTGCAAATCGCACTGCATTTCCAGAACATACCCAACGTGCTGGTGATACAGCTGCCACGGACAGAATACTTGCCACATCAATGGCTGATACTGCGTTAAATGCAATTGAAAATAATGAAACTTATGTAATGGTTGCCCAACAAAACGGCAAATGTAAAACGGTATCATTGGTGGAATTTGCCGATGCGGGTGAATCTGTGCATGATCCAAAAATACCAGCGCTTTGCACATCAAATGCATATGTGTCACCAGATGACCCATTATTAGACATTGCACATGATATGGGTGTTTATATCGGGGAAGTAAAATAAAAAACGGGCTTTTGCCCGTTTTCATTTATTTAGTATTTGTTAGTGATTTTTTGTTTTCGGCAGCAATCATTAACAAATGACGTTCCTGTTCGTTAAAATCAGACAATATCTTGTCAATCCCGTTTTGTCTGATTTCATTTACTGTTTTATTGTCAATGAATTTATAGTCATAACCACCAAGGTGATTTTCTTTACGTGAAAAAGTTAATATATCACCACGGTGAATATCTTGCATAGTGGTAACACTATAATAAAATTTCTTCCACACAGGGCTAAAACATTCTAATTCCAAAACCGCAAATGGATTGTTAGTAGGTATAACACTAACAACAACAGCATCTTGCTGTGGTTGTTGTATAAAATCCAAAATTTGTTTCGCTCTAACTGTCTGTTTTTTCTTTAATTTTAACACAGCAAATCCTTTTGTATAATGCCAAGATAACCCAATTTATTATCTTTGGTTTTGTTTTATATAATCAAAATACAGCGAGCAGGCCGTGCAATTAAATTTGTGTAAAAAGTCCGGTCGTTGTATGTGGTTATGCTGTGTTGCGACGTTTTTCGCATTATAAAACAATGTGTTCTTTACCCCAGCTTTGTATGCTTGGTATTCTAATTGCAACGCTTGAGCTACTGCACAATCAGCAGTTCCAGTTGCTAAACAAATATATTTGCCGTTTTGCATTTCACAAATACATACTTTTTTTATTTCTTCTGGCATTTATTAATCCTTTTTTATTCGAAGTAGTATTTTCGCACAAAAAACATAAATGTCAACAAATAATATATACAATAACAAACCGCCCAAATGGGCGGTTTTGCCAACAACCTATAATCTGCAACTTACAACCAATTATTTCTTTTCAGAAAAATCAGCATCGGTTGCACCATCGTCTTTCTTGTCTTCTGGTGCATTTTGTGCAGATTGTTCCTGTTGTGCTTTATATACCGCTTCGCCCAACTTCATGGCTTTTTCGGTCAATGCATCCATTTTCTGTTTCAGTGATTCTGCGGTTGCATCAGCCTTGGCCAATTCATCGCTTAATGCTTTTTTTGCATCTTCAATAGCGGTCTTTTCTTCGGCACTTATTTTGTCGCCATGTTCTTTCAATGACTTTTCAATGCTAAACACGGCAGCTTCGGCGTTGTTGCGCGCTTCGGCCAATTCACGTTTCTTTTTATCAGCGTCAGCGTTCGCAGCAGCTTCATCAACCATACGCTTGATTTCGTCTTCGCTTAAACCACCGTCTGATTTAATCGAAATCGCCTGTTCTTTGCCGGTGCCTTTATCCTTGGCCGACACGTGTACAATACCGTTCGCATCAATATCAAATGATACTTCAATTTGTGGCATGCCACGTGGGGCAGGTGCGATACCTTCCAAATTAAATTGACCCAACAATTTGTTGTCTGCCGCCATGTCGCGTTCACCCTGGAATACGCGAATTGTCACAGCAGATTGGTTGTCTTCGGCGGTTGAAAACACCTGGGACTTTTTAGTTGGAATTGTTGTGTTACGATCAATTAAACGAGTAAACACGCCACCCAATGTTTCGATGCCCAATGACAATGGTGTAACGTCCAGCAACAGAACATCTTTGACATCGCCCTTTAACACACCACCCTGAATTGCAGCGCCCAATGCCACAACTTCGTCTGGGTTAACACCCTTGTGCGGGTCGCGACCAAAGAATTCTTTAACCGTTTCTACAACCTTTGGCATACGGGTTTGACCACCAACCAAGATAACTTCATTAATCTGTGATTTATCGATGCCAGCATCAGCTAATGCTTTACGGCATGGTTCAATTGTTTTCTGAATCAAATCATCAACCAACGATTCCAATTTCGCACGTGTAAGCGTTGTTGTAAAATGCTTTGGACCAGTTGAATCCGCCGTCAAATACGGCAGGTTGATTTCGGTTGATGTCTTTGACGATAATTCAATTTTTGCCTTTTCAGCGGCTTCTTTCAAACGTTGTAATGCCAATTTATCGTTTGACAAATCAATACCACTTTGTGCCTTAAATTCATCAATCAAATATTTCAACACACGGGCGTCAAAGTCAGAACCACCCAATGCGGTATCACCATTGGTTGATTTAACTTCAAATACACCGTCAACGATTTCCAAAATAGAAACATCGAACGTTCCACCACCAAGGTCATAGACCGCAATAATGCCGTCTTTGTCTTTATCCAAACCATACGCCAATGCAGCGGCAGTTGGTTCGTTCACAATACGCAAAACATTCAGACCTGCAATACGTCCAGCGTCTTTGGTTGCTTGACGTTGAGAATCGTTAAAGTACGCAGGAACTGTAATAACAGCATCTGTGACCGTTTCGCCCAAATAATTTTCCGCATCTTTCTTTAATTTAGACAAAATCATTGCGGATATTTGTGATGGAGCATATTTTTTACCTTCAATTTCAACCCAAGCGTCACCATTATCACCCGGGACAATTTTATACGGAACGCGTTTTGCAATTTCGCGGGCTGCATCGCTGTCATAGCGAATACCCATCAAACGCTTGATTTCATAAATTGTATTTGTTGGGTTCGTAACCGCCTGGTTTTTAGCAGTAATACCAACCAATTGTTCGCCGTTTGCCGTGATTGCGACAATTGACGGTGTTGTGCGTTGACCTTCGGCATTTTCGATAATTTTTGGATCGTTTCCATCCATGAATGCCATGGCGGAATTAGTCGTTCCCAAATCGATACCTAATACTTTTGACATGTTTTCACTCCTTAACAATTTCTGTTCTTCGAAAATATAGTGACATAAAAATCTATTTCAAGTGTATAGGAATGAATTTTTTACAAAAAAGAAACCGCCCAAACGGGCGGTTTACTAATCGCTGACCACCAACACTCATTATTTCTTTTCTGGTGCAGCAGCGGCAGTTGTCGCAGCAGGTGCGGCAGCGGCAGCAGCTGGTTTATTATCTGCTTCTTCAGCCATTTTACCACCGATTGTCGCAAATGCCAATTCTGCCTGGTGCAAGCCCAATTCGATACCAGCTGGCAACGCCAAGTCGGAACCGTGAACTGTTTCGCCAATGTTTAAATTGGTCAAATCGATAGTGATTTTTTCTGGAATATCTTGAACCAAGCCACGCAATGCAACCTTACGCACAGCAAAGTTCAAAACACCGCCCAATTTGATACCCTTGGATGTTTCAACATTGATAACTTCCACAGGAACAACAACATTGACAGGTTCTTTAACATTAATGCGCTTAAAGTCAGCATGAATAACCTTGTCGGAAATTGGATGATATTGAATATCCATCAACATCGCATCTTCGACACCATTTGGTGTTTTGATGTTAAACAATTTTGTCCGCAAAGCAGGTGTCTTCAACAACATTTCGAAATCGCGACCGTTCAATTCGATTGCGACAGGGGTTTTCTTTTCGCCATAAATCACCGCTGGAACATTGTTGTTTTTGCGGATGCTGCGTGAGGCCCCCTTGCCAGCACGTTCGCGAATTTCTGCATTTATTTCAATAGCCATTTTTAATCCTTTTATAGCTTTTGTTTATGTTATGCGCGGCCTCCAAGGGTGCCGTGCGGGGCATATTATGACGGAGATTTACCGAAAAATCAAGGAATTTTTAATTATATTTTAAGTAAAATCAAAAAACGCATCCTATAATGTTTTTTGTTTCGTTGCATACCCAGGCCAAGTTTGTCGTGTTTTTAATTGTGTATCCCCGTTTGTATAAGAATTATAGTATGTCGCCATTGTCAATTTGATTCTTGGATTGTAATAATCGGTGCCCCAACGGGTATAGAACAAATTTTCAGACATATGTACATCATATTCAGCAAGCTTTTTTAACAAATTGTTCGGAACAGAAATTTCAATCGTTGGATTACGGGATGGCAAATCGTATTCTGGGGCATTTTCATCGTATGATTGATAGAAATTATGTTGCATTGCAATAGTTTCATTTTGGCTGTTTTTCAACTCAAAATGACCACCACCTGGTGTGTTGTACCCGAACAACAAACAGTTTTGTAAATAAAAACAGGTTTCCAACACATTGCCGTATTGAAGATATTCTGTGCCACCCGCAGTACACAACAGTTGTAAAGGTTCTGATAATTCTTGATATTTTGTATTCTGCATATTTTTATGCAATCTGAACTTGTACACCAGTGGCGACCAAACGACCCTTTTGTCTTTATCAAAAACATTACCAGAAAAATATTCGCACGAATTGTACTTATTGAAAAAATCATTTATCCCAGTATCAGTCAATTTTTGGATTTTTTGCCATTGGACCGAATCAAATTCCGCCTTGACCCATAAAGAGTCAGGTTCTTTTTTTGATAAAGATAATGTTACACCTGAAATTTTCATAATTATTTTCGCAATAAAATTAAAAACCGTGCACGACCATATATCTTGTCACGTAAAACTTCCCACGTGTCCGCATTCGGTTCAACTGAATTGTTGGCTTCTTGTTCCCAGATTAACATTGTGCCAGTTTTTGCCGCCCGTCCAAGTTTATTCACAAATGCACGTCCCAATTCTGCCGCATCATATGGCGCATCAACGAATACAATATTTGTGTCTTTGGCAAACTGTGAAATAACACCGATTGCATCGGTTTGGACAATTTTTGCACGATTGTCGGTGGAAATGGCGGCAACATTTTTACGAACAACCTCAATTGATTCGGGGGCAACGTCTGTAAATATGGCGGTTGCATCATATCGGGAAATGCATTCAACACCAAACGCGCCCGAACCCGCAAACGCGTCCCAAACGACCAATTTGTCGGTATTTTCAATAATTCCCGATTCCAACATATTAAACAGGGCGATTCTTGCCCGATTTTGTGTTGGACGCGCAGATGGGGGCAACACCAATTTGCGCCCACGATATTTTCCCGAAATAATTTGCAATTTAGATTCCATGTATTAAAGTTTATACCATGAGTTTTATGAAGCAAGCACTAATTTCGGCAAAAAAAGCATACCAGCACGATGATGTTCCAATCGGGGCAGTAATTGTTCGTGGTGGTAAAATTATTGCACGTGGCGAAAATATGGTGCAAAAAAAGAAAAATCCCACATTACACGCGGAAATCGTTGCGATAAATCGTGCATGCAAGAAATTGGGGGTAAAGTTCTTGGACGATTGCGACATTTATGTATCGTTGGAACCGTGCGCCATGTGTGCAACAGCCATTTCGCTTGCCCGAATTCAAAATGTGTTCTTTGCAGCCGCGGATGAAAAGGGCGGTGGAATTACGTCAAATGCACGTGTTTATGATACCGACAAGCACTTGTGGTTGCCGGCGGTGCGCCAGTTGCCAGAATACGCAGACGAAAGTGCCAAATTATTACGTGAATTCTTTGCTAAACGGCGTAAAAAATCAGAATAACGGTTTTCCAGACATTTCTGTCGGTTGGGGAATCCCCAAAATCTTTAACATTGTTGGGGCAACATCCGCCAGCCCGCCATCGTGCAACGGTTGCGGTTCGTTTGATACATAAATAACATTTACAGGGTTTGTTGTATGTGCGGTATGTGGTGCGTTATGTTCATAATCCCACATTTGTTCGGCATTGCCATGATCTGCGACAATAAGTAATTCGCCGCCCAATTCCAATACAGCGGGGACCAACCGCATCAGTTGTGCATCCAATGTTTCCATGGCTTTTATAGTTGCATCTTCGTTGCCAGTGTGTCCAACCATGTCGCCATTGGCATAATTCAAAATCACAACATCGTATTTAGAAAGTTGCGGAATCAACGCATCTGTGATTTCATTCGCACTCATTTCCGGTTTTAAATCAAATGTTGCGACATCGGGTGACGGAATTAAAATCTTTTTACCACCCGGAAAATCAATGTTACGTTCTGCGTCCATAAAGTATGTGACATGATTATATTTTTCTGTTTCTGCAATACGCAATTGCGACAAACCATTTTCTGCCAAAACATCACCCAATGTGTTTGGAACATCAATATCGTCTAGCAAAGCAGGGCATTTATCATTTAACCCCTCGCCATACTGGGAAAAGCATAACATTTCACATCCAATGCCCAATATAGCACGCACAATTTGACGCGCACGATCAGAACGATAGTTTCCAAACACAAAGCCGTCTTTCTTGGTAATTGCAACATCGCCGTCAATAACAGTTGGATAAATAAATTCGTCGCTTTCGCCGCGGCCGTATGCATCGTCTAATGCAGCATCAATCGTTGGCGCGGTATATTTCGCCATAGACAGTGCGATTGCATTAAACGCAATTTCTGTGCGGTCATTATTGTTATTGCGGTCCATTGTGTAATAACGACCGGTTAGTGTTCCCCAAACAGCCGTTCCAGACAAAAAGTATTCCGCCAATTCACGTTTGATTTGATAAATGTATTTTTTTGCACTTTTTGGCGGGGTATCACGACCATCTGCAACAAAGTGAATATACACGCGCAAACCCGCATTCAAAATATATCGCGCAACAGTAATAATTTCATCTAAATCAGCATGAACATCGCCGTCAGACATCAATCCAGCCAAATGCACATTACCACCGCGTTCGCGCACATTTGATATAAATTCATTAAGGTTTTTGTTTGTTTGCAAATTTTCCATTTCAAAACGGCGCAAGAATTGATTAACCACACGTCCGGCACCGATTGTTATGTGTCCAACCTCGCTATTACCCATAACGCCATCGGGCAAGCCAACCGCCGCACCAGATGCGTTTAAATATGCGTGCGGATATTGATTTAACAACGAATTAAAATAGGGCATGTTCGCCAAAGCGACCGCGTTGTGTTCGCGCACTTTTGACACCCCGACACCATCCATAATACATAAAACAAGCGGCTTGGACATAATTCCCCCAACATTCAATCAACGGTTTAATGGTACCATATTTTAATTGCAAAACAAAAAGAAAAATAGTATGAATAGAACATAGTATAAACAAACAACCCAGGGTGATAAATATGAAAGGAAGAGTTGGCACAACAGCGGTTGATGAACACATTGGTCAGCGTCTGCAATTACGGCGCGTTATGTTGGGTTTGTCCCAAAAAGATTTGGCCGATGCATGCGGTATATCGTTTCAACAAATACAAAAGTATGAAACTGCGGGCAATCGCATTTCTGCATCGCGTTTGTTTGAATTAAGCACAGTATTGGAAACACCTGTATCATTTTTCTTTCGTGGTTTGCCGGGTAATACACCCGAAGAAACACGCAGTGGTCGCCGTCCATTACATGTATCCGATGGTGGCGCAGATGACCCAATGGCTAAAAATGAAACTTTACAGATGATAAACCTTTATTGGCGTTTGCCTAATGACGACCAACGCGAAATGATATTAAAGATGTTAAAGACATTAAACGGTGTTGATTAAATTTTTGTAATATACATGGGAAACATTTCCGCATTGTATAAAAAATCTATCAAACAAAAAACCGCCATACCGGCGGTTTCTTATTCTTCTGTGGCACCTGTTACACAACTTACATAGTCACCCGATGTTGCTTTTGACCAACAATCGTCTTTATAATTTTGATTTGGACCAATGTTGCCTTTGCCATACAATAACTCTGCCTTGGATACTGTTTTCAAATCTACGCATTTCTTAGAATCTTTATCAAAACGTTGCGTTGTTTTGCATGTTACACACATACCAAGTGCATCTACACCAGTTCGTAAATCTTCTGTACATGCGGCGCATTTATTTTTTCTCGCGTCAACGAATGCATAACCCGGTTGCAGACAACGATATACAAAACAATCGTCTGTTGCATTGGTCTTGTAATAAACATGTATTGAATCGTCAAAAGAATCTTTCCATCCTGGGCAGAAATCTGTTTCTTTGGCGGGTGCTTCTTCCGGAATCTCTGGCTCTTCGGGGGTGCATTGTTTTATTTTAACACATTTGCTTTGTGTGCTGTCCGGTTCATAACCACTTTGACAAACTAATTGTAAAGAACCATTGATGGCAGGAGATACAGCAACAATCGAATACATGTCTTTCCAACCACTGCGTTGTGCACGAATACTAAATTGTCTTACAAATGCGCCATGACTATTGGGTTCCCACTTACTTACGGCTAAAACCACATTATGTTGTTGAGGAACTTTGCCATAATTACACGTCGAGTTTTGGTCGTCATCAAACATATCTATACTACGTTCTATATCGGAACTGGGTTTTATTGTAAAATTGTCGTAACGCCATGCATCCACTTTGGTTGTATTTTCGTATATACAGGCCGTGTTTTCTTCAATTTTTGTTTCACATTCTTTGCCAATATATCCTGGTTTACATAACCAAACACAATATTCAGGATCCGATACCGCCAAATCTGTATAATCGGTATATACCGTATTTGCGCTTTTGTTTTTATTATGAGATTCTATTTGTGTTGGGCAAAAATAAGCACCTGTTTCGGTAATCTTGCGTGCCACCATCATCAACATAACACCATCGTCACCATTGTTTGCAAGTGATTTTGATGCCTTGCCATCTTTCCAACCACGACACAAATCTTTTCTTGATTCACCAATACACGCCCCCAAACCATTGTCATACTCTGTTTGAGTGATCTCTATAGCATGTGCTACACAAACTTCTAGTGTCCCATTTCCCCAAAGCTTTCGAAGGTCGTTACTAACAGTTCCAGCAGATGCAATTTCTGGCGCTAACATAATTAATGAAACAAAAGCGGTTTTTAGCATTGTCATTTTTTATTTTCCCTACTATTTAACATAGCAAACGCCATTTTCATAATAACCATTTATATCTGTGCAACGATTTTCATACCATGTATCCGTAAATATACATTGTTCGCTGGTTGGATTCCATGTTGCAACGGTCTTTTCTTCACCTGCATTCCAGTTCAAACAAGCAATTTTTTTTGTTTGTTGAACACAATAACCATAATCTGAGCCAAGCCTTGTTCTGTCTGCTGCACTATACTTAGCGCCAAAAACAGTTACATAGAATTTGTCTTCTACTGTGGCATCGCCACCAAGCGATGTTAACCATACCCCATCATATGTTGTTTCACAGATATCAGACAAAGTTACATTCAAATCATATTCAATATCACGCATCTTGGTTATGATTTTGTTTTCGACAGTGGCGTCTATAGTTGCTTTGCCATTGGCATCCTTGCTTGCAGTACAATTTGTATAAACAAACCGTCCGAGTTGCGCCCACAGTGTCTTTTCAGCACCATCTTTCAAATCACCGCCTTTGCCATTCATAATCGTGTCAAATTGTCCCTTTTCGCCCAAAGCAAGTGAACGACAACCATACGGATATTTATATGTTCCGCTGGATGGTGTGCAAAGTTCAGACAAATAATTATCAACCGCGGTATCACATGCCTCTGCTACACGGGTATCATCAACACTGTCCACAAAGTTAAATAGTGCACCAAGGCCACAAGCGCTTGCATTTGTGATTTTCCCATCATTATCAAACTGACAAGTCACATTGCCACCATATAACGATGCGCATGCAGCAACTTTTTCCTGACACATTGCACGTGCAGCATAAGCACCGGTTGCGCCAGCTGCCTTGGCCGTTGTGTCGTCAAATTCTTTGATTTGGCCACCAATTGTGTCATAGCAATCTTTCATTGTGCTGACACATGACATTTTCACAGATTCCAATTTTTCATCTTGGGCCTGGGCAATTTCGATTAAAGCGCTACGCTTGAATTCAGTCCAAACTGTATCTGCTTTGTCACGACATGTTTCCAATGCACGTGTCGCGTATACACGATACCCATCAAGGAATTTATCAAATTGGGTATTGGCGCCCTTTAATACATCTGCACTGTTGTCCGGCAACTGTATCAAAGTTGTTAAGTTATGTAAATTGATGCTATAAATCGGATCACCAGTTGTCGCGTTTATATATTTGCCGGTGTAATCAAGACAACGTTTATAACCATCGCCACATGCAGTGTCAGCCAAAATTGCATCTTTAACCTTTGCAATACACTCGTTGACATCCGCACTGTTGTGGGAACGGTATTCGTCTAACCGTGCTTCGCGCAGATACTTTTCAGCCGTCCGAACAGTTTGTTTGACCGCTTCGCGCTGTTTATCAATTTTCTTTTCGTATGCATTGCAATCCTGGGTAATCATAATACTGTACGAAGAACGCGCCATTTGTAACACAGCATCGCTTTGGCAATTATCAGCAATCATACCAACGCATTGATTGTTTGATGCGTTGTATAATGCTTCACCCTCCATCTCGGATAAACTTTGTGCGGAACCAGATGTCGCGAACACAGAAGAGCCACCATTGTCGCCCCAAATGTCGTCAATTTCGCCAGTTAATGTATCAATTGTAATCAAACCCAATGATGCATTATTATTCTTGGCCTTTTTCCCGGACAACAAATCGCCAATTTCGTCCAAGATTTTAGCCGCACCACTGGTGTCGCTTTTGATTGCCGCTTCGCCCACAGTGGCGCTGTACATGGCGTCAACCTCAGCCGCGGATTTGTCCACCGCGTTTAAATTATTATCTTCGAACTGCATCAACAGGGTTTTGGCACGGTCCAGCGCATCCTCTGTATCACGGAATTCGGTAAAACGCGAACTGCAGAAGCAGCGGCGATATGTGTCGTTTGCATTGGCACAGAATTGATCCATACATGTTGCATAGGCGTCACGACAGGCGGCATATCCGCCACCAATCTTAGAAACATCGTTAAACACCGCGGTTGCACGCGACAACGCCGAACGCGATGCGCCATTTGTTACCGCCGAGCGATTCGTATTTACAGAATTGCTGGCAGTACGTGCGACACCAGCACTGCGTGATACATTTGCCGCCGGCGTTCCATTGCGCGCCACATTTGCCACACCGCGCACAGTATTATTCGTTGTTGTTCCACGCACCGCAACACGTGCCGGCATATCACCACGAACAGTAACATTACGCAAAACAATACGACCACCAGAACGTTGCGTTGCACCACCATCAGCGCCCGTCCGTGCCCGTGCAGTTGTATCAACCGATGTACCGCGTGGATTTGACGGTGTCGCCGCAAAGCCAGGCGTTGCACCAAACAATAATGTTGTGATTGTTAATAAACCGACAAAATTACAAATGTTGTGTTTCAAAATACATCTCTCTTGATAAGCTATTTTATCATTTTTCGGGTATATGAATCAACACAAAAATTGCGTTAATACAAAACGACCCCCATCTTGGGCAACCATTCGATTATTGCCCAGAAAACCAAAGTTGTAATTGCCAGTGCGCCCAATGGCCATACAACCTTTTGAAACGGAAACCATGCATGGCCGCCATTGCGCGCCTTGATTTTTTCATACCATTTACCAGCAAACAAAAATACCAAAGAGCCAACAATCGCCCCCAGCAAGAACTGATCAACACCCCACATTGTTGTTGCACCAAAGCGCAATGTCGGATGATTCACTGGCACAAAATAAATCAACGCAAGCAACCCATAATAAACAACATAATTTAACAAATATAACAAGCGGTTACGCACACCATGGCGACGCATATAGTCCGCGGTCCATGCCGCCAACGATAACATTAAGCCACCCGCCCAAAGACCCGTTATAACATCGGATACGCCCAACACACGCGCGCCCTCAAGTCCGGCACCAACGGCGACTGTACAAACGGGACAAAACGCGTCTGCGGCACCCGTAAATATCAATACGCCAGACAATATAAACAAGATTTTTTTCATTTCCTTCCTTTTCCTTGATTTGTTTATATTACATAAATTCGCGCGTGTCGGTCAACACTTTTATTACGCCTTTATTACCCCGCGCATGTGCGCACTGTGTGCACGCGGATTGTTTTTAATCTCATCATCAGTTGGTGTTACCGCTTTTATTAACTTAAATGGGGCAGGTTGTACCACAGGCAATCGCACATCACCCGCTGGTGTTGTCCAACCACGAAATGTATCCTTTACAATTCTGTCTTCAATCGAATGAAATGTGACACAAATACATTTACCCCCAGGAGCCAGTTTACCAGGAACCGCTGACAATGCGCGCCTTAATTCACCAAATTCATCGTTTACCGCGATACGCAACGCCTGAAACACCGGGGCAACATCGTTTGGGTTATAAATCAAATCACGCAATCCAAATGTTGTTTTGGGTAACTTTTCTTTTAAAGCGTGCGCAATAACATTTGCTTTCTTAACATCGCCGTAATCACGCAAAATTTGTGACAATTCGTCCATCGATGATTTTTCTATCAATGCAGCCGCTGTCATGCCACAGACCGACATCCGCATATCAAGTGGTGCATCAGAACGAAAAGAAAATCCACGTTCTGCAACATCAATCTGCATTGATGAAATGCCCAAATCAAAGACGATCGCATCAAACAGACCGTCAATTTCACCAATATGTGAAAATGTTTCTGGAACAAACCTAAATGTACAACCATACTTTTCTTGAAAAGCCATCGCATCATCTGCAACATTTGGGTCACGATCAAACGCAACAACATTTGCGCCGGCATCCAAAAACGCACGCGAATAACCACCAGCACCAAATGTACAATCGGCAATACGCAAGCCACGCATATCACCAATGGCTTGTTTTACCGCGTCTAAAAGTACAGGTATGTGTTTCATTATTCTATTGCAACCTTTATGCCCAACGCTGCCATGTCTGTTGCAGTTGAGGCACCTAATTCAACACCATTGCGCAAACGAACCTTGGTTATCGTATCGCCCGAATGCAAATTCAATTCCACTAAGGTTGAACCATGCGGCAAACTGGCCAGCGCCTTTTTAACATTTGGTAAAATCTTGCTGTTTGAAATATCAAGTGTCATTTTTTGTGCAATTTGTGCAACCCATTTACTTAACGGCATAATAGAATCTACAAATATAGATATACGGTCATCACGATTAGACAGTTTTCCAGAAATCAAAACAACGCTTTCATTATTTAACATATTTGCAAATTCTACAACGGCATCACCAAATGCAACTGCTTCAACATTACCAAAACTGTCCGACGCATTTATGGTTATCATTTCTTTGCCGGTCTTGGTACGACGACGCGAAAAAGAACTGACATTAACAGCAATTTGAACAGGTTTCCTGTCGCCCATGCCTTCCAAAGCGGCACTGGTTGCCAAATGCGTGCGAGCAATAAGATGCTTGTACTGATCCAGCGGATGCGCCGATATATAAAAACCTAATGCCGACAATTCGTTTTCAAGACGCTGTGAAAATGTCCACGGTGTTGTTTTTGTTAAATTCTTGTGCAATCTGTCTTCGGAAACATCATCTTCAACCGTATTAGCAAAAAGCGACAGTGAATTTGCACCATCTTTTGATTTTGATGCATATGACAAAATTGCATCAGCGTTCATAAATACAAGTGCACGATTTGGTTCAAGTGAGTCAAGAACACCGACACGGGCAAATGCCTCTAATACACGCTTGTTAATAAATGGCGCACACCGCTTTGCAAAATCGGTCAGGTTTTTGAATTTACCATGTTCATTGCGTTCCCGTACAATCACATCTGTGGCGGCAACACCAACCCCCTTAATCGCGGCAAGGCCATAAATTATTTTTCCGTCTTTGACAGTAAACAAAGAATCACTGGTGTTTATATCTGGTGGAACAATTTGAATACCAAAGTTTGTTTTTGCATCGTCCAACAACAATAATAATTTTTCAGTCGAATTTAATTCGCTGGACATTGCCGCTGCTAAAAATTCTGGTGTATAGTTTGCCTTTAAATATGCGCATTGATTTGCAACAATAGAATATGCAATTGCGTGTGATTTATTAAATGCGTATTCTGCAAATTTTTTGAACTTTTCCCACAGGTCTTTTGCCTGTTCGTTGTTTAGTGTTCCTTTCTTTTCGCATCCCTCTAAGAATTTGACTTCCAATTCTGCCAACAAATCTAGTTTCTTTTTACCCATAGCTTTACGCACAGTATCAGATTGACCACGGGTAAAGTCCGCCAAAGCACGCGTCAACAACATAACCTGTTCTTGATAAACAATAATACCATATGTTTCTTTCAATATTGGTTCTGCCAACGGATGAACATATTCGATTTCTTCTTCGCCATGCATACGCGCAATAAATTGTGGAATATATTGAATTGGTCCCGGGCGGTTTAATGCGTTTAATGCAGAAATTTCCAAGAAATTAGTTGGACGCATTTTGCGCAAGGTTTGTTTTACAAACGGGGCATCGAATTGGAATATGCCTTCAGTAAAACCATTTTGCCACAACTGAATAGTTTTCTTATCATCGGTTGGAATTGTATCAAGATTGATATTTATACCGCGTGTTTTTTGAATCAGTTTAACCGCATTCTTT
>Ga0265300_10002136_pt1 | contig 17493 bp, 13 predicted proteins | sample AusTroGonzalo_MG_FD_193482 | JGI IMG/M metagenome (GOLD analysis project Ga0265300, IMG submission 193482) | Bovine rumen microbial communities from tropical cattle in Woodstock, Queensland, Australia - Gonzalo_03 | ecosystem: Host-associated > Mammals > Digestive system > Stomach > Rumen ...
CGCGGCCCACGGCCAAACGGCCGAGGAAGCTGGAGTATTCGAGGGAAGCAATCTGGAGGAGCGGTTCACCGTTCGGATCGCCCTTCGGTGCCGGGATGCGTTCGATAATCTTGTCCATCAAGATGCTGAAGTCGCCATCCGGATCTTCCAGTTCGGCACGGCAAATGCCCTTACGACCACTACCGAAAACTCTGTCGAAATCGAGCTGTTCTTCGGAAGCGTCTAGTTCGCAGAACAAGTCAAATACTTTGTCGAGGGCGAGGAGCGGATTGCAACCGTCGCGGTCAATCTTGTTCACGACGACAATCGGGGTAAGGCCGAGTTCCAAAGCCTTCTTCGTCACAAAGCGGGTCTGGGCCATCGGGCCTTCGAATGCGTCAACAACCAGAAGAACGCCATCGACTGTTCCCAAAACGCGTTCCACCTGGCCACCGAAGTCGGCGTGCCCCGGGGTATCGACGATGTTCACGCGGTATCCCTTGTACATCACACTCGTGTTCTTGGAGAGGATGGTAATGCCGCGTTCGCGTTCAAGGTTGTCGGAGTCCATCACGCGGTCCACGATTTCTTCACCTTCATGGAAGGTACCGCACTGTTTGAGGAGCTGGTTCACCAGGGTTGTTTTACCGTGGTCAACGTGGGCGATGATGGCGACGTTTCTGATTTTTGATTGATCCATATTTTATCCACCGTTGGCGTTTAATTTCGGGCGCAAAGATAGAAAAGTAAGTGAAATTTTGCAATATTCGACGTTTCGTATTCTATATTTAGGGGCGTGAATTATCTTGCTTTGGATTACGGTGAACATCGAGTTGGGGTCGCTTTTGGCGATTCCGAGCTTAAAATGGCATTTTCTCGCGAAACAATTGACCAAAAGACGACGAACCTGTTCGAACGTCTGGATCAACTGGTAAAAATCAACAAGATTGACGAATTCGTGGTCGGGATGCCCTACCACCCGGACGGCCGTAAGGACGGAAAGAACGTGGTGGTCGAGGCGTTTATCAAGGACTTGGCGCTCCGCTTCCCGGGAATGAAGATCCACACGCAGGACGAGTCGTATTCTAGCGTACAGGCGCAGGAATTTACCTCGTACATGAGCAAAAAGAAAAAGCAGAAGAACAAGGCGATTATCGACCGCACCGCCGCCGCGATTATTCTCCAGCGCTGGTTCGACGAGAACTAACTACTAACCACTTTTTTACTATATTTACAGCATGGCTAAAGATATTGATAATTTCGATGATGAAGAGATGGACGAAGCTAACGGTGCGATGCTTGATGCATTGAACGCCGAGAACTTCGAGCCTCAAGTTCGAGACTATAGCGATCGCCGCATTCTGATCTGGGAAGAGGACGATGCACGCCGTGAGGCTTGCCTCGAAGTCCTTTCGGATTTGCTTGTGGGCGCCTACATCAAGACCGTAAAGACCGAAGCCGATGCTTTGCAGCAGCTCGAAGAAGACGACTGGGATACGTTCGTTGTGGACTTCTACACCGAAGGCGTTTCCGTGAGCGACTTCATCAAGCGTGTGAACAACTATCCGGGTTCTATCTTGGTCGCCATCAACATGGGTCCTTTGACGCTCCCCGAAGAACGTGAACCGGCCAAGGCCGAAAACTTGCGTCGCCTGTTCGACATCGAACGTGCTAGCACGCAGATCCACGCTTAGTCTTGTTTACTTGTCATCCCGCACTTGTTGCGGGATCACCTTACACAGTTTCTCTTAAGGATTTCTGTAAAAAGATGACCGCCCTAAAAAGGACGGTCACTTTTTTTATTCATTCCCGCAGTTTGATATGCTTCCCGGAGTCGGGTCTCCCGTACACCAGGAATCTCCTTCGGTGCGTTTGTCCCAAAGCGAGATGTTCAACTGCGTGCTCTTGCGAATGCTAGCAGAAGAAGAACCTATGGGGAGCGGGGCCACATGGAGCGAATCCGCTTTGCCGTAGTAAAGAGAGTCCAAAATGGTGCCGTCGCATTGCAGTACGATTGAACCGTATGTTTTGCCGAAACTCGGCATATTTTCCGCAAATTTATAGATGCCCGCAATGTCTGCGTTTTCGGCATCGCCTACGACAAGCACTTCGTTGGGCGGGAGATTTAATGTGCCCAGTTTTGCGGAACTGCCTGTGTCCGAAGTTTTTCCGAAATAACAGTTGTCCAATACGAGCGTGTCCGTACTCCCGTTGTAGAATTCCATGAAGTTGAATTGCGTGGAATCCTTTGTATTTGCGACAATGAAAAACTCGCTGACGATGAGGTCGTTTATAGTCGGCGTACGCTTGAGCGTCGGAAGTGTCATTGTGACTTGCTGCTTTACGTCACTAGCGAACTCGATGGCAAGCGCAATTTTGCTGCGGAGCGATTCAATCTGAAAACTCGGGATGGGCGTTGTCTCGTCGAGCGTGAACTTTTCGTCCAAACTAAAAATAGTCTTGCCGCTACCATCTTGCATGGATATCGTGATATGGTATTCACGGTAAAGCTTGATGTTGTCGCTTGTAAAAGTGACGTCCGAGGAATCGAAGACCATGGGGTAGGTGAACGTTTCGCCTTCACTGGTGAGTTTCATTTCGCCGCTCTTGATGCCCGCCGGGTTGCCAAAGCCGATGGGAATCTTGACGTAGACGAGCCCGACAAGCGCGTGCATGGGAATCTTTAAATCCACAACAGAACCTGCTTCGAGTGCTGTTGTGAGTTCGCCTTGCTGCATCAAGGTCCCGTTGGCATAGAGCTTGGCGTTGAAAACCCAGTTGTTGCTTGGGAATAGGTCCAAGTCGAATGTCTTTTTGTCGGCTGTGTGTACGAGGTGGATCGTGTCCGCCCCATAACAATCTAGCACGAGACTGTCGAGGATCGGCGTGTCGGTGTAGTTCAGGTTGAGGGCGACGTTTGCGGTTTCGCCAAGCAGAATCGCTGGGCTGGATGCTTCGGCTTGGCTATCGCTGGAGCAGTTCCAAAGGGCAAGGGCGGTAAGAACTGTAGCCGCACAACGGCAGACGTGTTTATTGAATGTAGGACTCATATAACCTCCTGATATTCGGGTGGTCCTACTTACTTAACACGCTGTAGCGCTTCAAAAGTTTCGTTAAAAGTTTGTAAAAAATTTATAAATGCAATTTCGCCTTGCCGTTCTCGACGCGGTTCCCCTGGAGCTTTGCGGCGCAGGACTTGTCTTGGCGGAGAATCTTTACGAGGGCGCTAGGCGAGAGCCCGAATGCGGCTGCGGCGGCTTTGGTATCGCCGTTCTTTGTAGCCATGATATCGAAGACATGGGCGACGAACAGCGGGAACTGCGGGTTGCTCGGCTGGATATGCCCGTTGCTGCCCGGAAATTTCATCTCGACTGCGGGCGGTTCTTCGCGGACATTCAATGCCAGTGCCATTTGCATGCGGTGGAGGGCATGAATCTTGTTCTCTTTGGCGCTTCTGCTCTCGGAAGACTTTATTTCTAAATTATATTGTTGTAATGTCAGATGAACGCCTGTGTTGGTCTTGTTCCTGTGCTGGCCGCCTGGGCCGCTGCCTTGGTAACCTTTCAGGGAACAGGCTCGTAAAAGTTCATCAAGATTCATTTTCAGGTAGGTATCGCGATGCATGTTCTGAAAAATAAAATTGTTCTTGCGCTTTTGGTAAGCGTGTTTGCATTTATGGCTGGTTGTGCCGGCTCTTCTGGGGGCTCGTCGCAGGGATCGACGGAAACTGCGGCTGTCCGTGACGCCAAGGTCAAGGCCCAAGAAGCGGACAAGCTTACGATGCTCGAAGAAATGTATGGACTTTTCAAGGAATCGGTCCGGAACCATGCTCCGTCCGATATTCTGCTGGGCTTCATGACGGATTCGTCGGAATACTGGCTCGATGAACTGGAAAATCACGCCAAGACTTACGATGCGGCTGCCATGGATACCTGCCAGTTCTATGAAGCTTACGCGATTGTGCTTTATAGGCTTTACGAACGCGAACACCTCTGGGAAGTCTCCGACTACCGTATGCTTTATTTGCTCCTTTACGGGAGTGAATTCCTGAATCTCTTGGATCATGTAAAGATGGGCCCGTTCGAGGTCAAGAACGACCGCGGAAGCGTTGGCCTTGCCAGCAGCCCGAAGGTGCCGATTATGCTTTTTGCTTGGGACGATACCAAGTGGAAACTGGACCTTGTCGAAACGTTGCCGCTTATTACCAAGGGAACAGAAGCTACGGCGTCCAAGAAGAACTGGACCGGGGCTAAACTTGCGCTTTACTGGCTCGATAAAAAGTACCACATGCAGTACTCGCGCTTGGATGAATCGCTCTTTGAACCGATCGGCTTTTAACTCTTTTGGAATCCCTTATGAATTTTGTTCGTAGTTTTTTGGCGGTTTGTGCGTTCTCGGCGTTTTTGGTCGCATCTTCCTGGGCGGCTCCTAAGGCAACTGCGGAATCCAAAGCTAAGTCGTCGGCCAAGATTTATGGCGCCATCGAAGAAAAGAACGGTTTTGTCGGTGGCCGCCTTTTTGACGTACTGGACTCCGTTGGCGGCACTGGTACGTGGATGGAATGGGATGTGAACGGTGTCCGCGATCCGTCCGTGATGAAGATCGTTGACCCGCTTCTGAATTCTACGAACAAGCCGAAGATGGTGTGGCTGATTACTGAACGCGAAAAGCCGTTGCTCTCGGTGCTTTTGCCAAAGGGCAAAGGCGAAGTCATCGTCTTTTATGAACTCGGAAAACTTGATGCCAAGCCGGTCCAGCTCAAGCTCAATAAGGTCCTTACGCCTGACGTCGTGTTCAGGGATTACAAACAAGTTTCTGAATCGGAGTTTGTCCATCTGGATCGTCCGAACTTGAAGATTTCTGTTTTGGACAAACGAATCCGTTTTACTTATGATAATCCTGACAAGACTCCACTCCGTTATGATTCGGATTTTGCGACCAAGACGATTGTCGATAAGCATGCCGAAGTGAATGACTATCTCGGCTTTTTGAAATACGAATATTCCATGATGCTGCGTGCTTTTGTCCAGTCGACCCGTGGTATTTTTAACTGGCAACCTTGGCATTGGTACATGGAAAATTGGAATTCCAAGTTCATGATAACCCCGAAAGAAATCGAGATGATCCTTTCAAAGGGATTCCCGCCGGATTATATTACGGTCTTTAAGGCTAAGGCGGCTGGCGGTGAGGTTGTAGAAATGCGTACAACGGGCAACGGTTTCCTCGAAATGGTCATTACAAGGCCATAACGGCATATTTGATAGAGGATAGTTTTCTATTTTAGAATTCGTGAAATCTATCATAAAAAAAATCCAGATTCTTTTTGTTGCATGCGCAACGGTTTCTAGTTTGGCATCTTCTGTCGTGGAAGATTCCAAGAAACGCTTTATCCTTGACGACGAAGTCCTGGATGCTTCCAAGACGGCTTGCGAAGATGGAACGGGAATGCGCTTTTGGCCCGAAAGAGCCTTTTACAGCGATTCTAATGCGGCTCCAGTTCGCTTTTATCGTATTGCGGTGCCGTCCAATGCAAAACCTTCTGTCTCGGTAACCGAGAACAAGTACGTTTCCCTTGATGCACCTCTTTGCAAGTCCGCATCGAAGGATTTCCATTCGGTATCTGTTTCGGAACCTTTCCTGAAGGATAACTTGTGGATGGTCAATGTCGGCGTTCCGCTTTTTGTGAAGTCTGGAAACTCCGTTGCCCTCCGCAAAAAATTCCGTTTGAATGTGAATTTTGCATCGGCTTCTGCCGGTGGTCGAAATCCTGGCGCCCGCGCCTTGATGCAGGTGTCTAATACGTCTGCGGCTGCTCAGTTTGGTGTTGCCGGTGCTGCCAGTTCCTTTTTGCGCAAAGAGGCATCCTCTGAAATCGATGGCCTTGTGCAGTTGACCGAAATCGTGGTCGGCGACGATAACATGGCGACGTTCAACGAAGACGGTATGTATGCCGTCAATTACGAAGCCATCCGCAATTCGCTTGTCAAGGCAAGGCGCGATACGACGGCGCTGCATGGAATCCCCATAGAAAAGCTTTGCGTTTACGGAGCCTCTCCGGATACGCTCCCGGATATGGCGCCAGGGCGAGCCTTGCGCAACCCGAACCAAGTCTTCGAACTGCCTATCAAAGTTTATGACAGCAATTCCAACAATATTTTTGATAGGGGAGACTCCATTTATTTCGTGGGCTATGGAAACTCGTTCTGGAAACGGATTGATGCAGAACCGATAGCGTCCTCGCGAACCAGCATGAGCTATTTCCACTCCTACTCGCCGTATAGTTTTTACCAGAATTTTATTTTCGGCTATAAGGAAGTGGGCAAGGGACTTCGCCTGGAAACGCTTGCACAGCCGAAATCTACGCCAAAGACGATTGATTGGTTCCGCTATGTTCGTGCCGAAAAGGACGAACTGTTGCGTGATACCTATTACGGCAAGTCGCTAGATTGGGAAAAAGCAACGGGTAAGGAATGGTTCTGGAAGTGGCATGCAAAGAACGATACGACTGTTGTCGCTCCTTCGGAATTGAACTATTCTACAACGGCGGATTTGCCGGGTTTGGTTTCGGGCGGCAAAGGTTATGTGGCGGTCTCTTTCTTCCCTTACCGTTCCCTTGCGGCACGTGATAATGTGGTTCAGGTGACGGGAACGTTGTCGGATTCGGCTTATGAAATGCGAATGCTGTTCATCCGTTTTGAAATGGAAGTGAACGGAGAATCGCACCTGGCCAGCACGCATACATTGCTGCCCGGTGGAAATTTTGTTAGCGAATACACGTCCTTGAAGTCGAGCGGTAATGAATACCGGTTGACGATGTTGCCCAACGAAAGGCAGTACGACCGCTTTGATGGTTATTCCGTGGCCTACCAGTGGGACCCGTCCTCGGTTTCTCTGAAATCTTCGGAATGGATGTTGCCGGGCTTTGCCACTGGCGTTATCCGGATCCCGGTTGGAAAGGATTCGGACCTCCGTTTGATGAAGTTCAAGGATTATAAGCCTGTTGGTCTTTTGAATATTTCGAATGGCTATGCCGTGGATAGCATCGGAAGTAACGAGGATGTTCGCTACTTGATCTATCGCAATTCCGATCGCCAAAAATTGACTTTGAAGGGAATCACTGAACCTTCCAAGAATGTGGTTCAAAAGCTGTCGCAGATTTCGTCGAAGACGGAATACTTGATTATTGCTCCAGATGAATTCCTTGCTCCGGCAGAGGAACTGGCTTCGTTCCGTTCTAGCGACAAGGCTGTAAAGCCGCTGGTCACTGCTGTTGTTTCTGCGGAAAATATTTATAGGCATTACACGGGTGGTTCTCCGTCTCCGGTCGCTATCCGAAACTTTATTGCCTACGCTCGTAGCGTATGCCCGGATTTGCGGTTTGTCTTGCTTGCCGGGTCCGGCCATTACGATTACCGCGGTTATGACTCCAGATTGGGGACGATTTATATTCCTCCGTTCGAAAAGGAATCGTCTGTAACTGAAGATTTCTTTGCCGTTCTCGACTCGGGTGAAGTTGTTCGAAACGGTTCTGTTTCTTACGATATCGACCTTGCTCTTGGCCGTTTGCCGGTTTCGTCTGTTGCGGAATTCGAGGCTTATATTGAAAAGGCCAAGGATTATGAAGAAGTCGGAACATTCAACCATGGCGACTGGAGATCCACTTTGCTCCTTGCGGCAGACGATGCGCGCAATGGAACGGTGGCCGATAATAGCGGCCATGCGAAGGATCAGGAAGATTTGGCTCATCTTATCGACAGCTCTTCGGAGGCGCTTGGATTTAGATGGAACATGAAGAAGGTCTATCTTTTGGATTACGCTTATGATGCTGCCGGACAAAAGCAGGAAGCGACCAATGACTTCTTGAATATCTTGAACCAGGGCGCTTTGATGACGATGTACTTTGGTCATGGATCCAAGGTGCAGTGGGCATCCGAAGGCTTGCTGAAGGAGTCGTATATATCGAGACTTTCTAACAAGAAACTTTATACGATATTGAATTCTTTCTCTTGCACGGTCGGTCGCTTTGATGAAGGAAATTCAAGGTCTTTGTCCGAGACGTTTGTGCTGGCTTCCGATGCCGGCGCCATTGCCGCTATTGGTGCCGCTCGAGAAACGTACGCCAGCTCCAACTTGATTTTTGCCAAGAACTTTATCAGCAGGGCCTTGCTTGAAAACGGAAACTATATCGGTTCTGCCTACATGATGGGCAAGAACGACAACGCTGGCAGGGCTTCCAATGTCATTTACAACACGGAACATTACGTGTTGATCGGTGAACCGGTCATCCGTATGCCTTTGGTGGAACATAAGGTGTCTGTTGAAACGCCGGTAGATACGATTCAGGCTTTGGATCGAATGAAATTGTCTGGAAGGGTATCGGGGCTTTCTTCGGGGAGCGTGTCGCTGTCGTTGAGAGAAGGGCGTATCAAGAAGAAGATGTCCTTACAGAGGAACGATAATGATTCTGTCGAAGTGGCGTATGACGGTGCGATTATTTATTCCGAAGTCGTTCCTATTGTTGGTGGTCGCTTTGAAACGGAATTCGTGACACCGAAAAAGTTGAGCTTTGGCGATTCTCTTGCAGAAATGCGTGCGTGGGCCTATTCGTCTAACGATGTGGCTGTCGGTAGCTATCTCAAGAAAAACCTCAAGATTTTCGGGGTTTCAAGCTATGCGGATTCCTTGAACGACAAGACGCCGCCGACGATTAAAATCCAGACATGTTACGCAGGCGCTGCATCGTCTTTTGCCGATAACCAGTTTGTGAAGCTCCAGACTCCGGCCTGCTTGCAAGTCGTCGTCGAAGATGAAACGGCTTTGGATTTCCGCGAACAGGCGGATGAAGGTATTTCTTTTGAAATGCCTGGACTTGAAGACCCGTACCATCCGGCTCCGTTCCTTGAACAGACTTCTAAACGCGCCGTGGCCCGCAAGTCGTTGACCAGCGAATCGTACCCGCCAGGAACCTATATGTTCAAGGTGCGTGCTCAAGACGTTCTTGGAAACGCTTCTGTAAAGCTTATCAATATCCAGATTACGGATGCCATGCAGGCGGGCATTTCGGATGTGTTCAATGCTCCGAACCCGATGGGCAAGAAGGGAACGACGTTCTACTTCAAGAATCTTGCCATGGACCAGGAACCGGAAGTGACGATCTTTATCTACAACCAGAATGGTCGACTCGTGAAGGTCTTGAAGGATGTCCAGTCCGGAGTTACCCACTGGGACGGCAAGGACAATTATGGACGCCTGTTGGCCAATGGCTTGTACCACTACGTTGTGCGTAGCGAACAGAAAACTTCTGGATCTAAAACGAAGACTTGGACTAAAAAACAAAAATTGCTGATATCGAGGTAAAAAATGGAATTACGTGAAAAACCGGGGAAGGTGCAGAAACTTTTGGAGCTTTCCCTCCGCTTTCGCTTGATTTTTGTGGTTTTGATGGTGGCCTTTGCGGTGGCTTTCGTGGCAACGGGCTGGCAGCAGATGGGTTCTTTACCGCTTGGGGCTTCTGAGGCGCTTGGCATGTGGGTCGCCGGATTTACGACGGTAGTTTCGGCATGGCATTCGACGCAGTACTTGTTCGTCGCGGCTCTTTCGATGATTGTGCTCTTCTTTGTCTTTGGCGGAGTGCGCGGTGGCTTTGGCGGTTTGCTAGCCTTGCTTGCTTTTGTAGGCTCGCTGTTTGCCTTGGGGGGTGACGAAGACATGCTCGTCATTTTCTTTGCCTCGTTTGCTGGGCTTGCGCTCTTGTTCTTGCTCTTTGTCAAGTGGAGTGTTGCTTGCGCATTGTTCCCGTTTGCTTTGGCTTGGCTCTTGATGACCGGATTTGTGGGCTGGTTCCCGCTGATGATCGGTAAGGCCTGGCTCATGTGGGCTGTGCTTAGCGCTGTTGGCTTTTCTAGCGTTGTCGCTTGTGCGCTTGTGGCGGGCAAGGAACTGGGCGAAGGAACGCCGCAGGCGGGGGCTCTTGTGAAGGCCGGCAAGAAGATGCTTGTGCCGGTTCTCGTTTCTTCGCTATTGGCGCTCTCGGCTTTGGTGGTCGATATGGGCGGTGCTGTGGACGGAAAGCGTATTGGCAGTGCCGCGATTCTTTGGGTATCGTTCAACGTATGGTTCTTTGGATTTACCTTCGGGACGATGTCTTTTGCTCCGTGGGAACGTCTCCGAGCAGGTTCCCGTCGCGTCAAGATGAGCGACAAGAAGAAAAAAACTTCTAAAAAGAAATAGCTGCTCTTTCCATCGGTTTTCGTTTTTGTCACCCCGGCCTCCGTGCCGGGGTCGTCTTTTTGGTGTCGCTTTTTTATAGCAAAAAGCGTCCCGTGCAGTTTGCTCGGGACGCTTGTTGTTGGAGTGTGGATGTATTAAGTTCTTTAGAGCTTTAGGCCGTATTTGCTTGGCTCTCGCTCTTACACTAATAAGTTAGATTGTTTTAAAACGAAAAGCCCCACTTTCGTAGGGCTTTTTATGGATAAAAAATCCATGTTGAGAAATGATGTTGAGAATTTAAGCGATGTTGAGACTCTGTTCGCGGATACACTCGATTTCGTTCTTGAGTTCGATGGCGAGGGCGGCGATGTCGGCGTTCTGGCACTTGGTGCCGAGCGTATTCGCTTCGCGACCCATTTCCTGCAAGATGAACCCGAGGTTCTTTCCCTGGGCGCCACCCTTGGCAAGTGCGTCGAGGAACAGCTTGTTGTGGCTGCGGAAACGCGTGATTTCTTCATGAATGTCGAGTTTGTCTGCCATGATGCAGGCTTCTTGCAACAAACGCACATCGTCGATTTCGGAATCCTTCATGAGCGTATTGATGCGTTCGCGGAACTTGACCTTCCACGTTTCGATGCGCTGCGGATCGAGGACTTCGACCTTGTCGATGACTTCGTTCAGGTGGAGAACGCGGCGGGTGAGGTCGGCGGCAAGGTTCGCCCCTTCCTTTTCGCGCATGGCGATGACTCCATCCAAAGCCTTATCGAGTTCGGCCTTCAAATGCTTTTCCCACACTTCGTTGTCGCCGTTGCCATCCGTGAACTGCAAAACGTCGGGAATGGCGAGCACGTGTTCGAGCTTGATTTCACCGGCGATGCCGTACTTCTTCTGCATGGCCTTCGTGATTTCGACGAACTTGGAAACGGCAGCTTCGTTGTAGCAGACGGGAATGTTCCCGGCATTGCCAGCGCCAAGCGTAATGGACAGGTTCACGGAACCGCGGACGAGCTTGTCCTTAATCTGAGCCTTGAAGTCGTTTTCGAGGTAAGCGAAGTTCTTCGGAATCTTGCTCGAAATTTCAAGAAAACGGCTGTTCACGCTGCGGACTTCGACGACGCACGTGATTCCTTGCAATGTGGATTCGCTTTTTCCGAACCCGGTCATAGAAATGATGTACATACTAAACCTTACTGATTGTAGCAATGACGTGTTCTGTACCAAAGTTGGTGAGGCCAATCGCGGTCAGGAGCTTGCTAATCTTGTGGTAGCTCTGGAAGTGCAGATTTTCAATCTTGAAGCCTTCCTTGTGGCACAAGGTATAAAAGTCCTTGAGCGTGAGCACGCGGATGTTCGGCGTATCGTACCATTCGTAGGGGAGTTCCTTCGATTTCGGCATGCGACCGTGGAGCATCAGGCGACCGCGAGTTGTCCAGTGTCCGAAATTCGGGAACGTCACGATGACGCGCTTGGCCACGCGCAGAAGTTCGTTCAAGAGGGCCACCGGGTCGCGAATTTCCTGAATCGTGCGGTTGATGATGGCGTAATCAAAGCTTCCGTCCTTGATATCCTTCAGACCGCTTTCGTCCAGGTCGCGCTGGATAACTTGTACGTCTTTTTCGAGACAGTCGAGAATTCCCTTGATGTTCTTTTCGATGCCAAAGCCCGTGACGTTCTTCTTGTGGATAAGGTAATCCAACAAGTCGCCGCTGCCGCAACCGAGGTCGAGCACGTGGCTACCTTCCTTCACGAGCCTGCCGAGAAGGTTGAAGTCGTTCTGGTTGTGGAATACCGGAACGGCCTGTGTTCCGTTCTGCGGGATAATCTTGGAGTCGAGGAAGCGGCCCACGGCCTTGCCGAGTTCGCCGACTTCGATCAAGAATCCGTCATGGCCGAACTGCGTGTCGAGTTCGAGGCTTGTGACGCTTTTGCCGACGTTCAAAAGGGCGCTTGTGATGCGGCGGCTTTCGTGCGGCGGGAAGAGCCAGTCCGTCGAAAGGTTCACGTTCAGGACTTCGGCCTTGATGTCCTTGAAGGCGTTCTCGATAGAACCGTATTCGGTTTCGAGGTCGAAGGCGTCGGTGGCGTGCGCAATATGCAAGTAGCTGTTTGCGTCGAAGCGGTCGACGAACTTTGTTCCCTGATAACGGAGGTAGCTTTCGATAGGTAGGTTCAGGTCGTATGGCGTCGAATAGGTAACGGCGTGGGTCCTGTTTTCCTGATCCTGGGCGCGCTTGAACTTCTTCTCCATGCCTACGGCAGAGAGGTAGGTGATGTGCGCGAGCTTACGGGCGTTAGCGAGGCCGACGTCCGGACGTGTCATGCCGTCTTCGTAGTAGTCGCCACCGTGGAAGTTCGGGTCTTGCGTAATGATGTCGCGTGCCACGACTTCGAAGCCGAGAGCCTGGCTCGAGAATCGCGGGGAGCTAGCGATGACGATGATGCGCTTGACCTGTTCCGGGTAGTAGATGGCCCATTTCATGGCCTGGAAGCCACCCATGGAACCACCGATAACGCTGTAGAATTCCTTGATGCCAAGACCGTCTGCCAGTTCCTTCTGGGCATGCACCATGTCGCCTATCGTAATGGTAGGGAAGGAGCTGCCGTACGGCTTGCCCGTACGCGGGTTGATGGTAGCCGGACCTGTGGAGCCTTTGCATCCGCCAAGGATGTTGCTGCAAACCACAAAGAATCTGTCTGTATCGATTGCCTTGCCCGGTCCGATGAGTTCATCCCACCAACCGGGTTTCTTGTCATTTTCTGTATACCAGCCGGCAGCGTGGGCGTCGGCGGTCAACGGCGAGCAAACCCACACGGCGTTATCACCGGCGGAGTTCAGCGTGCCATAGGTCTCGTAACGGATCGTGAGGGCGGGGAGCGTCTTGCCGCTTTCCAACAAAAAGCCCTTTTCACCATAATCCTTGTTAAAATCCTTTGGGACAACGGGACCAAACGATTTATGCAAATATTCACTCATATGCATAAAAGATAGTAAATAATTGGGCAGTGGGCTATGAGCATTGAGGTCACACCCTTCGGTTGCTTTGAGTTTTTTTGAATTGATACTTTTTAGCTATTAGTAGTTAGAGCTATGAGCAATGAGCCATGAGCTTTGAGCTATGAGTAGTGAGCCATGAGCGGTGGGCCGTGAGGTCGCGTCTTTCGGTTGAATAAAATTTGTATATTGAAATACGAATAAATTTCTTAAGGAGCCTTGGATGAGATTTGGGTACAAGAATCTTGTTGTTTCGTTTATCGTCTTGACGCTAGTCGCCTGTAGCGACAAGGGCGTGAACAATGCTGCGGATGAGGGTGATGCTCCATATTCCGGTTCTGCTTGGAACGGTGAGCCTCTTGTGGATTCCCGTGACGGTAAAACGTACAAGACTATGCAAATCGGCGATCAGTTGTGGATGGCCGAAAATCTCAATTACAATGCCGATAGCAGCTATTGCTATAAAGATGAAGAGAGCAACTGCTCTAAATACGGAAGGCTATACGAATGGCCTACGGCTGTCGCGCTGCCGGATAGCTTATGTGGATGGGGGGCTCGTTCGGATTGTCCTTTGCCAGAAGGTTTTGTGCAGGGGGTATGCCCCTCTGGTTGGCATCTGCCGACTAAGGCTGAATTTGAAAAGCTTCTTTCGATGGTTGGTGGCTTTTTGTATGCCGGAACAGAGCTAAAATCGACTGAGGGCTGGACTGAAGACGGTAATGGAACCGATGCGTATTCATTTTCTGCCCTACCGGCGGGTTATGCGGAGTGGGGGCGTTTTGATGCCCAAGGGAGCCTCGGTTCGTTTTGGAGTTCTACGGAAGAGTATGATGGCTGGGCGTATTACATGAGTTTAAAAGCCTGGAAATCGAATAGCTGCCATAAAATTTCTGAAGAAGACCGCATGGTGATTGTGATTCCGGATAGTTGCCCTACTTATGATGAAGTGAAAATGCGGACGATTGAAAAATATTACGCCTATAGTGTTCGTTGTCTAAGGGATGAACCTGTGGAGTATAAATCTCGGTTAACGGATAAATTTATTATCGATGCCCGCGATGGTCAGGCTTATGCGATAACGAAAATCGGCAATCAAGTGTGGATGGCCGAAAATCTCAAATTTGAGACGGATAGCAGCGCCCGTTGTAGCGGTTTCGGTTTGCATTATAACTGGGCGGACGCTGTTGGAAAATCGGATGAGGAGTGCGGGGTAGGTCATGCTTGCTCATTCCCGAAAGGAAATGTCCGTGGAAATTGCCCGTATGGTTGGCATTTGCCGTCTAAATCGGAATGGGCTGAGTTGATTGAAACTGTGGGTGGTGTAGAAGTCGCCGGTAAAAAACTTAAAACGACTCCGGTGTGGTTTGCGGAATACGGAACGGACGATTACGGATTTTCCATGTTCCCGGCAGGCTATCGCGGTACCTGGGGCTGTGAATACGAAGACAGCGAGGCCATTTTTTGGACCTCTTCGCAAGATGACGGTAGAGAAGAGTCTTATGCCGAGAATTATGCGTACGCTGTACAAACCTATTGGTACGAAGATGAATTGAACTTGACGACGACATCAAAACGTCTTGGAGTCTCTGTCCGCTGCGTTAGGGATTAGTGGCGGGCTCATACCTCATAGCTTCTATTCCCTAATACCTGATCCCCGAAACCTAAAACCTAACTTTTATTGACTAAAAATCCTATATTACCAGCATGAATTGGAACGAACCGCAAATTATAGATATCCCGATTGCTCATGACCAGCGCGGCAACCTCAGCGTTGTCGAGGGTGGCGAACTGATCCCGTTCGATATCAAGCGTCTGTACTACCTGTACGACGTTCCCGGTGGCACGACCCGCGGAGGCCATGCCCATCGAAATTTGCGGCAGCTGATCATTGCGGCAAGCGGTAGCTTCGACGTCATTTTGGACAATGGTAAAACGCGCACGAAGTATTCGTTGAACCGATCTTACCACGGACTCTACATTCCGGTCATGTACTGGCGCGAAATCGAGAACTTCTCCTCGGGGGCGGTTTGCATGGTCTTGGCCTCGGAACATTACGATGCTTCGGACTACATTTACGAATATGATGACTTTATCCGTGAAGTGCGCGGGTAAGTTCGCTCTGTTGTTCCGCTAATTCATTTGTAAATTTTTTCTCGTGTCCGGTGGTCTTATTTTTACCATCGGGCTTTTTTGTAACTTATTGACCGTCATATAATTACGGAAACCCTATGCGAAAAAATGGCTGAAATTTCGGATTTTACAATTCTTTTTGACGGATACAGATGAGACGATTGTGTATGTTTTTTTGAAGTTTTTTCCAGATCAAACCAAGTTTTCATTATTATATTTCTCTAAACTCGTGGGTTAAATGGCCCTCGTCCGTTTTTTTTAACTCAAAGGACAAACATGAAACGTCTCTCTCTCATTGGTATGGCTATTTTGGTCTCCGGCCTCGTTGCTTGCAATCAAGCTTCCGCTGGCGGTTCGTTCAACCAGCAGGCCCGCTTGGACAATCTCGAAAAGGATTTCAAGCAGGTTAAGGAAGAATTCGAAGTCTTCAAGTACGCTCTCGAAAAGCGCGGCATCTCCCTCGAACAGGCTCGTGCCGAAATGGAAGCCGACAACAAGGTTTGGGACATTCCTGATGATGAAAGCCCGGTCTTTGGCAACACCAAGAGCCCGAAGCTCACGATTGTGGAATTCACGGAATTCCAGTGCCCGTACTGCTCTCGCATTGCTCCGGTGATGCAGGAACTCAACAAGAAGTATCCGGACCAGATCAAGTTCGTCTACAAGCACTTCCCGCTTAGCTTCCACGCCAATGCTCAGGCCGCAGCCGCTTCTTCTATCGCTGCCCAGAAGCAGGGCAAGTTCTGGGAATACCGCTACGCTCTCGCACCGCACTCTCGTGAACTTTCTGACTCCATCTACCTCGCCGTCGCTAAGGAAGTTGGCCTCAACATCGAACAGTTCAAGAAGGACATGGTGCTCGACTCTGCTATGAAGGCTCGCATCGACAAGGACTTCCAGTTGGGCGTCAAGGTCGGCGTTCAGGGTACTCCGAACTTCTACATCAACGGCAAGCGTCAGGACCGTTTCAGCCCGGATCTCGTCGAAAAGATGTTGAAGGAAGCCAAGTAAAATCGTTTTCAGGCGTACACGCTAAATTCTTTGGCGTGTGCGCTTTTTCTTAATTCCGTTTTTAATTTAAAGATCAAAAAACAACAAAAGGATGCACAATATGATTAAGCAATCATTGAAAGTTGCCTCGCTCGCCGTCCTCGGCTTGAGCGTCACAGCTGCAATGGCTCAGCCGAAAAAGCCGCATCTGGCCGTGTACAAGTTCTTCGATGAACAGTATCGTCCGGGTGGATACGATTACTCTTACGGCGGAACGAGCAAGGGCGTCACCATCACGAAGTCTGGTGGTTACAAGTCCAAGGCAGCCCTCAACATCAAGTTGGACCCGAAGGAATACTCCGGTGCTTCCATCTGCCTTTACAATGAATTCTTCGACTTGAACAAGTACATGCTTGACTCCAAGGTCGAATTCATGATCAAGGGCAAGAACGGTGGTGAAGCTGTGAAGGTCGGTCTCCTTGACGAAGAAGTTTCCGACGGCAAGAAGACTCAGGTTGTGCTTCCGATGAACAAGTACATCGAAGGTGGCGCCGTAACGACGGACTGGAAGAAGGTTTCCATTCCTCTCGTGGACTTCCCGGACCGTGGTCTCTACTGGGACAACACCCGCAAGTCCGAATTCCCGGCTCGTATCGACTGGGACAAGATTGCTGAAATCCGTTTCTCCATCGACAAGAGCGCTGCAAGCGAATTCGAAGTCTGGATCGACAACATCGAAATCGTGAAGGGCAACAAGAAGGCTGCTCCGAAGAAGCAGGTTGTCTACTGGGATGAAAACGAAGACATCATCGATGGTCCGAAGAATCCTGAAAAGCTCGATGGCAAGGCCAAGACGCTTGCTACGTTCTACGATAACCAGGTTAAGGGTTTTGCCTATAGCTACGGTGGTCTCACCGCTCAGCGCGAAGCCAAGTCCAAGACTCCGGGCAACAAGAACGTGCTCGCTATGTACATCGATAACAACGACTGGTCTGGCGTGACCTACTCTCTCGGTGAAGGCAAGTTCATTGACCTCTCCAAGGTTCGCGACAAGGGCGGTCTCTACTTCTGGGTCAAGGGTAAGCTCGGCGGCGAAAAGCTCTACGTCGGTATCCTCGACAACCAGGGCAACGACATCAAGAGCCAGACCAAGGTCGGCCTCAACGACTGGATCAAGGTCTCCAAGGATTGGC
>Ga0265300_10002137_pt1 | contig 17492 bp, 15 predicted proteins | sample AusTroGonzalo_MG_FD_193482 | JGI IMG/M metagenome (GOLD analysis project Ga0265300, IMG submission 193482) | Bovine rumen microbial communities from tropical cattle in Woodstock, Queensland, Australia - Gonzalo_03 | ecosystem: Host-associated > Mammals > Digestive system > Stomach > Rumen ...
CAATCTCCTGGTTCTGCTGACGGACGTTCACATTCTCGCGAACCACTACATCGGGACTGAGCCAGAGAGTAAGACCAACGATGAAGCCGATACTTACCTGACCAACAATCTTATACTTACCCTTCAAGCCATCCTTGTTGCGCTTGAAAATCTTGATATAGTCGTCGAGGAATCCCAGAAAACCTAACCATACGGTGGTGATAACCATCAGGATAAGATAGGTGTTGCGGATACGGCCGAAGAGCAACACAGGGATGAGGATGCTCACGATGATGATGATGCCACCCATGGTAGGCACACCCTTCTTCTCGACTCCGAATGGGTCGATACTTGGATCGCGCTCGGTCTCAAAAATGCTGCGGCGCTTCATCCATTTAATAAACTTCTCACCAAACCATGCTGAGATTATCAGCGAGAGGATGAGCGTGAGCAGTGAGCGGAACGAAATGTACGCCCACATGTGTGATCCAGGTATATCGTACTGGTCGAGGAATCTGAACAGATAGTATAACATTGTTGATAATATTAAGAGTTAAAAATTTCCTTTACTACTTCCTTATCGTCGAAGTGGTGCTTTACACCTTTAATTTCCTGATAGTCTTCATGGCCCTTACCGGCAATCAGAATAACGTCGCCCTTTTCGGCCAGCATGCAGGCGGTGCGGATAGCCTCGCGGCGATCAACAATGCTCACAACCTTCTTCATCTGCTTCTGGTCGAGACCTGCCAGCATATCGTTGATGATATCCTGTGGTTCCTCAAAGCGTGGGTTATCAGAGGTGATAATCACCTTATCGCTCTGCTTAACGGCCTCCTGTGCCATGATGGGGCGCTTACCTTTATCGCGATTACCGCCAGCACCGCATACGGTGATGACCTTACCCTTACCGTTCAGTACCTCGTGGATGGCATTGAGCACATTCTCCAAGGCATCAGGGGTGTGGGCATAGTCAACAATGGCTGTATAGCCTTCGGGTGAGTGGATAGGCTCCAATCTTCCGTTCACACTCTTCAACGTACTCATAATGAGCAGGATATCCTCGGGTTTCTTGCCTAGCATTACAGCAGCGCCATAAACGGCCAGCAGGTTGCTGACGTTGAACTTACCGATAAACTGCACACCAACCTCCTTGCCGTTGATATCGAGATACATACCCTCGAAGTGGCACTCGATGATCTTAGCCTTGAAATCGGCCATGGTGCGGGTAGAGTAGGTCTTTACGTTGGCCTTGCAGTTCTGCACCATCACCATGCCATTCTTGTCGTCGGCATTGGTAATGGCAAAGGCATCTTTCTCCAAACCGTCGAAGAAAGCCTTCTTGGCATCACGGTAGTTCTCGAAGGTCTTGTGATAGTCCAGGTGGTCGCGTGTCAGGTTGGTGAACAAACCACCTGCAAACTTCAGTCCGCCGATACGCTTCTGAGCGATGGCGTGACTCGAGCACTCCATGAAGGCATACTCACAACCGGCATCAACCATCTGAGCCAGCAAGCGGTTCAGCTCGATGGGGTCGGGAGTAGTATGATCGGCTGGGATAGCCTCGTCCTCGATGTAGTTGCATACAGTTGACAGCAGACCGCACTTATGTCCGAACTTGCGGAACATATTATATAATAAGGTGGCGATGGTGGTCTTACCGTTGGTACCTGTTACACCTACCAGTTTGAGTTTACGCGATGGGTCGCCATAGAACTGGGTGGCAACCTCGCCTACACAGCTCTCGGTAGATGCTACCTGAACAAATGTTACTTTAGGATCCTGCTCCTCTGGCAATTTCTCACACAATACAGCAGTTGCTCCTAACTCAATGGCTTTTGGAATGAACTTGTGTCCATCGGTTACGGTGCCTGGGATGGCGACGAACAGATGACCAGCTTCAATGCGACGTGAATCGATGTTCACACCCGTAATCTCTACATCAACATCGCCCTGCGTGTTGAGTACTTCTACATTCTTGAGCAGTTCATTTAACTTCATATGCTTATACCTTATTATATATATTAATCTAAAATGAGTTCGCACACCATTCCTTGCTTAACTGCGGTTCCGGCGTGGATACTTTGTGATTTAACTTTTCCTCTTCCTTTGATGCGTGCCTTAACACGACGGCTCTCTAACAGATAAACGGCATCTTTGGCACCCATGCCTGTTACATCGGGTACGGTATGCTTGCTGCCTTCGCGATAGTTGGCGCTGCTAGGAGCCGAAGCCTTGGTCTTAAGACTGGCCAATACGTAGTTGGCAGCCTGGCTATCGCCCTTCTTAACTGCAGGTGTAAACGATGAGCGAGAATCGCGGGCATCATCTACGCTACGCTTCAGACTCTGTGCCATTACACCTTCGGCAATATGGTGGAATACCACACCACTCATACCACCACCAGATGCGGGCAGGCCCGACTTCTTGAGGCAGACGATACAGGTGTAACGTGGGTTGTCGGCAGGGAAGAAACCTGCGAAACTCAACCAGTAACGGGTAACGCCTGAGTGGTAACTACCAAACTGGTCGGCCACCTGGGCTGTACCTGTCTTACCTGCCACCTTGAATGATTTAGAGCCGGCCTTCTTACCCAGACCCTGACTAACCACGTGTTCCAGAATGGTCTGCATGGTTTTGATGGTCTGTGGTTTGGCAATGCGCTCTTTCAGCACTACTGGCTCGAACTCGCGAATCACCTCGCCGTTCTTCATCAGTTGCTTAACAAAGCGTGGCTGCATCAGCTTGCCGTTGTTGGCTATCGCATTATAGAAAGCCACGGTGTTGATTGGTGCTATCTGAGTTTCGTAACCAATACTCATCCAGGGTAGGGTGGTCTTACTCCAGTACTTGGATCTGTCGGTAGTCTTGGTATCCGGCATACGGATCATAGGGGTATGATAACCCACCAATGGCAACTTCAGGTCCTCGTGTATACCTATTCTATATAGACCCTCTACGTATTTCTTGGGGTTATGACCGTAGTACTTGTCGATCAGGTAGCTTACGCCGATGTTCGAACTTACTTCGAGGGCGCGTGCTACATTGATGGTGCCATAGCCGCCACGACGCCAGTTGTGATCCTTCATGGGACGACCGTGCATCTCCATCACACCACAGCCTGTTGGGATAGTCATTGTGGTGTCGATCACACCATCGTCGAGGGCAACAAGGAACGAGGCTACCTTGAATACTGAACCTGGTTCACAACGGTAGCTGATGGCATTGTTCACCATCTCGTAATAGTTGCCGTCCAATCCACGGGTCATATTTACAATGGCTTTTACGTCGCCGGTCTTTACCTCCATCAGGATGGCTACGCCCATTTCGCCGTTAATCTCCTTCAGTTCATCTACCAAGGCACGCTCGGCCAAATCCTGCATACCTACATCGATGGTGGTTACTACATCTACACCATCCTCGGGCGACAGTACAGGGATGTCGAGGTACTTGCTCAGAATCTTACGACGATGCATCAAACCATTCTTACCACGGAGTAAGGTGTCTAACGAGAGCTCCAGACCATTCTTGGCGCTATCTTTAGCACCGTACATCTCACCGATGGTACGCTGGGCCAAGGTGCCGAATGGCTTACGGCGTGAGTTGAAGGTCTCCCAGTGGAAACCGCCTTTATACAGTTTCTCTCTGAAGATGGGCAGTTCGTGTACCTCGCAGAAAGTGTTGTAATCAATACGGCGAGGCCAGATAGCCCAGTGACGGGCACCTACGGTACCGTTCTTCATCACTTTACGCTTACCTTCCAACAGATGTGCCTTGAATTCGGCAGCCGACTTCTGTGGGAAAATCTGGTTCAGTCCATAGCAGATGGTGTCAATCTCGGCTGCCCAGATAGAGTCGCGCTTGTGTACACCAGTAGAATCCTCGGCACCAGCCTGGAAATCCATATATACCTTATACTCTGGGATACTGCTGGCCATCAGCTGACCGTCGCAACTCAGAATATTTCCACGATTAGGCTTTACGGTGACGCTATCACGCTTCAGTCGCGAGGCCACCTGAGTCCAATAATCCTTTTTGGCAGTCATGATGTACATGGCTTTGCCCACTACGGCAAAACCAATCAGCGTGAGTACTACTGCTATGACGAAGTAGCGCGGCATGACTTTATCGCTATTGAACTTACTCATCTCGTTTCTTTATTCTGGTACATTAATAATATAAGGTGGCTGGTCGGAAATATGCAGCAGCGTATCTCTGTTCTGCTTCAATGCCTCCAGCACATGACTCTCACGGCATTTCTCTGTCAGGGTACTTGAACTCGACAAGGCCTTGTATTTGGCATGCAGCAGTTCTTTCTCCAGTTTATCGATGGCAATCAGATCCTGCTGGCACTGGTATCTGGAAGCCACATAGATGATGGTGAACAATACCATGAGCACAATCAGCCAAATCTGGCGGCGCACCATGTCGGCTGTCAGAAAGTCGCCACCAAGAATAGTCCTCAGATTCAGGGATGGGGTGAGTTTGGGGTCTTCCTCCTTCACCTTTTCCTTAATCTTCTGGATGGTTTTCTTGGCATGCTCTTTTACATCGGCAGCTTCAACCAGCAGTTCAATTTCTTCTTTGTTCTCCATCTTCTCTCTTATATTTTCTCTGCTATTCTCAATTTGGCGCTACGGCTACGAGGGTTCTGTTGCTGCTCCTCGTCGCTGGGCACAATTACCTTGTTGTTTATCAGGCGGAAAGGCGCCTCGATACGACCGAAGAAGTCTTGCTTAATCTTACCTTCTACGTTGCCGGCTTTCATCATGTTCTTCACGATGCGGTCCTCGAGCGAGTGGTAGGTGATGACCGACAGGCGTCCACCTTCGCCAAGCAGATCCTTGGCGCCGTTCAGCATCTCCTTCAGGGCATCCATCTCGTGATTCACCTCTATACGTAGGGCCTGGAACATCTTGGCCATCTCTTTCTTCTCGCGTTCGCGCTGGAAGAGTTTCTCGGTGGCACTCATCAGGTCGCCAGTAGTCTCAATCTTCTTCTCATTGCGTGTCTTGGCAATGATAGATGCTATCTTGCGGGCATTCTTCAGTTCGCCGTAGATATAGAAGATGTCGGCCAACTGCTCCTCATCGTAGGTGTTGAGAATCTCGGCAGCGGTAGTTCCGGCTCGTTTGTTCATACGCATATCCAATGGGGCGTCGAATCGGAAAGAGAAACCACGTGTTTCATCATCAAAGTGATGGCTCGATACACCTAAGTCGGCCAGCAAACCGTCGATATGGTCCACGCCGTAATAGCGCATCCAGTTCTTCAGATATCTGAAGTTACTGCGTACAAATGTAAAGCGATCGTCGTTTACAATGTTCTTCTCGGCATCTGGATCCTGATCAAAACTATATAAATGCGCCTTTCCATCGAGTCGGCGCAGTATCTCTTTACTGTGGCCGCCACCGCCAAAGGTAACGTCTACGTAAATGCCGCCAGACTTGATAGCAAGTCCGTCGATGCTCTCATGGAGAAGCACGGGTACATGGTATGTCTCAGCTGTGGTTATCATAAAGCCTCACAGTTATTCATAATGTTCTCAAATTCAATTCCAAATTCTTCTTCGGTCTTCAGCGTCTGCTTCAGTCGCTCTGGTGCCCACATCTCGATGGTGTTGTCCATGCCGATGAACTGGATGTCCTGATCAATCTCGGCAACCTTCAGCAGGCGCTTTGAGATGAGGAATCGGCCATTGCCATCAAGCGTTACAACTTCTGCCTCCGATACAAACTGTCGGAACATCTGCTGGTGGGTGTGCTTCCATGGGTGAAGTTGCGACTTCAAAAGGTCGAGGCGCTCGTTCCATACGCTTTCAGGATAGAGCACCAAGCAATTCTGGAAGACGTCCTTTCTGAGTACCATGTTTTCCTCGCCAGATGCCTGTAGCACCTTGCGGAAAACAGCTGGCAGGAAAGCTCTTCCCTTAGCGTCGATCTTAGCCTCTATATTACCTATAAAACGCATGCGTACATATTTAATAATAAATTTGCCGCAAAGTTACTCATTTTTCCCCACTCTACACCACAATTCCCCACTTTTTTTCAAATTTAACCTTTTTTTGATGATTTTGCCCCCTCTCGTGTCCTAAATACATTTAAAAACTAAGTTTTTTCTGCATTTTTTGCTCATTATTCAAAGAAATGTGCTATTTTTGCAACTTGTTAGTGCATGAGAGAAATGACAACCGTAACAGAGCGTACGATAGACATTGAAAAAATCCTGAAAGGGAAGATGGGCGCAAAGGCTAAGTTTGTGCCCGGTTTCTTGGTTAGTTGGCTAAAGAAGATAGCCCACCAGGACCAGGTAAACGCTTTTCTTTGGGAGAGTCGAGATAAAGTTGGCGTTGAATGGTTGGAGGAATGTGTGAAATACCTCGACATGACGCTGAACATCGTTGGTAAGGAGAATCTGCCTGATCCTAACGATGGCAAATTATACACTTTTGTAAGTAATCACCCGTTGGGTGGTGAGGATGGTGTGGCACTGGGTGCTATCATCGGCCGTTTCTATGAGGGACGATTCCGTTATTTGGTTAACGACTTGCTGATGAACCTGCCTGGTTTGGCGCCGTTGTGCATCCCCATCAATAAAACAGGTAATCAGAGTCGTAACTTCCCGGCGATGGTCGAGGCTGGTTTCCAGAGTGATCACCATATGCTGATGTTCCCTGCTGGCATCTGTTCGCGAAAAAAGAACGGTGTGATTCAGGATCTTCCCTGGAAAAAGACCTTTATCTCGAAGAGTGTGGAATATCAGCGTGATGTGGTGCCCATCCATTTCAGCGGCGAGAACAGTAAGTTCTTCTATCGCTTAGCAAACTTCAGCGACAAGCACCTGCCCTTTAACTTGGCTATGCTGTTTTTGGTCGATGAAATGTACAAAAACGTGCACAAATCTTTCGAAGTAAAGATTGGTAAGCCAATTCCCTGGCAGACTTTCGATAAGTCGAAATCGCCGATGGAATGGGCAGAATTTGTAAAAGATCAAGTCTATAAACTATAAACTTTTTTAAGTAGAGAGAATGGAACAGGAAATTATCCAACCAATTGCTAAAGAGGTTCTCAAGAGTGAACTCACTCCCGACCGTCAGCTGCGTATGACGAACAAGAGCCACAATGAGATTTATGTCATTACGGCTCACAATGCACCCAACGTGATGAAAGAAATCGGACGTTTACGTGAGATTGCTTTCCGCGAAGCTGGTGGCGGTACAGGCAAGTCGATGGATATCGATGAATTCGATACTTGTGACAACTGTTACAAGCAGCTGATTGTATGGAACCCTGAGGCAGAGGAGATTATCGGTGGCTACCGTTATCTGCTTGGTACTGATTGGGAATACGATGAAAAGGGTCAGCCCATTCTGGCTACCAGTCATATGTTCCACTTCTCCGATCGCTTTATTAAGGAGTATGCCCCTTGGACCATCGAACTCGGTCGTTCATTCGTCTCTCTTCCTTATCAGAGTTCGCGCATGGGTGCCAAGAGCTTGTTTGCACTCGATAACCTGTGGGATGGACTTGGTGCGCTGACGGTGATCAAGCCCAACGTGAAGTATTTCTTTGGTAAAATGACCATGTATCCATCGTATATCCGCAAAGGCCGCGATATGATTCTCTACTTCCTGAAGAAGCATTTCGACGATAAGGATAAGCTGATTATACCGATGAAACCGCTGGAATTGGAAACAGATCCCAAGGAATTGGACTCGTTGTTTGGTGGAACATCGTTCAAGGACGACTATCGCGTGCTGAATGGCGAGATCCGTAAGTTGGGTTATAACATCCCACCATTGGTTAATGCGTATATGAGTCTGTCGCCAACCATGAAGTTGTTTGGTACTGCCATCAACTACGGCTTTGGTGATGTGGAGGAAACTGGTATCCTGATTGCTGTTGATGAAATTCTTGAAGAGAAGCGTGTGCGTCATATCGACTCGTTTATCAAGGAACATCCTGAGGCTCTGAAGATTACCAGCGGCGCCAATCAGGTAATTTATAAGGAAAAGTAAGTTAAAAAAGATTTAACCTAAAGATAACGTACTGTTTTATCTTGCTTTAAGAAATTCATCGTACCTTTGCACTCGGAAAGAAAATAAGCAAAGACGATGAAAAAGGCAATGATGTATCTACTGTTGGCATTGGGCATCACATTGTTTGTGATGTTCGTAGGTGGTGCTATCGGTGGGTTTTTTATTGGTTTCGTTGATGGCTATAATGGTGATAAGGTTGGAGTTTCTTCTTCTATATCTTATCTGGCAGGATTAGGTTCAGGCTTGGCGCTGATTCTTTGCTTAATTCTTAATTTCGTGTTCCTTAAGAATAATTTTGCCAGCTATACTATCGGTCGCATTCCTAAGCCCATCCGTTGGAAGGTTTTTTTAGGTATGATTATTGCGATGGCTGGTATGGCAGTACTTTTTGCTGCGATGAATGATGTGGCAATCGAAAGGGGCTGGCGCGATGAATTCTTGATTGAGTCGTATGCTTGGATGCAGCATCATCCCATATTCTCGATATTCGTAATTGCTATTGTCGAGGCTACTGCCGATCTGATTATCTATGGTGCCGTGATTCGCGAAATCTTAGAGTGGAAACACCGCCCTCAAATCGTAATTTTGGTTTATGGCGTGATTATGGCTCTTGTAAGTATGCTTGAAGGCAACTTCATGTTGATGATTGTCTCCATGATGATGGCCCAACTCCAGGCGTTGGTTTATGAATATACCCGTAGTGTGATACCTATTATTATAGGCGATGTGGCTTTTTGGGTGGTTACATTATGCCTGATAGGTATTCCTTCAAGCGGATGGTGGCTCTTGATTGGTGTCATCTTGGTTCTGCCAGGTGTGTATCTGGCTGGTTATCTGATGGAACCTTACAAACCTATCGATTAAGCCTTTGCTTGCGCTTATGCGTTAACTAATAGTTGGAGTCCGATGCCTCTGACTGTTTTCAACGTAATCTTTGGCTCGTCGGCCAATACTTTTCTGAGTTTATTGACGAATACATCGAGCGAACGACTTGCAAAATAATCATCTTCAGTATTCCAGAAACGGCTTAGGATAGCTTCTCTGCGAACCACATTATTCTTGTTCTCGGCCAACAGCTGCAGTATCTGAGCCTCTCGTTGGGTGATGGTTTGTGCCTCGCCTGTTTCGTCGTTGCGAAGTGTGGCGTGGTTGGCATCCAACGTGAATTTGCCCAGTTTGTAATGGCTCGTTTCGTTCTGAGTCTTGGCGCCGCCTCGCATCTTCATGAGTGCCTGGATATGTGCGTCTAACTCCTCTGGTACGAAGGGCTTCTTTACATAGTTATTGATGCCTAAGCGATAACCGGCCTTTACATCGTTGGGCGAAGTGAGGGCCGAAGTGAAGATGATGATTACGTCGCCGTCTGTTTCGCGGATACGTTCCACCATCTCGAAACCATTCATCACAGGCATGTCGATATCTGATATAATCACGTCGGGATGCGTTTCCTCCCAAACTTTCACACCTTCCTTACCATTCTTGGCGGTAATTACTTCGTAGCCACCAATAATGTCTTCCAGACCTGTCTTCTCGATGTAAGCGAGTGATTCGTCGTCTTCAACTAACAATAACTTGATCATACGTTCTTTGGGATATAAAGTGTAAACTCTGAAAATTTGTCTTTCTCACTCGATACCGTCACCTTGCCGCCATGGGCTTGCATAACCTGATCGACATAGTTCAGACCTAAGCCGAAGCCGGATACGCCGCCTTTGCGGTTCTTTTCGTGGATGGCAGCACGACCGAACTTGTCGAAGATAATCTGCTGCTCTTCCTTGGTGATACCTATACCGTTATCGCGTACCTTTAAGAGTACATTTTTGTCGGTGTCTATCGATGAAATCTTGATTTTTATCTCGTCCTTCGAGTATTTAATGGCGTTATCCAGCAGGTTGGCAATAGCCTCTGTAAGGTATTGCTCATCGGCCAGCACATTCCTTATTTTCAGGTCGGTAATAATCTCGAGAGGCTTGTCGGCTTTGGCCTTTGCTTTCTCGATTAAATCGGCAATTATTGGTTCTATGTCTATATCCCACTTGTTCAGAATCAGCTTTTTGTTCTCGAGTTTTGAGATGGTGAGCAGTTTGTTGACGAGTGCCAACAGGTGTTCGGCTTCTTCTTCAATGATGGTATAGTACTTTTCTTTAATCTGTGGCTTGTCGTCAACCTTACCGCTATGCAGGAAGTGTGCACCCATAATTATCGATGAAAGCGGCGATTTCATATCGTGAACCATCGCATACGAGAAGTCGTTACGCAACTCGGCCATCTGCTCCTGCTCGGTAATAAACTTCAACAGCTGCACAATAATGATTGCAAAGAAACCAAGAATAAAGGCACTCAACAGAAAGAGTGGACTCAGTTTTTGAGCCAATTCGGGATAGGGGTTGTTAAGTGCTAGCTGGATGGCTCGCGATTGGTCTCTACGAATGCTGACGGGGCGTGTGAGTAGCGACCACGAGGTGTTGCGCTCGTTGTTGCGCCTGAGCACATTCTTGTTCGAATCTACCTCCAATATGGTTACGTTGCGGTTAATATCAGCTACACTCAGCAGCGAGTCGACATAGAGCGCAACAGTATCGAGTGAGATCTCTGATTGATAATCTTTGCTCAGAGCATCGTTCATACCCTCAACCGACGAGGCTAACGATATGTTACCTCGTGCTTCTGACAGACTGAGTGTATCGTCGGCTGTTACCAGGTCGGCACGTGTGTAGCTCTCATAGAACATGGCCCAAGTGAGCTGGTTACCAGCGCGTTCTGTCATATCCTTGGTGACAGAACGATAGGTCATCCACATGTAAAGAGCCAGCAGTAGCAGAACTGCCACCGCACTCACAATCGACACGTATTTATACCTGTTTTTATGCATAACCGCCTGCAAAGATACGAATTAGTGAGCAAAATCCCAAATTTATTGTGGAAATTCGTACACTAAATACTGCGTATTTGGCTCTGTGGGATAGTTGGTGAGTCGTCCCGATCGCGTGATAAACGACAGGATGCCGTTGTTTACCCCATTGCCAAAGGTATACATACCACCATAGATGTTGATATATTGTATACGTCGTGCATCATACTTCAGCAGGCGTTCGATGTCGATAACCGGCATGCCGTCTATCAGCACTATCGCAGGCCAGTTATTATTGTATATTTCATATTCTTTACGTACATATAATTGGGGTACACCATCTGTCTTTCTGCTTCTCACGCAGCTTACGTACTCTATCAGCACCTCTTTGATGGTGAGGAACTGACGGTATTCATCCAGATTGTAGCTCAAGTCGGGGTGATTGCCAAATACGGTCTCGTCGTAGTCCATTGGTACACCATCTTCGGCGGTTTCATCGGAATAATCGCCAATCTGCAGTTCGCGTTTGGCAGGTTTGATGGCTATCTGATGACGCTGCATGTCCAGCGAACGGGCTTCAACCTCGTTACGTTTGTAATGGAATATAAGATGGGGGAGCTCCTTGGGCAGTAAGGTGGCAAACGGACTGATCATCTCGATAGGCAGAGTTAAGCCTGTGAGCGATGCGGCTGTGAGCACCAAGGGTTGTTTGCCATGAATGCCGTAAGTATAGAATACGGCTGTAGAGTCGTTTTCCATCTTGCCCTCAAAATAATGTATCTGTTTACCTACAATGCTTAACGACGGGTTAATTTGTTGTGCATTGTAGGTGTTTCCATTATAGGTATTCTTAATACGTGCTCTGATGATATGTCCTTCAGTCTCGCGGATATCTACAACTTTTTTGTTGGTCAGGTTTGCTGTGCCTTTGCCTGATACCCAGCAGCTATCGCTTGATATCCACTCGATATCGTCGTCCTTGCTCTTGTGGAGCGGATTAATGATGGCAACAAGTTGGTTTGAAACCTGTGCGCTATGGCGGGTATATACCGATAGTACATAGTAACCGCTATGCAGGGTGGCTGGCAGTTCTATGGCGCCTGTACCTTTATTGTTATGGATGCTGATAATGGTGCCTGCGGCTAAACCCTGCGTATCGCACAGTTCGGCGTAAGCTATCAAGGCATCCTGGTCTGTTACACTTACTGTCATCTGCTCGCCTGCCAGATACCAGTCGCGATCAGTTCTGAATTCTGCGGCAAAAGTGCTGTGTGCCAGCAGAATAGTTGCTATGAGTGATATGATTCTATTCATCTTCGTTATCTTTGTGATTATTCAAAAGGTGGCATGTAGTCGGGCTTGGTAGTTGTTGCTCCACTTAAACGTACGTCAAAGTCGGCAGGAAAAGCCCAATATGTGGTTAGCGGCTGTTGAATCATTCGCTTATCATCCCAAATATAGAGTACCATGCCCTGATATACCATTTTCACACAATCCTCTTCTGTACAGTCGTCTAATTTGACATATCCTCCTGGTTGAGGCACCTCTCTGTATATGTCATGGCCATCAATGTAAACACGCTTGCTGACAGTATTGAGCGAGCAGCCTATGTAACCAATAGCTCTTTTCGACGAGGTGGTGCAATGAATATTGGTGGGCAGGGCCGATGGCTGTGGGGTGAATAGTCCGCCCATTTCCCATCCGGCTTCAAGACAGGCCTTATTGTATTCGTATTCGCCCTTGGTGATGGCGCGCTGGGTTACCTCATTGCAATAGTTCCAGGCTATGCGCTCACTTTTGTATGAAATATCCAATAGTTGGTATTTATTGAATTTGCCATCAACATAATGAGCGGTTGATTCTGTTAGAATAGCTTTACTATCCACAATTTTCCATCCTTTTTCAGGATACTGCTCAGCAGGGGACAGATACTTTGCGGTCATTTCTTCCAAGTCGAAATATACACTTGTCTGTCGGGTTGGTCTTACTTCCCACGTCTCGGTATATTCCCACGAGTAGTAGGCTGTCTGTGTTGGATCATCAGGCTCGGCTGTGGTCAGCAGAATCTGAATGTTCTCCAAATCGCCTTTCTGATAGTACTCCAGCTTCTCGATGTCGGGTGTGTGGAGTGGCTTTTCGGGATCCGACTGATAGATGTCGCCATCGCATTCTATCCTTACATAGTACGATACGTTTGGATCCAGCGCAGGAGTGTTACAGGTGTAATAACCGTTATCCTGTATTGGACATTCGTATTCAGAACCATCGGTTCCACAGATGGTAACTCTTGCATAGTAAACAGTCTGCGCATCCCAAGTGTAACTGTCGTTTACATAATAATAGTCGGAACTATGATCGTTGAGCGGAATAGACCTTGTGAGATAGAACTCGCTTTTTTCGTTCGAACGGATGGTGCCGTTAACCACTAGCAGGTTCGTTTCGCCCTCAGGCAGATCGGCTTCGTATTCCTCCACGCATCCTGTCAGCATGCAGGCGCCAATTACGATGAAATGGGCAATTTTTAAAAGTGATAATATCCTTTTCATATTAGTTGAATCGTACGTTAAGTGAGATATAAGGGATGGCTGTACCGAATACCGATAGCTTGTAGCCCTTGATGCTTGAGCCTTCGGTTACATAATAGATGTTATAGGCATTTTTGCGGGCAAGGGCATTATACACACCGATTGAGAACGAGGTGTGGAAAAATGCTGTCAGCCTATGGGTTGGCTCGATGTTGAACGCAAGATCCAGACGAGTATAGTCGGGAATGCGATAGTTGTTACGCTCGGTATAGTAGGGCAGGTAGTAACCTAACTTGTTGTTGTAGAACTGGCCTGCAGGTACTGTTGTTGGGCGACCAGTGGCATAGTTAAAGTTGCTCGAGAAGCTGTATCGCTCTGTAATCTTATAGTTCAGCACAGCTTTTACCTCATGTGGTCTGTCGTATTCCGATGGATACCAGTTGCCGTCGTTCAGGGGCGTTGCCACGCGTTTGTCGTCCTGGCGCAACAGTGAGCGCGAGTAGGTATAGCTTACCCAACCATTCAACTTTCCATAAGGCTTTTTGGCTTGCAGTTCCACGCCGTAGGCCTTTCCTTTGGTAGGAATCACATCGGTTTCGAGATGGGGATTCATCAGCAATACAGCCGAACTGCGATAGTTCAGATAATCGCTGATGTGCTTGTAGTACGTCTCAGCCGAGAACTCGTAGTTCTTGTTGGGTGTCTCGTAATAGATACCTGCGCCTATCTGCCAACCGTTCTGGGGCTTGATGTTCATATCCGACAGCTTCCACATATCGGTGGGCGACATGATAGAGGTGTTAGACACCTTATGTATATACTGATGCATAGTGTTGAAACCTGCCTTCAGCGAAAGGTTGTCCTGTAGGGCATAACGGGCCGAGAAGCGGAACTCGGGTGCCTGAAAGGTCTTGATGATGCCTGTTTTGTGACGTGTTTCTAACAGATTTTCCTGCGAAGGCAGTTCCTGGTCGGCATAGATATTCACGTCGCGAGGACCAAGGGCATTGAACATTGAATAGCGCAAACCTGCCGAAACCGACAACTTTTCTGTCAGCGAATGTTCATAGTCGATATAGGCTCCACTCTCCAAGGCTTTCTCTTTCTGTAGCTGGTCTGGATTGATATACGATTCCTCGCTTAAAGGTTCGTACTTGCCGCCCTGTACATTGTAATGCTGAACAGACAGACCGTATGAGAGGCTTTGGTTCTCAGTCAGACGGTGACGGATATGTAGCTTGGCCCACAGCTGATCGATGCCGAAACTCAGTCGGGCAGCCATTGTGGGCTTTGCTTTTTCGTCGTTATAATAGTCGTAATGATCCAATCCGGCTGTCAGTGTGGCTGTAATCTTTTCGTTAAGGATCGATCGCCACTCGGCTGAGAAGTTGCGGTTCTGATAGCCGTAGCTATCGTCGGAACTGAACGAGAACTTATCTTTACTCAGATAGCCGAATATCTTGAGGCGATGCAGGTTGTTAAGTTTCCAGGTAAGCACACCGCCAAAGTCGTAGAAGTTGGCCTTACCGTTTTTGTAGCCGCTATCTTCTGATAGATGTTTCAGTATCCAGTCGCTATAGGTGGTACGGGCATTCAATAACAGCGACACATGATCTTTTACGATTGGAATCTCAAGATTTGCCTTGCTGGTAAGTGCGCCGATACTGGCCGAACCAGTAAACTTACGCATGTTTGCCTCTTTCGAGTTCACTTTCAGTACGCTACTTATTCTGCCGCCATATTCTGCGGGGATACTTGATTTAAAAAGCTCCACATCCTCGACAGCATCCGAATTGAACGATGTGAACAAGCCGAACAGATGCGTTGGATTATACACCGTGCCGCCATTAAACAGTATCAGGTTCTGATCGGTAGCGCCACCACGTACGTTGTATCCGCTCGAAGCCTCTCCAACGGTTGTTACACCTGGTAGCGTAAGTACTACCTTCATAATGTCTGATTCACCAAAGGCCGATGGGATATTCTTCAGTAGCTGAGGCTTAAACTTCTCGGCTCCCATCGTGGTACTTTGTACTACCGACTGTCGTCCTGCCACCACTACAATCTCGGCCAGTTCCTGATCGTCGGCAAGGCTTGCCCTTGCTTTTTTAGCGCCAGGAACAATATAGGTTCGCGTGTTGGCCGAACCGGCGGTTATCGATATGGTATCGCTATCAAGTACAGGGATACCCGCAATGAGCGAATCAACAGGAATGTTTGCGATAGTAGCAGATAGTTCTTTGTTCTTATCTCTTTCTGGTGCCGCTTCTGGTTGCAAGTGCGTTGCAGTTATTTCCTTTCTCTCACTGATTACGCTTGCCACCACTTTTGCAAGGCTTTGCTCACGTTTATATTTAGTAAAGGTAAGATGTTGCTGTTTGGCAAACTGCTTAATTTGCTTTTTCTGTTCAGGAAACAGCGCTGCCACATCCTTGGCACGTTTTACGTGATATGTTTCCCCATTAGGTGTAATGAGTGTATAATGGTCGTTGTCGCTCAGAGTTTTGCGGAATTTTCTCTCTCCAAATGTTTTCTCGCCATTATAGACTTTCCACATACTATGATAAAGCTGTACGCCATTGTGACTACCGTCACAGAGTTGGGCTGCATAGCGAGTGCTGTCCTCAGGGTCGTGCACAAATCGGTAGCCGTCCATCTCAAACCAGTCGATGTGCTTTTGATCAGGCAGACAGCAGATTCCTGCTTTGGGCGACAGAACGGCTACATGCTGTTTCATCTGGTCGAAACGCAGCTCAACATCGTTGTAAACTACCCCATAATAGCTTATTCGCCCTTTATACATATTTGTATTACCTTTATAATAAGGAATATCGTGCCACTTCGATAACTGGTACTGTGGTTCGACAGGCCCTACATACAGGCGAGCATAGTCAGAAGCTGCAGAGAAGTAATCCTGAGCCTCAGTGTGCTGTACAACAAGCGTCATACAGGCCAATAGTAATAATTCTTTTTTCACGTCTTTATAGATACACAATAATCTTTAGGTTGATGCATTTTAGAACTAAGTTCTAAGTATTAAATGCAAAAACAAGCAAAACGTTGTATTGAGACCTTAAACTTTAACATACTTTTGCAACTGGGCCGGGTGAATAATGAAAGTTTGTTAAATAAATACCTCGCTATGCAAGATTCTGTCTACTGTTGCATTCTAAGAATAAAATAACATTCAATCATATAACAACCAAACGGTATGAAACGAACGATAGAAATGATTGCAATGACGCTGATAATCATAGTTGTTGCAGCGTTTTTGGGCTCAACATTAATGGGCTGTGGAGGTGACGACGATAGCATAATAGCTATCAGTAACGATGATGGTGTGCGTGGCGGCGAGGTTTACAATCAATGGGGGAAACCAGAAACAGACCCTAATGATCCTTTGGCCTCATTCTTCCAAGAAGAACTGCATGCTCCTTATTGGGACGGCCAAGGTAACGAATATAAAACCTTTTTTGAACATGGCGATTATGACAAAGAAATATGTTTGATGATCAATAGCCGTCAGGAGTTTCAGCAAGCCTATATGGGTAGTAAGCCGCTCCCCGATGTAGATTTTAGTAAATATACGCTACTTATCGGTCGAACCTGGGGCAATGATGGATCGTTCTCGCTTGGCGAGATCACTCTCAAAGACAAAAAATCTTATTATGAGCTGCAAACCAAGTTGCTTCATCACGTTGGTGGTTTTGCAACTCAAGCTATCATCGACATCTACTTCTGGCGTCTTTATCCCAAGCTTGAAAAGAAGGATATCGTGATGAAACGTACTGTAGAGAATGTTATGGACTAACCAAAAAAACAGAAATATGAAACATACAGTTTTTTCATTAGCCATCTTGTTATTGGCTTTATGCGGATGTAGTAGCGACGATGGACTTTCATCTGTAAAAAAGTCGGTTGTAGGTAGCTGGCGATTAGTTGAGCGGATAGACGGCTTCTATCCGTCGACTCAAAGTATGCCTGTCGAGACCAACATCATCATGGAATTCAGAAGTGATGGCACAGTTGTTACCATCGTTGATGGCGAACAGATAAGTGAGATGCCTTATTGGTTTAAGCCAACAAATCAGGGGGATGATAG
>Ga0265300_10002138_pt1 | contig 17488 bp, 24 predicted proteins | sample AusTroGonzalo_MG_FD_193482 | JGI IMG/M metagenome (GOLD analysis project Ga0265300, IMG submission 193482) | Bovine rumen microbial communities from tropical cattle in Woodstock, Queensland, Australia - Gonzalo_03 | ecosystem: Host-associated > Mammals > Digestive system > Stomach > Rumen ...
GTATAATCAGAAGTGCTGATAAATATACAGGACAAACTGGGAATGAAAGTTTAAGAATCCAAGTTGATATTGATACAACTGACAAACAAGCAGGATTTTTTCAAAAACAATTTGATAATGATACAAGAACTGATAAAAAATGGAGCAACGGAGCAACTAAATATTATTCATTAAAAGAAGAAAATTTAAGCATGTTAAAAGCATTTATCACAGCAGTTGAAAATAGTAATAATGGATTTAAGTTTGATATGGATGAAACTAAACTTAAAGGAAAGAAAATTGCTGGTGTATTTGGTTGGGAAGAATATGAAAAACAAGATGGAACAGTTGGAGTTGCAACTAAATTAACCCAAATACGTTCTTTAGATAAATTAAATGAAATTAAAATACCTAGAGTTAAAAAATTAGATGGTAGTTATGTTGACTATGAAGAATATAAAAATCACAAAGCAACAGCAAGTGCAGAAGAAATTTTCGGAGCTAGTATAGTTGAAACTGATTCAGAAATGCCATTTGAAATATAAAAAGTAAAGTAATGTAAAGCAACTGAAAAAGTTGCTTTTTTTGTGCAAAAAAACAAAATATTCATTGACATAAAATCAAAAAATATTTATAATTGAATTATACAAAGGTAAGGAGGAAAATTATGTATTTGTTAAAAGAAATCGATAAGATAAAAATAATAAATCAATCACAATTATCTATAAGAATTGGAATTGATAAAGCTACACTTAATAGAATATTTAAAAGAAAACAAAAATGTTCTAAATTAATAGCTTATGCAATTGTTAAGACTATTAATGAAAATGCTGAAATTGAAGATTATTTTGAAAAGGTTAAATAGAAAGGAGAATAAATATGAGTGAAAAAGAACTTTTTTCTGGACAAGTGTTTATTGACCTTTTCAAAATGAGCGAACTTGAAAGAATAGAACGTGAAAATCAACTTTTTATTGAAGCAAAAAGACTTGGTGTTGAAAAAAGATTTGAAAAAAATTTAAAAAAATACGAAAAATTATTTAATGAAAAAATTTTAATAGGGGATAATTTGAAATTAAAAAAATGTCCTTATAATATCGAAAATTATGATATGGGAAAATATATTTGTAATATGAATGGAATAACTGATAGTAAAAAAGATATTAAATTTTCTAGTTTTCCAATATTACCAGTTGAAAGATATATAAATCAAGATACTGGTAGAGAACGAATTAAAATTATATATTATAAAGATGATGAATGGCAAGAAAAAATTGTTTATAAAACTCAATTATCTATTAGTCAAAAATTATTACTATTAAGTGATTATGGAATAGGAGTAACTAGCGAAAATGTAAAAATGTATATTAATTATTTTCATGATATTTTAGCACTTAATAAAATACAAACTTTAGATAGTGTATCACATATTGGGTGGAAAGAAGATAATTTTATTCCGTATGATAGTCATGGAATTTTTGATGGAGCAGATGAATTTAGAAATATTTACAATGCTATCGGTAGTAAAGGTAATTATGAAAAATGGAAAACAACTATAAAAGAGTTAAGAAAACATAAAGTAATAAAACTACTTATGGCAACAACTTTAGCAAGTCCATTACTTGAAAAACTTAATTTACAACCTTATATGGTAAACTTATGGAGTTCTTTAAGTGGCAATGGTAAAACTTTATCTTGTATGGTTGCAATGAGTATTTGGGGTAATCCTGATATTGGAGCATTAAGATTATCTAGTAATAACACACAAAATTATTATTCGGTAGTTGCAAGTTTTATGAGAAATCTTACTTGTTATTTTGATGAATTGCAAATCGTAAAAAGAAGTAAATATTTAGACTTAGAAAGTTTAGTAATGGATCTCTGTAATGGAACTGAAAAAGGAAGATTGAATAAAAATAGTCAAGCAAAAGAAATAAAAATATGGTTCAATAACTTTTTATTTACTAGTAATGATGCTTTAGTTAAAGAAAATGCTGGAGAACAAGTTTATAATAGAGTTATTGATTTAGAAATAAATGAAAAAGTTATAACTAATGGTTATGAAATTGCAAAAATAGTAAAAGAAAATTATGGTTTTGCAGGTAGAGAATATATTAAATATATTCAACAAGTTGGATTTGACACCATTTTTAGCCGATTTAAGACGATTTTAAACGAAATAGTATCAACTACACCAGCAACAGATAAACAAGCCTCAGCACTAGCTTCTATACTATTAGCAAACGAATTAGCAAATGAATGTATATTTGATGATGATTATATTCTACAAATTGAAGATATTAAAGAATATATTAATGACAAAGACGAAATTAAAACATCAATAAGAGCAAAAGAATATATTATTAATATAATAAATGCTAATTGGAAAAAATTTGATGAAAATAATTATAATGAATGTTGGGGAATTAAAACTGAATGGTTATGTACTTTTAATATAGAAATTTTAAAAAGAGAACTTTTAAAAGGTGGTTTTGAATTTAATACAGTAAAAAAAGAATGGGCTGATATGGGTTTTTTAGAAAAAAATTCTCAAGGAAGATTTACTCATCAAACCACTGTTAGAAAAGAAAAAGGTAGCTATGTTAAATTAAAACTAACATAAAAACATACATTTTTTATAGAAAAACTACCCTAAAAATACGTCGAAAACGTTGATATATAAGGGAAACTTACAAACTTACGTTTTTTTCGGTATACACACACATATATATATTTTATAAAAAAATAATGTTTTTCTACACGTAGTATATATATAAAAAAAAGTTAGTTTTGTTAGTTTTGTTGATATATAAAGAAATAATAAAAAAAATACGTAAGTTTTATGTAAGTTTATGTAAGTTTATGTAAGTTTATAAATTAGGAGGTATATATATGAATAATTATCATGATTTAGAATGTTCTGTTTTATCTTGTTTATTAATTAATTCTGAATTAATGAAAACAACCGTACTTGAAGAAAAATATTTTGTACATTACAAACGTGTTTGGAAATTTATGAAGGCATTTTATAAAAAGTATAGAAAGTTTGAACCTGAATTAATGGTTGTAATGTGCAAAGACAAATATAAAATAGCCCAGTATATAATTATGTTATTAGAATACGAGCCAACTGCTTTGAATTTTGATTTATATGAAAGACAACTTATTGAATTATATGAGGAAAGCAAAAAAGAACAATGGTTAAGAAACAAAGTTATGGATCTTGCAAATGATTTTTATTTAAAAAATATTAATTCAAAAGAATTTTTAGATAAAGTAAATGAACTTTACAATGCAGCAGAAGAATTATTTAAAAATGATGATTAAGTATTGACTAATTATATAATTATATAATATAATACTTATAACAAGGGAGGTATGCGAATGGGAAAAATTTTAAGTATTAAAGAATATGAACGTATGACAGATGAATACGAAAAAGTTAAATACCAATGTAAAAAATGCGGACATAAGTCAGTAATACCACATTGGGTTGATAAAACAATTTGCAGTTGGTGTGGTAATTATGTTTTTAAAAGTGATAAAGATGAATTTGAATTTAGACTAAAGGAAAAGATAAAAAGGAGTAAAGATGATTAAATATTCAATTGAAAAAGTTAATGACTATTACGTGTTATACAAAAACGTAGAAACAAAACAAGGATTGTGTTCGGGTGGAATATATAGGGGTAAAAGAAAACAATGTGAAGAAGCATTAGAAACAATTAGAAAATGTAAAAAAATAGAGAGGTATGAAAATGGAAAATAAATTTTATTATAAATGTGACAGAGAATTAATGAACAAGGTAGCCGAGATAACTATGGTCGATTATGAAATGTGGAAAGAGTTTATTCCAATAGATAGTTTGGAAATAGCTTTAAAAGACTTGTTATGTGAATACAACAAAAAAATAGAAGAACTTGAAGATTTAAAACAAGAAATGGAAGATAATTACGAACCTAGAAAAATAGATCCGTATGATGAATTTGGAGTTAGTGAAAGAGATTTTAGTTAAAAGGAGTTACAGATGAGATTATACAGTAAAAATGAAAATTATAAATTATATCAAGGAAATATGTTAGATATGTTAGAAGTAATAGAATCTAATTCAATAGATTCAATAGTAACAGATCCACCTTATGAATTAAATTTTATGAATAAAGGCTGGGATAATTCAGGAATAGCTTTTCAAAAAGAAACATGGAAAAAATGTTATGAGGTATTAAAACCAGGTGGCTATTTATTAGCATTTGGTGGTAGTAGGACATTTCATAGAATAGCTTGTGCTATTGAAGATGCAGGGTTTGAAATAAGAGATACTATTATGTGGTTATATGGTTCAGGATTCCCAAAAAGTCAAAATATTGGAAAAATGTATGACAAAAAAATGGGAAATGATAGAGAAAAAATAGGAGAAACAAAAATAGGAAAAACATCTTTAGGGGATGGTTCTGGATGGGATACTTCTCAAAATATGAAAAATATAAAAGCAACAGGAAAAATTGATATAACAAAAGGAACTTCCAAATGGGAAGGTTGGGGTTCTTGTTTAAAACCTAGTTTTGAACCTATTATAGTAGCAAGAAAACCATTTAAAGGTAGTTTAGTAGATAATGTAATACAATATGGTGTTGGCGGAATAAACATTGATGAGTGTAGAGTTGGAGACGAAGAAAGATTTAGTCCTAAAGCAACTTTAGGCGATAGTGGCATTTATAATTGGAATAACGAAACTAATGAAAACGAAGAATATAAAGGAAAAATGGTTACAGGCCGTTTTCCAGCAAATACAATACTAACTTATGACGAAACTGATTTTGATGAAGTATGTGGTGGATTTCCTAATACAAAAGGTGGAACAAGACATAATACTTGTGAAAGAAAAAGTGAAATGACAAGTTTTGGCTTTCAAAATAATACAAGAAATGAATTTAATGATAGTGGTTCTGCTTCAAGATATTTCTATTGTGCAAAAGCAAGTAAGAAAGATAGAGATGAAGGATTAGATATAGAAGAATCAGTAATAACTGATGGTAGAAAAAAACCAATAGACAATGCTTTTAATAGAGGTGAAACATTAAGAAAAAATACACATCCAACTGTTAAACCAACTTCATTAATGCAATATTTGGTTAGATTAGTAAGTCCAAATGGTGCTACTATATTAGACTGTTTTAATGGTTCAGGATCTACTGGAAAAGCAGTAATGTATGAAAACTACGAACGCAATAAGAATTACAAATACATAGGAATAGAACTAACAGAAGAATATTTACCAATAGCAAAAGCTAGAATTGAATATGTATGCAATTTAAAACCTGAAGTCAATCCACAATTAAGTATATTTGATTTAGAGGAAAATGATGAATAATTTAATAATAGTAGACACTCGAGAAAAAGGTCATAAAAAGATACTTGAATATTTTGACAAAGTGAATCAAGATTATATTATTAGTAAATTAGATGCTGGTGATTACATGATTTACAAAGATTATTCTGTAATAATTGATAAAAAAGATGGGTTGTTGGAAATATCACATAATCTATGCAATACTTTAGAACATCAGCGAGTAGTTAAAGAAGTTGAACTTGCACATAGTTTAGGATGTAAAAACTTTATATTTTTGATCCAAGGTAATATTAAATCAGAAGAAGATATTAAAAAGTGGAAATCGCCACATACAAAAGTAAAAGGCGAAGTATTATTGAAAGTATTAAAAACTTTTAAAGAACACCACGATTGTAAATTTATATTTGTACCTAAAAAAGACATGGGGGCTAAAATAATTGAGTTATTAAATGGAGGTAAATAATGAAAGAAAGAACTTTAACAATATTAATGATAACAGCAGTATTATTAATGGGTTTAATAATATTAACATTATCAATTGGAATATATAAAGCAAGTAAAGAAAGTTATTGTAACAGCCTAGAGTTAGCAGAGTATTTTGAAAATAAAGAATGTAGGAGGATTATTGAGAGATGATTGATGAAAAATATTTAGAGGAATTAATAAAAGAAAATGTTGAAAAAAAAATCAATAATTATGAATTTGATTATATTATTAAAGAGATAGTTAGAGAAAAAATAGAACCAAAAATTAATCAAATAACCAATGAAATGATTATGAAAAACATAGACAAAATTTTAGATGAACCAATTAATACAGATGATGGTTGGGGAAGAAAAGAACATTGGGATAGTTTTGAAGATATGTTTAAAAGTAAATTTAATGACAAATTAAATAAGGATTGGGAGATAAAAAGAACTATTGAAAATACAGTCAAAGAAAGATTAGATAATTTGTTTAAGAAAAAAACAAAAGAAATAACAGAAAAAATACAAGACATGGTTCTTGCTGAAATGATACAAGAGGAAGAATAAATGAATGAACAAGATAAACGTGAAAAAGAACTAAAAAAACTAATATGGTTAAGAAGTGAACTTATAAAAGAGTGCAAGAAAGATATAAAAAAATATCACGAAGAACTTAATCAGATAAATGGCTACAAAACTTTAGAAAAGAAAAGAGGTAAGAAGAGATGAATATATTTGATTTATTGGCAAAAATAGAAAGTGGAGAAATAAAAAGCGGCACTATAGTTTATGTTGATGGAGATTTTTTCTATAATTTAATTGTAATTGATAAAAATTTATATGTAATACAAGGAATGACAAAACAACTCGAATTATTAGAAAGTCAATACATAGGTAGATTTATAAGAGATGGTGTAGAATTGAGAATATTAAAACCTACAGCACCAACAATAAATGATATAAGAGAAAGAAATGGTTTACCTAAGATAGAAGAAAAGAAAATACCTGAAAAATTAGGATACTTTGATTTAACAAAAAATAAAAATGAAAAAGATGAAAATGGTGATGATTTAGAATTACATTATACAGGTGTTGCTGATACATTTGATGATGTTTATGAAAAAATCAATGAAATAATAGATTATTTAGATTATTTAGAAAGCAAAGGTGAGTAATAATGGAATTATGGATTAGAAGTCAAGATAGAGAAAGTTTGGTTGAAATAAAAAAACTGTTTTATTTTAATAACTGCCCTGAAATGCCAAGCATGGGGAAACATTATATAGGAAATAAAGAATGGATTGGCGAAAAAGATTATGTTTTGTTAGGAGAATATAAAACAAAGGAAAGAGCATTAGAAGTATTAAATGAGATACAAGAAGCAAAGTTAGGTAATTTCCATTATAAATGTCCCAGTAATGTAAAAGTAAGTATTAAAGAAGATACAATAGTATATGAAATGCCAAAGGAATAGGAGTTGAATATATGAGTGAAGATATAAAGGAAAAAATGACAATAGGAAAAGCCAAAAAAATATTGAGAGGATTTTTAGCAAAAGATTGCTATATAGATACACCTCTATATTATGCAATTCCATATATATTAGATTACATAATTAATTTACAAGAAGAAAATGAAAGACTAAATAATATAATAGATAAAGCTATTGAATATATTAATGAACAATTAAGTCAAGGTGGAGAAAGAGAATTAAGAGATTTAGTAGATGGTTATGAACTTTTAGAAATATTAGATAAAGAAGGTAATGGATAATGAGTGCAAAAATAGATCATAGTATAACAAATAAACAAATAAAAAATGCTATTAAAAATATATCAAACCGAATAACAAATAATATTGATGAATATAAGAAACAAGAAATATTAAATAATTTAGAAAAATTAGAAAATAAACAAATTTATGATAAAAATATTATAGAAAGAAAACAAATGGAACAAGAATTAAAAGAAAGAAACGGAAGTGCTTACAGTAATTTAATAAAAGCCAATACTGATTTAATAGATAAGTTAAAATGGTTAGAAGAAGATATACAAAGAGAAATAAGTAAAATAAATGATTCAGAAATAACTAAAGAAGAAATAATAGTAGATTTAATTAATATTTTAGAAAAAAATAAAACAAATAAATTTAAAAAAGACTAATTTGTCTTTTTTTGAATTGTGTAGTATAATTTAATTGTGCTTATAAGACTTTAAATTATTGTAGGTTCGCCCTGCTAATCCACGAGGTTATCCTCAATTTAGTTACGTGGAAGTGATTAGGCACTAATTATGCAGATAGATACACGATGAAAGTGAAACTAATCTGATTGTTACAGCTACCTTTATAGGTAGTGTACTGATGGTATACCTAGTATTGCATTGTGAAGTTTAGAGACCTATTACGAGGGACATATAAGACAATACATATAGGGAGTGAAAGTTCATATTTGATAGGTCAAGAACGACTAACTTTATATCATTAGTACAGTGCTTATAAATATAGGCACATTTACCCCTTTGAGAACAGGTTTTTTCATTCATATACCTCCTGTTCTTTTTTGTTGCAATTTATATAATTATATGTTATACTTTAGGCAAATAAAAAGGTAGGGGTAACTATGAAAGAATTATTTATTGATCCAAGTTGGACATACAGACAAGCAGTTAAAAATATTAAACCATTAAAAGACGAGTATCAGGGGATATTATCGTCTTTTTCTTTATGGCAAACAAAGGAGTGGGCTTACTTCATTCGCAGCACAAGAGATTCATTTTACAAACTAAACTTACTCGAGTGGCAAATTGACAATTTATGGAAATACATGAACGGTTTTATGCCTTATTATGTTCTAAAAAGGTCATCACTTCGCTACAAATAGACAGATTTTCAATTTAATGTTATAATTTTGTTGTAAATTTTAGGAGAAAAGTAGGTGATATTTATTGCTAGAATATCTAAATACGAAGAATGGAAAAATGATAATGAATTAGAAAATAAATTAATATTAGTTGAAGGATGGGCAAGAGATGGTCTTACTCAACAACAAATTGCAGATAATTTAGGGATAAATATTGATACTTTAATTGAATATAAAAAAAAGTATATCGAATTTTCCGAAGCCTTAAAAAGAGGTAAAGAAATTGCAGATTATCAAGTTGAAAATGCTTTATTTAAAAAAGCTATTGGATATACAATACAAGTAAACGAACAAAAAATTGATAAAGATGGTTGTGTACATGATTTAGTTAAAGATGTTCATATTCCACCAGATACAACAGCTCAAATATATTGGCTTAAAAACCGTAAACCAAAAGAATGGAGAGATAGGGTTGAAGTATTTACTAATGAAAAAGAACTTAATAAAGTAGAAGAACTATTAAATAAATTAACTGATGAGGCAAACAAATGATATTAAGTGATAAGCAGAAAGAATTTATAAGAAATGCCAATCATAGATATAATTTAAAAGTAGGAGCAAGACGTTGTGGTAAGACATATTTAGACAACCTTTATATGATACCGAAGCGAATATTTGAGCGAAAAGGCAAGGACGGACTGTATTGTATTTTTGGTGTTTCACGTGGAACTATTGAAAGAAACGTGTTGCAACCATTAAGGCAAATATATGGTAAAAATTTAGTTGGAACGATTAATTCGAACAACATAGCTAAATTATTTGACGAGGAAGTCTATTGTTTAGGTTGTGAGAAAGTAAATCAAGTTAGTAAAATACAAGGTACTTCTATTAAATATGCTTATGGTGATGAAGTTGCCAAATGGAATCAAGAAGTGTTTGTAATGATACAGGCATCACTCGACAAAGACTATTCTTGTTTTGACGGAGCATTAAACCCTGAAAATCAGTCGCACTGGTTAAAGAAAGATTTTCTTGATCGTGTTGATGAGGAGAACCTAGATGTTTACGTGCAACACTACACAATATTTGATAATCCATTTTTAAGTAAAGAATTTGTTGATAATTTATGTAAAGAATATGCTGGAACTGTTTACTATGATAGATTGATATTAGGACAATGGAAAAATGCAGAAGGTATTATTTATAGACAATTTGCAGATAATCCTAGTTTATATATAAAAGATGAAGCAAAAGACCAATTTGGCAATAATATCAATTTCATGATAATATCAATAGGGATAGACTATGGAGCTAACCAAAGTTCAACTAGATTTATATGTAATGGTATAACTCCTTATTTTAAACAAGTATGGGCATTGGATGAAATGAAAATGGAGGGTATTTATTCACCTGATATTCTTTATGAAAAATTCAAAGAATTTTATAATAGAATAATACAAAAATATGGAAAAGTAACTCATGCCTATGGTGATTATGGAGCACTTGGAGAAATACTTACATTTGGACTTAATAGATATTTACAACAAAATAATATACCACTAAAAGTTAATGATTGTGTAAAAGGTAGAATTGTAGACCGAATAGAACTTGATTGCCAATTATTTGGTCAAGGAAAAAGATTTATTTTAAGACAATGTAAAGGTTTAATTGAAGCATATACTGAAGCATTATGGAATGATAAAGGTCAAGATGAAAGATTAGATGATGGCACTACTGATATAGACTCACTTGATGCTAATGAATATTCATATTTTAGCTTCTATGACAAATTTGTTACAAATATTAAAGCCATGATATAATTAGTGTAGGTGATATTATGAATGATTATAAAGTTTATATACATATATTTCCTAACCAAAAAGTCTATATAGGTATAACTAAGCAAAAACCTGAATATAGATGGAGAAATGGAAAAAAATATAATAATAATGAATATATGAATAATGCAATAAAAAAATATGGATGGCAAAACATAGAACATAAAATTTTATATAATGGATTAACAAAAGAACAAGCTGAAATTAAAGAAAAAGAATTAATTAAAAAATATAAGTCAAATATAAGAGAGTTTGGTTATAATATTTTAGAAGGTGGTAATATTTCAATAGGAATGACTGAAAAAGGAAAACAACAAATGATTAATAAAAACAAAGGTAAACATATATCACCAAATACTGAATTTAAAAAAGGTCACAAACCATGGACTACTGGTAAAAAAATGTCAAAAGAATTTAAACAAAAATTAAGTGAAAGTCATTTAGGACAAAAAGCATGGAATAGAAGAAAAATAATTTGTTTAGAAAACAATACAATTTATTCTAGTATGAAAGAAGCTTCACAAAAATTAAATATAAATCAAGTTGGTATTTCAAAAGTTTGTCGGGGAATTATGAAACAAACTGGTGGATTTCATTTCAAATATTATGAAGAAAATTAATGAAGGAGTTGATTAAATGAAGTTAGATGATTTTTTACAAATAAACTATGGGTATAATCCTGAAGTTAAAAATGTATTGCAGACATACATGGATCAATGGAAGTCTTGGTACGAGGGAAATGTAAAAGATTTCCATAATTATTTTATCTATAATGGTAAAAAGAAAATAAAACAAAAAAGATTTACAATGAATATGGCAAAGGAAATAAGTGAGGACTGGAGTGATATTCTTTGGAGTGAAAAATGTGAAATATCATTAAAAGATGAAAGTTCACAAGAACAATTTGAAGAATTGATTAATTCACTTGACTTATACGCATTGATAAATCAGTCAATAGAGAAATCAGGAGCATTAGGAACTGAAAGTGCAGTTGTTAGTGTTTATGATTTAATTCAAAATGAAGATGGAATGTATTTAGATGTATCAAACGCTAAAACACGTGTTGATTTAGTAGATATTGATTGGATATATCCATTAAGTTGGAATAATAAAAGTATAACTGAATGTGCTTTTGGAAGTGTTGAATATAACAAAGGTCAAAAATATGTAGTTTTATCAGTACATAAAATAGATGAAACAAGTGGTAATTACATAATACATAATCATTTATTCAGAGAAAGCAATGGCAATTTAAGTGAAATAACAGATGAGCAAGGAACAATGAGTGAATTTAATACACAATCAAATATACCTTGGTTTGCAATATTTAAACCAATGTTGACTAATAACTTATTTAATAATTCACCTTTTGGAATACCCCACTATGCAAATGCTATTGATAATATGAAAGCAGTTGATATATCATTCGACGCACTTAAAAACGAAATAAACGACGGTCGCAAAAGAACATTTGTCAGAGCTGATATGTTTAATTATGATGATGGCTCACAAAAGTTAGTATTCGATCCAAACGATACAACAGTTTATCAATTACCAACTGGAGCAACAAAAGATGATTTAATACAAAGCGACAGTGATGATTTAAGAACAGACAAACAAATTGAAACATTAAATACTAACTTGAATATTTTAGGTAATAAAGTTGGGTTTGGTGAAAATCACTACCATTTTGACGGAAATAATTTAAGTACAGCAACAGCCGTGGTAAGTTCTAATAGTAAATTATTTAGAAGAAAGAAGAAACTTGAAATTGGTTATGAAAGTGCTATTTATGATTTAGTAAAAGCTATATGTTATGCCTCAAGTGTATTTGGACAATATAATATCAATACAGAAGATTTTGTTATTAAGTTTGATGATAGTATAATCGAAGATAAAGAATCTGAAAGCAATAGAGCATTAAGAGAATTAAGTGCAGGAGTTTTAAGTAAAGAAGAATATCGTGAAAAGATATTTGGAGAAACACCTGAAATAGCAGAAGAAGAAATAAGAAAAATAAAAGAAAATAATCCAAGTATTGATGATTTACTAGGAACACGTGGAGGTGAAGAATAATGAAGTTAATCGTAAATCCACATAAAATAGAAATAATAAAAGATTTAGTAAATGAACGTGAAATTGATATTACAAAATGTGAGTTTGAATTTGCTGATGAAATAACTGCTGAATATGTAAAAGAAGCATATTTTACATTTAAAGGAGTTAGTTATAAGCAATTGATAATAAACAACGAGTGTGATATACCAAACGAAGTACTTGCTGAAAAAGGACAGGTTGAAATTGGTGTAGTTGCTTACTTAATAGAAGATGAAGAAGAAATAAAAAGATACAATCCAAGCCCTGCTTATTTTAATACTTTAGTTGGATCATTAAAGGATAAGACTGAAAATACAGAACCAATAACCCCAACAGATAAAGAACAAATAGAACAAGCAATAGCTAATTTAGAAGCCGATAAACAAGATAAATTAACTGCTGGAGATAATATTACTATTGAAAACAATGTAATTAGTGCAGTAGATACAATTTATGATGATACAGAAATAAGAAGTGAACTTAATAATAAAGTAGATAAAGTTCAAGGTAAAGGATTATCTACTAATGATTATACTAATGAAGAAAAGACAAAACTTGCTAATTTAGAAAATTATGATGATACAGAAATTAAATCAGACATAAGTAATTTACAAACAAATAAAGCTGATAAATCAGAAATACCAGATGTAAGTAATTTTGTTACAAGGTCAGTAAATGATTTAGTTAACTACTATTTAAAGAGTGAAACTTATACTAAGACAGAAGTAAATAACTTAATCGGAAGTATAGAACATTTACATTTTGAAATAGTAGAACAATTACCAAGTACTGGTTCAAGTAATATCATTTATTTAGTTCCTAGAAGTGAAAGTGAAGAAAGTAATGTATATGATGAATATATATATATTTCAAATAATTGGGAAAAGATAGGAAGTACTGATATTGATTTAAGTGGTTATGTAACTACAAGTGATTTGAATACAGCACTAGCTAATTACACTACTACAACTGATTTGAATACATTATTAAGTGGTAAACAAAACACAATAGATAGTTCACATAAATTAAGTAGTGATTTAGTAGATGATACAAATAACACTAATAAGTTCGTAACAAGTGTTGAAAAAACTACTTGGAATGGTAAAGTAAGTCAAGAAGAACTAAATCAAAGCCAAGCAGTACAAGATACTAAAATAAGCTATGTGGAGAACATTACAGACCAATTACCAAAGACAAGTGGTATTGGTGCTGAAGTAACATTAGACACTATTGAAGCTGAAATGAGTGTAGGAGTTAAAGGTAATACAGAACAAGATGGAACACCTACACCAAGTTCACCATTAAATATTAAAGTAGCTACTGGAAATAATACAATTTTAATATCAAATAGTGATAATACTGAAAGTCAAACATACACAATAAATCTAGGAAATATAACATTATGTGGATTAGGAGATTATCGAGATTATTTTTATAAAGATGAAGATAAATGGTATCTTTATAAAACAGTTGATAAAAAAGTTTATAATGGAAGTACAGCCGAAGGTTGGTTTAAATACTCAACAAATTCATTTTCAAGTGGTAAAATATCATCTGTTAGAAAATCTCTTTGTGATTATTATGAATTTAAAGAGGGAAAAACGACTGCAACATCTTTACTTGATGGCGAATATTGTTATGCCTCATCTACAAATAATTATGCTATATTAATAAAAAATTCCAATTATGATGATGTAAATAGTTTTAAAACTTGGTTAAGTACGCATAATATAACAATTTATTATGTATTAGAAACACCAACAACAACAGAAATAACTGATACTACATTAATAAGCCAATTAAATGCAATAGAAGAAGCTATGAGTTATGCAAATCAAACTAATCTATCAAGCACTTATGAAAGTGGAAATGCTCCATTGTTCATTAATGCAGAAGCATTTAGTGATATAGAAAAGGAACTAGATGAAAAAGTTGATGACGTACAAGTAAATGGAACAAGTATAGTAAATGGTGGAGTGGCTAATATTCCGATTGCAGAAGATTCTACAACAGGGAATTATGGATTAGTAAAGTTATATTCGGCATACGGTCTCAGTAAGGTAACATCTGGAACATACGCAGGAACGATGGCAATTTCACCTGCCGCAGTTAATGGACATATCAAACCAGGAACAAATATGTATAAGCCAATAGTACCTGCATATCAAGACGCATCAGCTTTCTACGGACTAGCAAAAGCAAGTGGAGATACGACACAAGCTAGTTCTAGTAATCCAGTAGGAACTTATACTGACACAGCTAAAACTAAAATACAAGAAATGTTTGGTATAGTAACACTTACACAAGCAGAATATGACAGTATAGCAGTTAAATCAGATGCAACGATATATATAATAGTGGAGGATTAGTCTATGAGAGTAGGTAATAGTAATATTAAGGATATTCTCATAGGCGAAAATCCTATTGTTAAAATATATAAAGGATTAGAAGTTGTATGGAAAAGAAAAGAGTTGCCTGATGGATATAGACAAGTTGCTTATTTAGAGAGTGCAGGTACACAATGGATAGATACAGGATATTTGGTAAAATCAAATACTATTATCGAATTTGATTTCCAATCAACTAAAGAATATGGGGATACGTATGAGGTGTTCTTTGGTACACAAGTTGATGCTTCTCTTGGAGGTAGATGCTATATTGTAGCAGGGGCACAACAAAACTTACAAATTAATTATCCAAGAAATGCTTATACTTATGCTTCTCCTAACAGCAATGGTACATACGGAAGAAATTCAGCAGATACTTATCCTTACGCATTTTGGAGCTCACTCAGAAGTTTATATACAATGAACATAAGTAGAAGAACTATACAAGTAGATGATAGAACATGGAACTTTTCATCATATATGACAGAAGATTTTGTAACTCCCACTAATAGTTTATATTTATTAACAAGAAATAATAATGGAGTGCCATATAATTATTGTGCTAAAGGAAAGTTGTATGGCTTTAAAATAAAAGAAGATGAAGAATTGATAATGGATTTAATCCCATGTTTAGATGACGAATATGTACCTTGTATGTACGATACAGTATCAAAGGAAACATTTTATAATTCAGGAACAGGTATATTTGAATGGGGAGATGAAACAGATATACCAGAAAATTATACTAGACTTAGTTATCTTGAAAGTACAGGTACACAATATATTGATACAGGAATTAATGCTGATAACAAACTCGGGTTTGAAACAAGAATGTCATATAATAGTGGTAGATTTGGAGCACACAATATTATTAACAGTATAACTCATAGACATCACTTTTACGACAATGGATATTGGGGTTTTGGTGTAACAAGTACATATTACGGTGGATTGCATCAAATTGATACACCATACAAAGTAAGTTGTAATTTTTATAATGATTATAAATATATAGATAATGACGGAATGACAAACGAATTGCCGAACACTGCATTTGATACAGAAGTTAATTTTTATTTGTTTAGACGTAACGGTTTGTATCCTATGAATTTTACAGGAAAAATATATTATTTTAAAATGACTTATGAAAACATTTTAGTAAGAGATTTCATTCCTTGTCTAGATGAAAACAATAAACCTTGTTTATATGACAGGGTAACACAAAGGACTTTCTACAATGCAGGAACAGGAGAGTTCTTGTATGGAGAAATAAATTAAAATTTTATAGAAGGAGGTATGCATTATGCATCAATACAAAGTAAAAATAACTAAATATTCAGAGGAAGGAGCTTTAACTAACGAGATTATTTCAAAATATGCAGATAATCCAGAAAATGCTAAAAATATCTGCTATGAATATGACAAGTTAAAGTATGAAACAGTAAATGAAGAAGGACAAGTAGTAATAGGTAACAAAATGTATAAAGTTGAACTTTATATTCTATGCTACAAATTTACTGATAAAGATACATTCTTTGCACAATTTGAAGTTAAATAAAAAGGAGATAAATTATGAAACAATTCAGAATTAAATTAACTAAATATTCAGAAGCAGGAGCATTAACAAATGAAGTGCAAACTATTTATTACACAGAAATAGAAAATGCTAAAAATGGTTATTATACTTATAACACTATGAAATATGAAAATAATGGAAAAATGTACAAAGTGGAATTATCAACATTAGCTTATAAGAAGATAACTGATGCAGATGCTTTTTTCAATCAATTTGAAGCATAAAAAATAATAGGAGGTAGATCCTATGGATAATGAAAAAGTATTAGAAAGGTTTTATAATAGATATAATCAGTTTAATACTAAAGTATTGCAGAAACTAGGTAATGTCATCAAACAATTTGATGGCATTTCTCCTAGTGATGCTCATATATTAGCTCAAGAACTTAAATTAGGATTTGAAGTTGATAAGTTATTAAATGAATTGTCTAAAATAAGTGGTAAATCAATTAAAGATATAGATAGTTTATTTAAAGAAGTTGCAAAAGAAAATGTTGAATTTTCGGAAGTATATTATAAAGCAAGAAATAAAGAATATGTAAAATATGAAGATAATGAGCAATTACAAAGATTAGTGGAAAGTATAAAAAAAGAAACTAATGGATTATTTACAAATTTAAGCAACTCAAATAATGTTGGATTTACTTTGAAAGATGATAAAGGAAATATTATCTATAAACCAATGTCAAAACTTTATAATGACTTAATAGATGAAGCTGTTTTTAATGTATCAACTGGAGTAACTGATTATCAAAGTGCTATGAGAAACACTATGAATCAGTTGGCTGATAGTGGTATTAAAATACATGAAGAAAAATTAGGATACAAAAATGGTTATAACAAAAGAATAGATAGTTCTGTAAGACAAGCAGTTCTTGAAGGTATTAGAAAGATAAATATTGATGTTCAAGAACAAATAGGTAAGGAAATAGGGG
>Ga0265300_10002140_pt1 | contig 17485 bp, 12 predicted proteins | sample AusTroGonzalo_MG_FD_193482 | JGI IMG/M metagenome (GOLD analysis project Ga0265300, IMG submission 193482) | Bovine rumen microbial communities from tropical cattle in Woodstock, Queensland, Australia - Gonzalo_03 | ecosystem: Host-associated > Mammals > Digestive system > Stomach > Rumen ...
GTCTTTTGTGTATCGTCAGAAATACGGGGCAAAGTCCAATGAGGAATGTGGTCGTGCCTCGGCGAGGCAAACGGTGTGTAGGGTGGTGGCTGGGGCCATCGCCAAGCTGTATCTGCGCCAGTTTGGGATTACGATTACCGCTGAGGTGTTATCAACGGGAAAACCGAGCTGTGAAGGTGACACTTTTGGGGTCAAGGTGGGTTGTCGCATCTACAATTTGCCGGCAGGTTTGGGTGAGCCGGTGTATAATAAGTTCCATGCCCGATTGGCCTTTGCCATGATGTCTATCAATGCTGCTAAAGGTTTTGAGATAGGGGAGGGCTTTGCCGCAGCAGAGACATGCGGCAGTGAATATAATGACACCCAAAATCCAGATTTTTCATTCAACAGTAACCATGACGGTGGTGTTCAGGCGGGCATCACCAATGGTCAGGAAGTGTATTTTAAGGTGGCATTCAAGCCGATACCATCGTTGCAGATAGTTCAGAAAACTATAGACTTTGAAGGAAATCCAGTGACTTACAAGGCTAATGAACGCAACGACAAATGCGTGGCTCCGCGAGTGTTGCCTGTGGTGGAAGCTATGGCTGCCATGGTGGTGGCCGATTTCATGCTGATGCGATAAAGTTCATGCGTCTGTGTATAATTCAGGAAATATGTGTAAATTTGCTTTCGCAAATTACGAGGTCTGCTTAAAACTCAACAGTGACATGAAATTCTCTAACGGAAAACGGACTCTTTTGACATTAAACAAGTTGTTGTTGCAGCTATGTTTGGTGCTACTGATGGGTATGCCTGTTTTTTCCGTTTTTGCTCAAGATGAGGAGGATCCCTGCAGGCAAACCCCTTCAAAAGCTTCTGAAAAACTGTTCAAAAAAGCCCGTGACCTGCAGAAAGCGGCGAAAAAAGCGGAGGCATTGGAAGTGTATGAGGAACTGTTGGCCCAGGATCCCACTTATCTGGAAGCCCAGTATTATTATGCTTTGGCCTATTATCTCCCAATAGAATTGGACAAGTTCGCCTTGGATACAAAAATCAAAAAACAGAATGCGGCCCAGGCATTGCAGGCATTCGATGCCATTTATGCTGTCTGTCCGTATTATAAAATCCACTATAATCTGTATGCCGCACGACTGGCTTATTTCACCGAGCAGTTTGAAGAAGCCAAGAAGTTTGCGCGTGTGCTGGTTGAGAATCCGGATTTGGTGACGAAGATGGAGCAGATTGATGAAGCGCAGTTGATTATCAAAAAAGCGGCTTTTTACGACCATATTCTAAGTCATCCGGTGCCTTTTGAACCCAAGCCGGTCAAGGGCATTTCGACTAAGGATGACGAGTATTTGGCCACGGTGTCACCTGATGGGGAGTGTTTTTATTTTACCCGTAGGATGGATGTGGTGGACAATTCTCCGTTTGGGAAAGGCGGTACGGTCAACAAAGAGTTTTTCAGCTTTAGCAAAAAGCGCACGGATGGAACTTTTGGGAAAGGAGAACCGCTTCCGTCACCGTTCAACCGATCAAATCATGAGGGTAGTCCTACCATCAATTTGAGCAATGATATGCTGATTTTCTCAAGGATGACCACTGCATCGGTAGGGGGTGGCTCCTATCCGAATTATGATTTGTATTGTTCGCATTATATTGATGGTGAATGGACTACAGCAGAAAAGCTGGGTGGCGGCATCAATCGTGACGATTCGTGGGAGTCGCAGCCGTCGTTGAGCTCGGATGGTGAGATGCTCTTTTTTGCCAGTGACAGGCCAGGAGGCTTTGGCGGCTCTGATATTTGGTATTCCCGCAAAAATGCGGCAGGGGAGTGGCAGAAGCCTGTGAATCTGGGGCAGACTATCAATACCCCGGGAAATGAGCGTTCTCCCTTCCTGCATACCGACAGCAAAACTTTGTATTTCTCCTCTTCCGGTCACGACGGAATGGGGGGGATGGACATTTTCTATTCCAAGATGGATGTACAGGGTCGCTGGACCAACCCGGTCAATATCGGCCATCCGATCAATACCGAGCGAGATGAGGTGGATTTCTTCGTCAGTCTGGATGGTAAGACAGGCTATTTTTCCTCGGATCAGTATAACGAAGAAGGCATCCTGATAGGAGGTGGTGTGGGCACTCGTCAGAGTGATGTTTCGTGGGATATTTTCCAGTTTGAGTTGTATGAGGCGGCTCGTCCACATTCCATGATCATCATCAAGGGTAAGGTAGAAGCCGATGATGGCGAGATTGAGAATGCCGTGGTGGAGGTCCGTAATGAGAAGTCCGAGGTGGTAAGCCGTGCCAAGGTCAATTCCGCCACTGGGAAATACGCCATTGCCGCTGAGGTGAACAAAGAGAAACCCCAGAATCTGGTTGTGAATGTGAAAAAGGAAGGGCATTCGTTTGATACTAAATTGATTACGGTGGAACAACAGAAGCAGGATGTGGTAGTTAATGATGCCGAAGTGAAAAAGGTGGAAGTGGGCAAGACCTGTGATTTGCATGATATCAATTTTAAGACCAATGATTTTTCTTTGACAGAAGAATCTGAGCAGATTATCAGGTTGTTTGTGGAGTTTCTGAATGAAAATCCCACCGTAAAGGTAGAGATTCAGGGACATACCGATAATATTGGTGATGACAATTCCAATTTGAAACTGTCGCAGGAACGTGCCAAATCGGTGTACGATTACGTAATTGGTCAAGGCGTTGATGCGAGCAGGATAAAATACAAAGGTTATGGTGAGTCCCGTCCTATTGCGGACAATAAAACCGAGGCGGGCAGGGCAAAGAACCGAAGGACAGTGTTTGTGATATTGGCAAAGTAAGATGTTATGGATGAGAAGATTAGTGGAAAAACAATATATTTTTTAGGTATTGGTGGCATCGGAATGAGTGCCCTGGCACGGTATTTTCTGCAGGAAGGGAATACGGTGTATGGTTATGATTTGACTCCTAGCGACATTACGGCCTCCTTGGCTGAAAGGGGAGCCATTATTCATTACGAGGAAGACATTACTGCCATTCCGGAGCAGGTGGATTTTGTGGTTTATACTCCAGCGGTGCCGAAAACGCATCAGGAGTATATCTTTTTTGAAGAAAAAAATATACCGATATACAAGCGTGCTGCGGTGTTGGGCATGATCAGTTCCCATTTGCCCACCATTGGCATTGCGGGTACGCATGGCAAGACTACCACGACCTCGATGGTGACCACGCTCTTGCATGTACAGCAGCCGCTATTGGCTTTTATTGGAGGAATTGCCAAGAATTTCAATGCCAATGTGGTGATTGACGATCATGCGCAGATGATGGTGGTGGAGGCGGATGAATTTGACCGTTCTTTCCTGACCCTGCATCCGGAAGTGGGCGTGATTACCTCCATGGATGCCGACCATTTGGACATATATGGCGCGAAAGAGCAGTTGGTGCAATCGTTTCAGCTTTATGCCGCACAGGTGCGGGGTGCGGTGGTGGTGAATGAGAAAATCGCTGCGCAGATACAGCATCCGCATAAACTGGTGTATGGCTTGTCCTCAGACTGTGATTATTACGCTACCGATATTCAGTTGCTTCCCAATTCGGCGGATTTTGTTTTGCATTATGGGAATGAGTCTTTGCCCGTGCATTTGTCAGTGTCGGGAAGTTATAATGTGCTGAATGCGGTGGCGGCATTCGCTTCGGTACGAGAGTTCTGCCAATTGCGGGGCTTGCCGATGTTGCCGGAGCAATGGGTGTCGGAACTTTCCGCGTTCAACGGGGTAAAGCGCCGTTTCGACTACCGTATTGAACGTCCTGATTTTGTGTATATTGATGATTATGCTCATCATCCAGAGGAACTCAGGGCTTTTATCACAGCAGTAAGGAAAATATATGCCGGTAAGCATATTTGTGGCATCTTTCAGCCGCATTTATATACGCGTACAAGAGATTTTGCCCCTCAGTTTGCCGAGGTGTTATCTATGCTTGACACAGTGATTTTGCTGGATATTTATCCGGCGCGCGAGTTGCCCATTCCGGGTATTACTTCACAATATCTGTTGGATATGATTCAGAATGCCCATAAATACTTATTGACAACAGAAGAGGTCATTCCGTTTATTGCGCAGCACAGACCTGATGTATTACTGACGATGGGAGCAGGGAATATCGACAGGTTGGTGCCGAAGATTGAGGGGACTTTTGCTATAGTGTAGTAGTGTGCCTTCGACACACTGCGAAAAAAATCCGTTCATTGGTATATTGTATTGAAAAAAGTTGTATTTTTGCACCCTCAAAAACGGGATATAGCGTAGTCCGGTTATCGCGCCTGCTTTGGGAGCAGGAGGTCGCCTGTTCGAATCAGGCTATCCCGACCAGGAGGTTCCGTAGCTCAACTGGATAGAGCAGCTGCCTTCTAAGCAGCAGGTTCTGCGTTCGAGTCGCAGCGGAATCACCAAAAGGCATCCAAAAGGGTGCCTTTTTGCGTTTTAAATGCAGAAATTATTCCAAAATCCCAGTCCTTAAATACTAAATTGAAAGTGGTGCAAAACCCTCTTGCAAATCTCAAAAATAAATTGTATTTTTGCTGGTTTGAATTAATATTGTATAATTTTGGTCCTGAATTCCAAACTAAGTAAATTAAAAGAATGAAGAAAAGTAAATTAGGTCTTGATTTTGAGAAGGTTGCGTCAGCAAAGAATTTGGCGAAGAGCATTGCCGACGACGTGCAGAAGTTTGTGGACATCTATACCACCGTGACGGTAGAGCGTACTTGTTGCCGTCTGATAGGTATCGACGGTATCGACAGCAATGAGGTCCCGCTTCCTAATGTCGTGGTGAATTCAATTCACGAGAAGGGTTTGCTGAACCAGGGTGCACTGTACTATATTGGCAACGCCATCATTGAGACGGGTCTCACCCCGCAACAGATAGCCGAGAAAATGGCTGTCAATGAATTGGATATCACTTCGTTGAAGCTGAATCCCCTCGACAAGATCAAAGCCGCAGTTGACCCCTACGTGCAGCAATGTATTGCCCGTATCAAGGCTAATGTGGCCAAACGTAATGAATACCTGAACACTATCGGCGAGGGCCCGAAACCTTACATCTATGTGATTGTAGCTACCGGTAACATTTATGAAGACGTGGTGCAGGCTCAAGCTGCTGCCCGCCAGGGTGCCGATATCATCGCTGTGATTCGTACCACGGGCCAGAGCTTGCTCGACTATGTGCCTTATGGTGCTACTACCGAAGGTTTCGGTGGTACTTTTGCCACCCAGGAGAACTTCCGCATTATGCGTAAGGCTCTTGACGAAGTGGGGGAGGAAGTGGGTCGCTACATCCGTCTGTGCAACTATTGCTCAGGTCTGTGTATGCCCGAAATCGCCGCTATGGGTGCTCTCGAGCGTTTGGACGTGATGCTGAATGACGCTTTGTACGGCATCTTGTTCCGCGATATCAACCCGCAGCGTACCTTGGTTGATCAGTATTTCTCTCGTGTAATCAACGGCTTTGCCGGTGTGATTATCAATACCGGTGAGGACAACTATCTGACTACCGCTGATGCTTACGAGCAGGCGCACACGGTACTGGCTTCCGACCTCATTAACGAGCAGTTGGCATTGCTGGCTGGTATGCCCGAAGAGCAAATGGGTCTGGGCCATGCTTTCGAGATGAATCCTGATTTGGAGAACGGTTATCTTTACGAGTTGGCGCAGGCACAGATGCTGCGTGAAATCTTCCCGAATGCCCCGTTGAAATATATGCCCCCCACCAAATTCATGACCGGTAATATCTTCAAGGGCGAGATTCAGGATGCCCTGTTCAACTCTATCGCTATCTGGACCGGTCAGGGTTTGCAGCTGCTGGGTATGATTACCGAGGCTATCCATACGCCTTTCATGAGCGACCGTTACCTAGCTATCGAGAACGCCCGCTATATCTTCAACAACATGAAGAGCATTGGCGATGAGGTAGAATTCAAGGAAGGTGGTATTATCCGCCAGCGTGCTGCCAAGGTACTTGATTATGCCCACAAGCTGTTGGAAGACATGGTGAACGAGGGTCTGTTCGAGGCGCTGGAGAAGGGTATCTTCGCCGATATTAAGCGTAGCAAGACGGGCGGCAAGGGTTTGGCAGGTGTCGTCACCAAAGGCGAGAATTATTTCAACCCGTTTATCCCGTTGATGAAAGGGAAGAAGTAATGTGCAAATTAGTTAATTAGCAAATGTGCTAATGTGCCAATTAAAAATCAACAATTAAACGAATCAACAAATCAACACATATAAGACATGAGCGGAGGATTATATTCAATGGAGGAAAAGGATTTTGACAAAACCCTTGACCTCACCAAAGTTAAACCGTACGGCGATACGATGAACGACGGCAAGACACAGATCAGTTTCACCTTGCCGGTGCCCTGTGGCGACGAAGCCATAGAGGCTGCTAAACAGCTGATGAAGAAGATGGGTTTCGAGAACCCTCTGGTAGTATATTTCAAGGAGCTGACCAAGGGTTTCACCTTTGTGAACTGCTATGGCTCGTGCACCCACACGGTGGACTATACCACCATCCATGTGCCCAAGGTGGAATCAACGGTGATGGGCATGAAAGAGACGGACGAGTACATCCGCGAGCATGTGGGCCGCAAGATTGTTGCCATCGGTGCCAGCACCGGTACCGATGCCCATACCGTGGGTATCGACGCCATCATGAACATGAAGGGCTATGCCGGTCACTACGGATTGGAGCGTTACGACATGTTCGAGACTTTGAACATGGGCAGCCAGGTGCCGAACGAAGATTTCATCGCCAAAGCTATAGAGATGAAAGCCGATGCCCTTTTGGTGTCGCAGACGGTGACCCAGAAGGATGTGCATATCAAGAATCTTACTGAATTGGTGGAAATGTTGGAGGCTGAAGGCCTGCGTGACAAGGTCATCCTCGTGTGTGGCGGTCCGCGTATCTCGCACGAGCTGGCCAAGGAGCTGGGTTATGACGCAGGATTCGGCAGCACTTCGTATGCCGATGATGTGGCCTCTTATCTGGCTCAGGAGATGGCGAAGAGATTGCAAAACAAATAATTCAATTATAAAAACTCAATATCATGGAAAAAAACGAAATCAGAGAAGTTATCGCCAAGAGAGTGGCCAAAGAGCTTCACGATGGCGATGTCGTTAACTTGGGTATTGGTCTGCCAACTATGGTTCCTAACTACCTGCCCGAAAATGTACACCTTACACTTCAGACTGAGAATGGTATGATGGGTATGGGCCCCACTCCCGAAGCCGGCAAGGAAGACCCCAACCTCATTAACGCTGGTGGTGGTTACATCACCGCACAGCCTGGTGCCGCCAGCTTCAGCAGCGCTGATTCATTCTGCATCATCCGTGGCGGCCACGTGGATGCTACCATTCTGGGTGCCATGCAGGTGGACGAACAGGGCGACTTGGCCAACTGGATGATTCCTGGCAAACTGACCCCCGGTATGGGTGGCGCAATGGACCTGCTGATTGGTGCCAAGAAGGTGATTCTGGCTATGGAACACACTGCCAAAGGTAATCCCAAAATCCTGAAGAAATGCACCCTTCCTCTCACCGCCAAGGGTCAGGTGAACCTCATTGTGACCGAAATGGGCGTGATGGAAGTAACCCCCAAGGGCATCGTGTTGAAGGAAATCCATCCCGAATTCACCGTCGATCAGGTGAAAGCCGCTACCGAAGCCGACCTGATTATCGCTGATGACCTGAAACCGATGGATATCTAATATTCAGGAAACAAGCTTATAAAAAGGGACTGCCACATTGTGACAGTCCTTTTTTTTTACATGGAGGCAACTGCGTCTCGCAGTTGCTATGTAGAGACGGTGCATGCACCGTCTTTGCGTCATAAATGTGGAAAACTGTAAAATAATCTTACAACATTGTAATGTTTTTTTACACTATAAAGCCTGCTGATTTTATTCAGTAAATTGATAATCAGTGCTTTCGTTTCTTTGGCACGGTTTTTGGATTCCATTCAGTGTATTCAATGGAAAAAAGAATGAAAAAGAGCCTGCTTTTCTTGTTGGTGATACTGAATTGCACTGCGGCAGTTGTAAATGCCCAAAAGGACACAGTGGTGATGAGTCTGAGGGACTGCATGAGCTATGCCATCAGCCATTCGGCAAAAATGAGAATACAGGAGGCCAACAACCGCGATGCGCAAATCAGTCGTAGGGATGCTATCTTGATGGCTTTCACTCCGTCGGTGAGTGCAGGCAGCTATGCCTATTCGAACTTTGGCCGCTCCATCGACCCTGAAACCAACACTTACAGTCAGATCGCTTCGTTTCACAATGGCTACAGTGTCTCAGCGGGCATTGGTCTTTTCAATGGATTCCAGGCCGTGAACAATATCAAAATAGCCAAAACCGCCCAGCGGATGTCGATGACCCAAACCCAGCTGCTGGAAGACGAGATATGCTTAGCCACGATGGAGGCCTATTGCAATGTGGTGTATTATGTGGAACTGAAAAAGGTGTTGATGTCGCAGCTCAACACGGCCGAGAGTTGGTTGCGTCTGGCGGAGCGACAGGAGCAGTTGGGGCAGAAATCGCATACGGATGTCTTGCAGTTGCAGGCTGACCTGGCCAAGTGCCAATATAGACTGACCAGTTGTCAGATTATGCTTGATAATGCGATTATTACCCTGAAGGATATAATGTTGTGGCCTTTGGATGAACCTCTGGAACTGGAAGACACCAAAGGGTTGACGCTGGTCTCTTCGTTGAATGGGCAAAAGGACCAGTCAAATGTCAACGATTTGATTGCTTATGCCCAAAAGTACAACGGGAAGGTCTTGGTGGCTGACGACAGACTGAGGCAGGCCCGCATCGCCCTCAAGACTGCCCGATGGCAGTATGCGCCCTCGCTTTCGCTGAGTGGTGGATGGAGCACCAGTTTCTTTACTTATCCTGGCCAAAAAGGCTATACGCCTATGCCATTTTCAGACCAGATCAAAAACAACGGTGGCGAATACATTCAGTTGTCGCTCAGCATACCTATTTTCAATCATCTTTCGGTGGCATCGAATATTGCGAGAAAGAAGAACGAGTTGGATAGGGTGTCGGCTGAACGCGAGCAGAGTTTGCGGGAGATAGAGGCTGAGGTGACAAGGGCAATGGCCGACCGCAATGGGGCGGCTGACGCCATGAAGCAGGCACAGGTGTATGCGATGATGCAGTACGAGGTGCTGGAACTCAACAACAGACAGCTGGAGTTAGGGGTGGTATCACCGGTGGATTACAGGATTGTTGCCGACAACAGCCTAAACGCCGCTGCCGAATACCTCAATGCGCAACTGCAATACTTTATCAAAAGCAGCGTCGTGAGATATTATGCGGGAGAGAGATACAGTGATCAGGGGTTAGGGGTCAGTGATTAGGTTTTAGGGATTAGGTGTTAGGTTATAAGGATATATAGGTGGGATGTGCCCGTGGGGCAGGGTAGAACCGTAAATACGGTTCGAAATTGTAGGGACGCGATTTATCGCGTCCGTGAAAAGGGAGGTAGTGACGAAGGTATAATTCAACACTAATCCCTATTCACTAACTCCTGATCCCTAATTAATTGGCACATTAGCACATTGATAATTAGCACATTAAAAATATGGACAGACAGATAGAACAGAAAAAAGGAATTGGGAAAGTTTTTTCGAAGAGGGCGTTGCCCTATTGGGGTGGGGCACTGCTTTTGCTTTTCATTGGCTGGCTGGTGTTCAGGGATAATTCGAAGAAACTGCGTGCCCAAGTGGAAAATATTACCATCAATGCCGTGACCCAAGGCCAGTTTAATGACTATATCCGTATCAGCGGTCAGGTGGTGCCGATGACCACCATTCAGCTTAGCCCGATGGAGGGTGGGGTGGTGCAGAAGATTGTCACCGAGGAAGGTAGCTATGTGCATGAGGGAGAGGTTATTCTGGTGTTGAGCAACGAGACCTTGGATATGCAGATACTGAATGCCGAAGCAGACCTGGCAGAGAAGGAGAATATACTGCGCAACACCATGATTCAGATGGAACAGCAGAAGCTGAACTTGCAACAAGAGAAGCTGCAATTGCAGATGGAGGTGCGGCGTAAGAAAAGGACTTACGACAGCCAGAAGGCATTGTTTAACGAAGGGCTTATAGCCAGTGAAGCCTGGCTGCAGGCTGACGAGGAATATCAATTGGCGTTAGACAGGCTGAAGTTGGTGGAGAACCGTGCCAAACAGGACAGTCTGTACCGTTCGGTGGAGATCAGGCAGATGCAAGAGAGCCTGGAAAACATGCGGCTCAACATGCAGATGATTCGTAGGCGCAAGGACAACTTGAGTATCAAGGCACCCATTGATGGCGAGTTGGGTTTGCTGGATGTGGAGTTGGGACAGGCGGTGGCTGCCGGCACCAAGATAGGGCAAATCAATAACATGGAGAGCTATAAAATTGAGGCCAAGATAGACGAGCATTATATCGATCGGATAACGGCAGGCTTGGAAGCGGACTTTGAGCGACAAGGAGAGAAGCATTGCGTACATATTCGCAAAGTCTATCCCGAAGTGAGGGATGGAAAGTTCAAGGCGGACTTCAAATTTTCGGGAGAGCAACCTGCAAACATACGCACGGGACAGACTTTTTACCTGAATTTGCAGTTGGGTCAGCCCATCGAGGCAATACTGATACCCCGTGGAGCGTTCTATCAGAAGACGGGAGGCAAGTGGATATATGTGGTGTCGTCTGATGGCAAGCAAGCCGTGAAGCGTGAGATCCGCATAGGACGCCAGAACCCGCAGTACTACGAGGTGTTGGAAGGTTTGGAGCCGGGAGAAAAGGTAATCACCTCGTCATACGACAACTATGGAGAGAGCGATGTGTTGATATTCTAAAATTGATTTTTACGTTCAGAAAAATGGGTGAAATTTGAATTATTCGTTCAGAAAAATGGGTTGAATGCATGTTTTTCGTTGAAAAAAGTGTATTTTTGCAGCGAAAATTCATTTGAAAAATGTTGAAAAGCAAAATCGAAAACACTCTGCGGGAATGATCCGTCGCTGCTATAATACGGAAATGACGGGATTGCCCATGGAGGGTAATGCCATCGAATCAACCTTCAAAGTGTACATCACCGATATCGGCTTACTTGTCACTATGCTTGGTGGATCTACCAGAAACGACATTATACAAGGAAACTTGGGTGGCTTTAAAGGTGCCATTTATGAGAATTTAATGGCAGATACACTTCATAAGAAAGAGCAAAATTTATACTACTATCGCAAAGAGTCTGGTATGGAGCTGGACTTTCTGATTAGTTACAAGGGAGAATGCGTTCCCGTTGAGGTCAAAGCCAAAACATCCAAAGCCAAGAGTCTCTCAACAGCGTTGAAGCATCCCGACAAGTATCAAGTATATCATGCCATTAAGTTCGGCGACTTCAATGTTGGTCGTCAAGGTCCTTTGTTAACGCTTCCGAACTATATGCAGTTCCTCTTGGATTTGGAATCCGACGAAATCATTTTGGAGTCTATAGATACTGATGAATTAAATCGCATGGCGAAAGAGCTGCTGGAGAAATAGAATGTAAAGATTCTTTACAACGCTGTAAAAAAATATTACAATGTCGCTGACAGTGGTTTTTTATATCATGTTGGCTATGATTGATTTATGAGTTTGGCATGATAAATGCTATCTTGTTTTTGTTTTCAAATATCTATCATAATGATTAAAGTACAAAACCTTAGCAAAATCTTCCGTACGGAAGAAATCGAAACCCTTGCATTGGACGGGGTGTCATTTGAAATTCAAGACGGCGAATTTGTCGCCATTATGGGACCTTCGGGCTGTGGAAAATCCACACTGCTCAACATTTTGGGTCTGTTGGACAATCCCACAGGAGGCACCTACGAGCTGCTGGGACAGCAGGTGGGTGAGCTGAAAGAGAAGGCACGTACGCGCTTCCGCAAGGGTAACATCGGCTTCGTGTTCCAGAGTTTCAACCTGATTGACGAATTGGACGTATATGAAAACATTGAGTTGCCGCTGAAGTACCTGAACATCAGTGCTACTGAACGCAAGGAAAAGGTAAATGCCATGATGAAGCGCATGGCCATCATGCATCGGGCCAAACACTTCCCGCAGCAGCTCTCGGGAGGTCAGCAGCAGCGTGTCGCCATTGCCCGTGCCGTGGTTGCCAACCCCAAGCTGATTCTTGCCGATGAGCCCACGGGTAACCTTGATTCCAAGAATGGCAAGGAGGTGATGGACCTGCTCACCGAGCTCCACAAAGAGGGCACCACCATCGTGATGGTCACCCACTCCCAGCGCGACGCCGGCTACGCCGACCGCATCATCAACCTCTTCGACGGCCGCATTGTGGAGGACGTGTTGCCCGAATTGTAGTGCCATATTAAATTTGGTTAATAATATATGGAAGGGGTTTTTGTAGAGACGCAAAATTTTGCGTCTCTACATAGGCCGCCTTTAAATTGCAAAAGAAATGAAAAGTTACCTCAAATTCCTAAGCAGAAACAAGCTTTACACCGCCATACAGGCATTAGGGTTGGCGCTGTCTTTGGCGTTTGTCATCTTGATTGGTAGCTATGTGTTGCAGCAACGGGCCATCGTCAAAGAGAATCCCGACGGAGAACGCATATACAGTATGGGCATAGCCGATTTCCTTTATTTATCTTCTTATTGGGACAAGGAAGAGCTGGATATGAAAATACCTGAGGTTGAGGCATCAACCCGCATTCGCTTTAGTGATAAGGCAAAGGTTGAATACAACGGTGTCAAGCAACAGATTAGCCTTACCACAGTGGATGTAGAGTTCTTCGACATCTTCCCCTATTATGAAATAGAGGAAGGTAGTGTGGATGCGTTCAAGGGTCAAAAACAGGTCTTCGTAAGCCGCAGGTTCGCCAGGACGATGTGTCCGGATGGAAGTAGTCCCGTCGGAAAGACGTTACGCATGAGTGACGAAGAATATACGGTTTGCGGTGTATTGGCCGATTCCGACCACTCCATGATGATGCCCACAGATGTAGTGTGCAACGCTATGGACGACCCTATACGGCAAAAAAGTGCAATGGCTAAGTATATGACATTCGGTAACTATCTGATTCTTTTCCGAGTGTCAGAAGGTACAGACCGCGAAGAACTTGCAGCTAAGTTGGAAAAACTATTTAAGGAAAACTATGCAGTCTTGGGCGAGAGAAATTATGTACTTCGGTCATTGCCTGAGATATACGACGAAGGGGCTACGCCATGTTTTACTGTAGCTGCCAGTCGTTCTATGCGGACTTCGCTGACTTTGGTTGTATTCCTGTTGTTGGCAAGCGCTTTGTTCAACTACATTAACTTGGCGTTGGCATTGGGTGGACGGCGGGCTAAAGAGATGGCCACACGGCGATTGTTGGGCGAGAACCGCTCAGGTATAATGCTGAGACAACTCGGTGAAAGTATAATCTTCACCGCTGTAAGTTTCATATTGGCACTGCTGGTAGCTGAAGCGCTGGAACCCATGATGAACCGGTTGCTTCTGCAAGACCCCAACCAGAGTGTTCCGCTCTCCCTTCGGTGGAATCTTCGCAGCTTGCTGCTCTATCTGGCTGCCATCATCGTTACAGGACTGGCGGCAGGTGTCATTCCTGCTGTTGAGAGTAGCAATACAGAGCCTATTGATGTGGTGAATGGCCGTTTTCGCAGACATAGCCGTATGGTATTGAGCCGCATCTTTATCGTGCTGCAAAGCACTTTGGCTGTGGCATTGGTAGCAATGGTGCTGGTGATGGAGCGGCAGATGCACCATCTAATGCAGAGGCCGATGAATAGCAACACGAAAGACCTCTATGTGTTGCAAGTCGACTTTGATGATAAAGCTGACTTATTCAATTTGGCCGAGCAGTTGCGACAGCAACCATGCCTGCGTACCGTTGCCCTGGGTGCAGGAGTGCCGGGATTTATTGGATGGAGTGGTGTGATTACCATGCCTGAAGATGATACTGATGAAATTGAATTTGGGAATATGATGGGTGACACCGCTTATTTCCGATTGCTGCAATTGCATACAAAACAGCCATATTCCCAAACAATGCCGGGTGATGTATGGTTGAGCAGCAGCATGACCAAAACCATCGATGCAAACGATTCCACGCAATGGATGACCAAATATTTGACAAGTTCTTTCAAGCTGGACAATGGACGCATTGTCGGTGAATATGAGGATGTACCTGTACATGCTCATGACCTGATGAGCAACAGTATTTTTGTGGTTATCGATCCCAATACGATGGCTTCATTAACATCTTACGACCTGCTTATTCAAACCACCGAAGACCACAAGACTGCTCGCAAAGTCATTGACGATGAATACCGTAAATATGTTGAGGCCACACAGAAGGTGTACACAGAACCCTCTATGAGTTTTTATTTGGATGAACTCATGTCGAATGTGATGAAATCGGAACGTAACTCTATGCGTTTGATTGAGATTTTCACCTCGCTGGCGGTCATCCTCTCTTTGTTGGGGCTCTTTGCCATGAGTGCCTATTTCAGTGGCGAGCAGACCAAGCAGATAGCCATTCGCAAGGTGTTTGGTGCCGAGATGGAGGGTGAGGTATGGCGCAACGTGTGGCAATATATGCTACTGGTGTGTATTGCTTGCTGTGTGGGTATCCCGCTGGCTGCGTTTGCTGCCAGCCGCTATCTGGAGCAGTTCGTCTATCGCATCGACAGTTACGGATGGCTTTTTGTAGCGGCGGTGCTCATCGTGCTGGTATTTTCGCTGCTGGCCGTCCTGTCGCAAGTACTCCATGCCGCGAGGACGAACCCTGCGGAGGCGCTGAAGAAAGAATAGGGACGCTTGAGATTGCGCCAACTTTGTGATAGAATTTTGGCGTAATCTCGATATTTTTATGAGATTTAGCCAAGAAACCCCCGGTGTCAATATCTTTATACTTTAAACGCCGGTGACATCATTTCTTGCTCTTCGCGAGGAATTTGATATGAAGTTGCTACACGACGCCATTGGGAAACGATTTCTTTTGTGTGTTGCACGGCTTTGTTCGCTTTATTTTTTTGGATACCAGCGTATGGGGCAACCTCAATGGCAAGTAAAAAATCAAGAGCGTTTTCATATTCATTGATGTTAAGGTTTAATCCTGTGCCGTATTCCACTGGGTTGAGGTCGTAGGCGGGCGAAAGTGTCCATCCATTTGGCGTAAGCAAAAAACCGTGATTGCGTAAATGGTCATCACAGTTAGATACGGCAATGTTGAAAACAATGCGTAACCACATCTCAGCAAGGTTCTTCTCAACTTCACAACAATTATTGGCAATCCATTCGAATAACTCCAAATAACTGCAGCCTTGGGTGTTCCCATCGGTGTATCCAAGCATGGTCATTGCCGAGGTGAAATGAATTCGTTTGTTGTGTTCGGCCCTGTCAAATCTCTTTGTTAAAAAGGTCAAGTATTTATTTGTGAGTTTTTTGGCATTAAAGGGAGCCACTTGAATGCCGCATTGTTTGGCAAGACTCATTGTTACCGCCTCCCAGGCGCCTACATTTTTACGGTCGTTTCTGCTGGGGAATTTCGCAATCCACAAATCTCCATTTGCGTCTGTTACATTTGCCTTTGGACGTGCTCCGCCAAGGGAAGAGCCTGGAGCAATAAGCATCTTCAACCATTTACTTACATCTTTGTCATCGTCATTTTCCAACTGCCATGCCGCATTTTCCAACTCGCGCAAGGAGGCAAATGGTGGTGTACTGTATTCGAGATCATTGTCCAAAAATTCACCGTTGGGAGAGGTTTTCATGCGTAAGGCACCCATGCGGCTTTCGTCGAAAACACCCAATAAAAAGTCGCTTTCATGAAGGTTCTGACGTGGCCGGTTTTCAGCTTTAGCTCGACAACTCTCCCTTCTTTCAAGTAAAACGCGTCCCCAACGGTCGGGGGAAGAATCGAGGAAAAGTCCGAAGTTGCTTTTGTTTTCAGGGAGGTACTGTCGACCGGAAAAAAGTTGCAAGTCAGGATCCAACAGATGACAGCGATTGTCATGCAGCCAGTCATTGGTGAATTCAAAGGAAAATACCTCGCGACCGCGTGCCAGCTGCGCTGAGAGCATTCCTATCAAAGCGGGGGCTTTGGAATAGGAGTCGTCAAAATATACATAGATTGTTTTGCTCATGGTGTCAGTTGTTTAGGGGTGGTCGTTTGGAAGCACGGCGTGGGGTAGTCAGGCCAATATCCTGAAGTTTGCGGCCCAACACATCGTCGCGAGCGATGAGAGATAGGTCATCCTGTAATCCAAGTACTATAAGTACACGAAAATACATGCCGATGGCTACACCTTCATCCCCTTTCTCGATTTTGATTAAGGTGTTTCGTGATATGCCGGCGCGTTCAGCTACCTGTTCTGAACTTAGATCACGGCGCAATCGAGCCAAGCGGATGTTTTCCCCCATGGCTCGCAACATTCTTTCCTGTTTTGGCAATAAAATTCGTTTCATTTTTATAATGTTCAAAATTATGTGCAAAAATACAACTTTTTGTTTAATATAAACAACATTATGAATTTTTTCTTTGTAATCAACGAAACACTGACGGTACTATTGTAAAATATCTTTACATCTACTGTAAAGAATCTTTACAGCCGACTGATAGGTACTGATTTTAAGTTCTTATGTATTAGATAGATGTGTTTTTGGCATAATAAATGCTAGGCTATTCATGTTTAATATGTACTTATTATGAAAAGTTACCTCAAATTCCTATCCCGCAATAAACTTTATACCGCCATCGAGGCGGTGGGGTTGGTCATATCCATAGCTTTCGTCATCCTGATTGGCAATTATGTATATCAGCAGTATGCCGTTGTGTATGAGCAACCAGCGTATGAGCGCATCTACAGCCTTGGGCACTACCCTTCCTTAGGGCTTTCCGTGTGGGACAAGGCCTCGCTTGAAGAACAATTGCCGGAGATCGAGGCGATTTCACGCTTCGGGTTCGCCTCCGACGAGCTCACCTACCATGACCAGCTTTACGAGGCGAATGTCCGTCATGCGGATGCAGGCTTTTTTGACATCTTCCCCCAGTTCAGTATAGTGGAAGGAACAGCCGATGCTTTCGAGGGTACCCATAATGCCATCGTCAGCAAAAGTTTTGCAAACCGCTTGGGCAAAACGACTGAGCTCTTAGGACAACAGTTTGTTATTGAAGAGGAAGAATACACCATCAGCGGCATCATGGAGGAGCCGCAAAACACTCTGATTTCCCACTTTGATGTGTTGATTCCAGTGGATGAAAAAAGATGGGCTGGCCGCAACCCCTTTAGCTTAGTAGACGGCGTTTTGACCTTTATCCGAAGGAAGGAAAACACAGAGGAAGAGGCCTTCAAGGCAAAAGTACTCGATATTTGCCAACGCAACTATTCTTGGATCGAAAAAAACGAGATCAAGGTTTATGACTACAAAGAGATGTTTTTTCATACAGACTACTTT
>Ga0265300_10002143_pt1 | contig 17470 bp, 10 predicted proteins | sample AusTroGonzalo_MG_FD_193482 | JGI IMG/M metagenome (GOLD analysis project Ga0265300, IMG submission 193482) | Bovine rumen microbial communities from tropical cattle in Woodstock, Queensland, Australia - Gonzalo_03 | ecosystem: Host-associated > Mammals > Digestive system > Stomach > Rumen ...
CATCGGCCGCCGCATAGTAGCGGGTAATGTCTTCCCGTTTGGTGAGCATGCCCGTAAAGGTGACATGGCTGTCCAGGTCCTTTTCGTGCACCAGTTCTTTCATTTCGTCGGCCGCATAGCCGGTGCCCACAAAGAACATCCGGAACTTGAGGTCCTTGATCCGCTCCAAGCCGTCGATGATAAAGCGCACGTTCTTTTGCCAGATGTGCTGGCCCACAAACAGGAATACGAATTCTTCCTGGCCGATGCCCAGGGCTTTCCGGGCGTCGGCAAAGTAGGAGTCCGGATAATCGGCCACCAGGTCGCTGCCGTTTTCCACCACCTCCACGGGCCCCTTAAAGCCGTATTCGCGAATAACTTCCACCACCGATTCCTGCGGCACCCACACCTCGTCGGCCTTCTCGAAGAACTCCATGGTTACCTTGAGCATCTGGTCCACCACAAATTCGGAGGGGATGATTTTGGCATAATCGTCCCGGAACTTGGAGTGGAAGGTGGCCACCAGGGGGATGTCCTGCTGCTTGGCCACGGTGGCCGCCACCCGGCCCGAGGTGAACGGGGAATGGGCATGCACCAGTTTGAACTTGCGCTTGGAAAGACGGGTTAAGAAAACCGGATCTATCTGGGCCACGCCGGCCACATAGGGTTTGCGGAAAGGCACGGGAAGCGACATATAGTCCAGCACCTGATAATCCAGCGACTTATAATCTGCCCCGTATACATTGGGGGTAATGACACTAACTCCGCCCACTTTTTTCTGCATCCAGTAGGCGTAATTCTGCACGCACACCGCCACTCCGTCCATTACGGGCGGAAATGCGTCGGAGGACAGCAGGATATTGGAATCTTTAGTCCAGGCCATAGTTTATTGTAAGGTTCCTTCTTCGGCTTTTTTCACCATTTCTTCGTTGGCGGAAATGTATATTTCTACCCGGCGGTTCTGTGTACGGCCGGCTTCGGTGTCGTTATCGGCCACCGGGAAGTTGAAGGAAAGGCCTTCCGCCGTCATGCGCTTTTTGGCAATGCCCTTGGTGCGGAGGTACTTTTCCACGGAATCGGCACGCTGGGCCGATACCTTCTTGTTGGCCTGTTCCGTACCCACGTTGTCCGTATGGCCGCATATGGTGAAATGGGTTTCCGGCATATCGGTCATTTCTTCGGCAAACTTGTCCAGCTGGGTCATGGCCGACGGCTTGAGGGTGGACTTGTTGAAGTCGAACAGGGTGCTGCTGCTGAAGGTAACCCTGATGGCCTTGAGGCCGTTCACATCCGTTACCGTCTCTACCTGGGCGTTTTCCAGTTTGGCCAGTTCGGCGGCCTTCTTTTCCATCTTGTTTCCGATGAGCGCAGCGGAACCGGAGCCCACCGTTGTGCCGATGGCGGCCCCGACGGCAGCCCCCTGCCCGTTGCCGCCGGTGATGGAGCCGGAAGACGTCTTGGACGTTCCGCAGGCTACCAGAAGGGCACCGCACACAACGATGGAAAGGAACTTTTTCATGGTATTACTACTGTTTATCGTTCGGTTACAACATATACGGAATCGGCCCTGTCGGTGTACAGGATGCCGTCCAGATGGTCGCATTCGTGCTGGAAGATAACGGCAGTGTAACCGTGCACCGTGTCCTTGCGGGGCTGCAGGCTTTCCCGGTCGATGTAGGAAACCAGCACCGAGGGGTAGCGGGAAACGTACCCGCGAAGACCCGGCAGCGAAAGGCAGCCTTCCCTGCCGCGCACCTTTTCTCCCCACAGGCTGTCCAGCCGTACATTCAGGTAGCACTCGAATGGTTCTCCCTCCTTGTCCAGGCGCTGTACGCAAATAATGCGCCGGCCGATACCTACCTGCGGCGCAGCAATGCCCACGCCGTCCTGCGAAGGATCCTGCACCGTGGTTAGCATCTTGTCAAGCAATACCTGCAGGCGGGCCGAACGAAGCTCCCGGGCCGACAAATCCTTGCTGGGAGCGCGCAGAATGGCACTATCCCCGGGCATGGTGGTAACATACATCACATCCCCGGACCCGTCTATGATTTGCCGCTCGGCCCTGGTGAAATCCTTTTTTCCGGTAAACAGGAAAACAATGCCCAAAGCCAGCGCCACCACAAGGGGCACCAGCAGGCGACTGCTTGTATTGAATGCGTCTCTCATAGCATACAAATATACAAAAAAGCCCGGATACAAACCCGTTTTACCCAGAAAAACAAAAAAAACGCAAAAAAAATTTGCAGGTTTCCAAAAAAGCCTTACCTTTGCAATCCCGTTCTTTAAAAGACAAAGCAAAATTTGCGGAAATAGCTCAGTTGGTAGAGCACGACCTTGCCAAGGTCGGGGTCGCGAGTTCGAGTCTCGTTTTCCGCTCAAACGAAAAAGACAACCCATGCGGTTGTCTTTTTTCGTTTGCGGAGACTCGAACGTAGCGACCCCAGCCCCCCGAGGGGGCGGCCGCCGGAGGCGGCGGGGGGTAACGTGGATTTCGCGACGGCCGAAGGCCGGCCCGCGTCAGCGGGCTCGAGTCTCGTTTTCCGCTCCAAACAAAACGCCAGCCCTAGTGGTTGGCGTTTTTGTTTTTTGCTCCTAAGCTTCCTCCTTGGGGAAGGCGAAGACGAAGCGGGCGCCGTTTGTGTACTGCGTGTCCAGCCACACTTTGCCGTCCAGGCTCTGGGCTATCATCCGGCAGATGCTGAGGCCCAGGCCGGCACCTTGCTTGCTGCTGTCCAGTTTTACAAAGCGGTCGAAGATGCTTTCGCTTTTATCGGCCGGCACACCGGGGCCGGTATCGGCCACATAGAAGGTGATATAGCCAGGGTTTTCCACCAGGGAGCTGCCGAAAATGATTTCTCCGCTTGTGGTGTGCTTGCAGGCGTTGGTTAAGAAATTGATCATAATTTGCTGCACGCGCAGGCCGTCCGTTATGTAGCGCGCGTCTTCGTCCAGACCGGGCTGGCGGACCAGCACCACACCGGGCGGAATGCGGCCTTCAATGGCCTTGATGGCCTGCCGGGCCATTTCGTTCAGGTTGGTGGGAGCCTTCTGCACGGTGTATTGGCCATGTTCCATATCGGCAATGCCCAGCATATCGTTCACCATTACGGTGAGCAGCTGGGAATTGTTCATGATGTAGCTGAGGTATTCCTCCCTTTCCTGTTCTGTTACTTCCGGAAGGCATATCAGCTGGGAGAAGCCGATGATGGAGTTGAGCGGGGTGCGAATCTCGTGGCTCATGTTCTGGATGAAAGCCGACTTGATGTTGCTGGCCCGTTCGGCCATGTTGCGGGCCTTCTTCATGGCACGCATGCTGTGGCTCATGGTGAACAACACCACTATGCCCAGGACAATAAAAAAGATTAATGAGAACCACAGAATCTGCCGCCCGTACTGCTGCCACAGCGTACGCGGCCTGTACCACACCTCGGCATCGGCCGGAATAAGGGACGTATCCAGGCCGAAGTAGGCCAGCGTGTGATAATTGAGCGTGGGCGCACTGGCTTCCATGTAGGCAAAAGGCATCAGCACGGGCTGATAACCACTGTCCAGTATATCCAGGATACGCTGCCTTACCGTTCTTTCATATTCCGCCTGGGAATAGCTGTAAAAACCTGCAACCCCCGGATGCTTTTCCATATCCGTGGCAAACATGGTGTACAGGGGTGTGATGTGCTCCAGAAGCGACAGCGTGCTATGGCGCGTAGAGACATTCTCCAGATAGTCTTGCCTGACCAGCCAGGAGCCGAAGAAAACGGCAGTTTTTGGACCTTTTTCTTTCTCCAAAAGGGAAATGAGCTGGTCTGTGCTGGTATCGGTAGAATAGATGGCCTGATAGCTAAGGTTAGGGTACTTTTCCTGCACGTACTGCTCCAGGCGCCATTGCCGCTCCTTGCACAGATAGTTCTCTCCTGCTATAAAGAACAGTTTTTCCAGCTCCGGCTGCACCATACAAATCATATCCACCGTACGCCGGACCCGCGCCGGAGAATTGACCAGCGTCAGGTTATACCCCTTTTCTTTAAGGTCCGAGAGGGGATACCGGTTGGCATTAGGGTCACCCGGACCGTGCAGGGTGTATTCTATGTCGCAGTAATAGTCCTGTTCCCCCAGCAGGAGCATGGGGACGCCCTTCCACCTTTTCTCTACATCCAGGGCAAAGTTGAAGCAACTGCCGCCCATCAGGATTACCAGCCTGGGCTGAACCGCATGCAGGGCCAGTACGCTGTCCCGCGCCTGCTCCAACGCCTGCACAGAAGGATGGGAAAGCAGCTGGAAATATTCCAGGGAAATGGAAAAATCGGGACGCTCCTGCTGCAAGTTCCAAACGGGCCGCAGCATGTGCTGTGCCCATTCGCTGGATTCCGTGTGGGAAGACAGGATTAAGATATCCAGGGGCTTTTCCTGGGCCGCCAGTACCAGCGGAAAGAGCAGCAGGAAGAATAAGGACAGTCGGCGTAACATAACTATGTGGTATCGTTACAAATATAGCTAATATTTGCCGAAAACAAAAAAGCGCCCCTGCGTCTTACAGCGGCAGACCGTAGCTGTTCTTGATTTCGTTCATCACAAAGGAGCTCTGCACCGATCCCAGGCTTTCGATGGTACCCAGGGTGTTGATGAGGAAATTGTTGTAGTACAGCATGTCCGGGGCATAAATCTTTAGCAGATAGTCGAAGTCGCCGGAGATGTTGTAGCATTCGGCCACTTCCGGAATGTCCTTTACCCTGTTGACAAAGTCGTTGGCTATCTCTTTTCCCATCCGGCGCAGGCGCACGCTGCAAAAGACCAGGAAGCCTCTTCCCAGTTTGGCGGCGTCCAGCACGGCCGTGTATCGGCGTATGTATCCCTCCTTTTCCAGCCGGTGCAGGCGTTCGAAAACGGGCGTGGGCGAAAGATGGACCTTCAGGGCCAGGTCCTTAACGGTGATGCGGGCGTTCTCCTGGAGCGCGCGCAGCATCTGGATGTCGGTTTTGTCTAGCGTTTCGGTCATAGTGGATTCTTCTGCAAAAGGGAGTTTGCCGATGTAAAAATGAGCAACTCCTCTGTTACCTTGCGCAAATATAGAGGAAAACACCAAATTTTACAAGTTTCTTGTTTTAAAAATCCACTCGCCATAACTTTGCAAGCAGAAAATAACAAATAAACAACAATATTATGGCAACGCAGAAACTCCACTTTGAAACCCTTCAGCTCCATGTGGGTCAGGAGCACGCCGATCCCGCTTCAGACGCACGCGCGGTTCCTATTTACCAGACATCGTCTTACGTTTTCCATAACAGCGAGCACGCCGCCGCCCGTTTCGGCCTGGCCGATCCCGGCAACATCTACAGCCGCCTCACCAACACCACCCAGGATATCCTGGAACAGCGCATTGCTGCGCTGGAAGGCGGTGTAGGCGCCCTGGCCGTGGCTTCCGGCGCCGCAGCCATCACCTATTCCATCCTTAACATTACCCGCGCGGGAGACCACGTGGTGGCGGCCAAGACCATCTACGGCGGCACCTACGACCTGCTGCAGCACACGCTGGTTCCCTACGGCATCTCCACCACCTTCGTAGATCCGTCCGACCTGTCCAACTTCGAGAAGGCCATCCGCCCGGAAACCAAACTCCTTTTCATAGAAACCTTCGGCAACCCCAACGGCAACGTCATCGACATAGAGAAAGTGGCCGAAATTGCCCATCGGCACCGGATTCCCCTGATTGTGGACAACACCTTCGCCACGCCGTTCCTGCTCAGGCCCATCGAGCACGGGGCCGATATCGTAGTACATTCGGCCACCAAGTTCATCGGCGGACACGGCACCACCATCGGCGGCGTAATTGTGGATTCCGGCAAATTCGACTGGAAGGCCTCCGGCAAATTCCCGCAGTTCACCCAGCCGGAGAACAGCTATCACGGCATTGTCTTCGCCGATGCGGTAGGCCCCGCCGCCTATATTATCCGCGCCCGCGCCATCCTGCTGCGCGACACCGGCGCCACGCTTTCCCCGGTGAGCTGTTTCATCTTCCTGCAGGGACTGGAAACCCTCTCGCTGCGCGTGGAAAGGCATGTTTCCAACGCCCTCAAGATAGTGGATTTCCTCTCCAGGCACCCCAAGGTGGCCAAGGTAAACCACCCTTCCCTGCCGTCCCATCCCGACCACGGAACCTATCAGCGCTACTTCCCCAACGGCGGCGGTTCCATCTTCACCTTTGAGATCAAAGGCGGCAAGGACGAGGCCTTCCGCTTCATAGATTCGCTGGAAATCTTCTCCCTCCTGGCCAATGTAGCCGATGTAAAGTCGCTGGTCATCCACCCGGCCACCACCACGCACTCCCAGCTGACGGAAGCCGAGCTCACCGACCAGGGCATCTACCAGAGCACCATCCGCCTGTCCATCGGCACCGAGCACGTGGACGACCTGATTGCCGACCTGTCGCAGGCTTTCGACAAAATCTCCTAAAGTTCGAGTTTCTATAAAAACGGACAGGAGGGGCCCTCACGGGCGCCTCCTGTCTTTGAATGCTATGATTCTATCTATTAACCAACCCTAAAGGTTCTTGGGAACGATGATCTGATGGCCAAGCACCAGCTTGTCGCCAGAATCATCCACGGTCCAGTACTGCGGCTTGCGCGGACCGTTGCCCTCCACGTGGTGCACTACATAGCGCAGTTCACCCTCGAAGGTGCGGAACAGCATGCCGTGGCCGGAGTTGTTGGCCAGGAACGGCTCCGGTTCCTGCACCCACGGGCCGGCGATGGTGCCGGACTCGGAGTAGCAGACTTCCTGGAGATAACGCTCCTTGCCCCAAGTGGACCAGAGCATACCCAGCTTACCGGTCTGCGTGCGGAACATCTGAGGGCCATCGGTTACCCAACCGGGCATCTTGAGGCCGAAGGTGGCTTCGCCAAGACCGTTCATTTCGCCGCAGGACGGAGCCTCGGAGGCACGGAACATGGTTACAGGCCATTCGGAGATGGTTTCGGTGAGGTCCTTGGAAAGCTCGATATAGTCCATGGTACCGTCAATGAGCTGCGTCCACTCGTGAACGAAGATCATATAGATGTGACCATCCTCTTCGTACAGGGTTCCGTCGATGCAGTCCCACTCGTGAGGCTGATAGTCGTAACCGGGGGTAACGGAGAAGGGCACGAACGGGCCTTCGGGATTATCGGCACGGAGCAGATAAGTCTGGTTGTGGGGCACATTGTAGCGGCGGGGAACCTGCTGAATGAGGTCGGAATGGTCGCTCCAGGTGCCGGCATAGTAGTAGTAATCGCCGATTTTGTGGATTTCGGCGGCGGCGGCGAAGCCTGCCTTCTCGCACCAGGTTCCGCTCAGATCAATCACATTGTAGGGGCCTTCCCACATTACCAGGTCCTTACTGCGGTACTGACGTCCGCCGGAGGAGGTGAGGTAGTAGGTCTTGGTGACCGGATCCGGATAAATGAACGGATCGCTCATGGAAAGGTCGTTGAAGTGGACGGTGCGGATGCGGTTCTGCTCTTCACGCATGCGGCGCATACGCTCGGCCATTCCGGTGGTATCGCGGGGAGCGCTGGAAATCATACCGCCGAAATTCTTCTGACCGGGATCTGCAGGCGGGGCCTGCTCGCCGGGTTCAATCTTCACCGGAGCCGGTTCCACCGGCTGGTTGGTGCCACCATTGCAGCAGGACGCCAGAAGCGCAGCAGCAAGGGAGCAAGCGAGGATAGTTCTGATTTTCATTTATTTAAAACTTTGGTTTGTACAAATATACAGGAATTATCCGAGATTACCAGCCGGTGTTCTGATGCAGATTCGTATTGGCCGAAGTCTGTTCGTACGGGAACGGGAGGAGATTGTACTTCTCCTGCCAGCCCTTGCCGGATCCGGGAACCGCTTCCACATCCCACTCTGTGGTGCCGGGCTTGTAGCCGTGGAAAATGTAGTTCGTCTTACCCTTGTTTGCAAGTACGGTAGGTGCATCGCCCCAGCGGACCAGGTCAAAGTAGCGTTCCTGCTCACAGAAGAGCTCGGCACGGCGTTCGTCCTTGATATCCTGATAAGTCATGGAGGCAAGCTCGGGGATCTGGGCACGGCGGCGGACCTCATTCAGGGCCTTCAGGCCGGAGCCGTCGGCATCTTTGTCCACCAGGAATTTAGCCTCGGCATAAAGGAGCAGCACTTCCGCATAACGGAGCATGGGGGTGTTTACCTTGTACCACTTCCAGAAGGGCGGGCTGGTTCCTTCATAAGCCTCGCTGAGGAAGCCGACACCGCGGAAGGTGAAGTAGCCGGCGTTGCTGTACACGGCCGATTTTACACCAGGCGTTACGCCATCGGCATAATCCATTTCAAGCACCTGCTCGTAGGTGTGGATGGTGGACTTGAAACGAGGCTTATCGACACTGCCTTCGTGCTGCGCCAGGAATTCACCGAACTCCTTGGACACGGCGTTCCAGCCCCAGCCGCCGAAGAAATCTTTCGGGAGCTGGATTGAGCTGGGCCAGCCCATCCAGGTGTGGCGAAGATCGTTGTTGGGGTCGCCAGGGAAACCGTCATTGTCGCCGGCATTATGCTCGAAGAGGTATTCCTCGCAGAAGTCGCCAGCCACGCGCTCAATGATGAACATATCGGTAACCAGACCGTAGAGACCGGAGTCGATGACCGTCTTGAGATCTTTGACGGCGTCGGCCAGGATGGCCTGATCGTTGAACTTCTGGCCGTACCAGAGACCCACCTTACCGCGGTAAGCCAGGGCCGCATGCTTGGAGATGCGGGCGCCGAAGGCTTCCTGCTGGCCCTTGCCGCTGATGGCGGGCAGCGCGTCGGCGGCTTCCTTCATCCGGGCAAGGATCCAGTCGATGGATTCTTTGGTAGGGGTATTGGACTGGTAGTATTCCTCCTCGGAGAGCAGGTGGTCCACAAGCGGCGGGGTACCCCACCAGCGCACGGCGTCGAACATGGCCAGCGCACGGAGGAAGTTAGCCTCGGCCTTTACGCGGTTAATCCGTTCGTCGGAAGTCTCCGGAATCTTTTCCAGAATCAGGTTGCAGTGGTAAATGACACTATAGACGCCCTTATACATAAGCTTGGGGGCAGCATCGGCGGAGGTGACGTTGTAGTTGCCAGCATCCTGGAAGTTGTTGGCGTTGTCGGTGAAGGAGCCGCCGCCCGGATAATGATTGTCGTCAAGGCTGTTCAGGAACATGATTTTCTCAACACCATTGACGCAGGTTACATCGCGGCCACCCCAGTACAGATGGTAAACGCTGCCAATCAAGGCTTCCGCCTCATCCGCGGTAGCGTTTGTATAGAAATCCTCGGTGGAAAGAACACTCTTTTGAGGAATATCGAGGTTTTTTTCGCAGGAACCGGCCACCAGGGCAAGCACTGCAATGGAAAGGGCAATATATATTCTTTTCATAACTGTTCAGTTTTAGAAGGATACATTCACGCCAAAGACCAGTTTCTTGGAGATGGGGTAAGAACCGTAGTCAACACCCAGACCGGAAGCGGAGGAGCCGGCGTGGCTGGTCTCCGGATCCAGACCCGGATATTTCGTGAAGGTGAACCAGTCATCCATGGAGACATACAGGCGAAGCGCACTGATCGCAATCTTCTTGGTAAGCTTGCGCGGCAGGGTGTAACCCAGTTGGATCTGCTTGATCTTGAAGAAGGAAGCGTCGTAGACGCGCATGTTGGAGGTGCGGTAGAATTTGTCGTTCACATCCGGCTTCGGATACTTGTAGCCGGTGGAAGAAGGACTCTGCCAGGCATCCGTGTAGAAAATCTTGAGCGTATTCTGCTGCAAGGCATCGGCACGGGTAACGGCGTAGAGCAGTTCGGCACCCTGGGAACCGGCACCCAGCACCAGGAAGTCTAAACCCTTCCAGGCCAGGTTGAGCGTGAGGCCATAGGTGAAGTCCGGGATACCGCTACCAACAAAGTCGCGGTCTTCGGCCGTAATTTCGCCGTCACCGTCGAAATCCTTATAAACGGCAGCACCGGTAGCCGGATCGATATGATCTACCACAAAGGTACGCAGGTACCACAGCGGATAGCCTTCCTCGAAGTAAGTCACATCATAGGAGCTCCAGATCTTCTGGCCGGGGACGCGATCCTTGGATGTGCCCTCAATGACCTTGTTATGGACCGTGGAGAGGTTGCCGCTGATACCATAGGAGAAGTCACCGATGGTGTCTTTCCAACCCAATTCGAATTCGGTACCGTGGTTGTTCACCAGACCGGCGTTCACGTAAACATTCTCCGCGCCGGTATTACCCGGAGCTGTGGTTCTGGTAAGCAGGTCGTGCGTGTTCTTGTTGTACCAGTCCACGGAGAAGGTGAGGCGTTCGTTGAGCATACGCAGATCAAGGCCCACATCCACCTGGCGGGAAGTCTCCCACTTGATGCTCGGGTTCGGCAAGGTCTTCGACGGACGGATGCCCACCAGGAACGTACCGTTCAGGTTGTAACCATAGTTCTTATTGGTTTCCAGGGAAGAAGCATACTGGTATTCGCCCAGGGCGTTCACATTACCGTTCACACCCCAGGAAGCGCGGAGCTTCAGGAAGGAGATCTTCAGGGCAGACTTGATACCCTGCATGAAAGGCTCGTTGCTGATGGTCCAACCGGCGGAGACGGACGGGAAGTAGCCCCAGCGGTGATTCTTGTCCAGCTTGGAGCTGTCGTAGGCGTCGGCGCGGAAGTTGGCCTGAACGAAATACTTGTTGGCATAGGACCAGCCCAGACGGCCGAAGTAAGACATATTGGCCCGGACCTCCGGCTGTCCGCCGAGCGACATATTCGCGTTATTCACGGCGTTGTCGAGGTAGCGGAAATTAGGGTCGTCGCTGGAGAGCACATAGGCAGTGCCGCGGAGATTGTCCGTATTGGTCTGCTGATAGGACATACCCACCATCGCAGTGAGGTCGTGCTTGCCAAACGACTTGTTGTAGTTGGCAAAGTTCTCCCACTGGAAATACAGGCGGTCGTTGGTGGAACCGCTGATGGACATGGACTGGTTGGTCTTTGCGCTGATGTACACCTCATGGTTGTAGGTGTTGGTGTGGCTGTATCCTCCCTGGAAGCCGAAGCGGGAGGTGATTGTCAGGCCCTTGATGGGCATAAAGTTCGCATAGGCGGTACCACGGACGCGGAAACTCTGCGTCTCGCTGTCCTGACGGTCCAGGATGGCCTGCGGGTGCCAGATATAGCTGGTTTCGTTGAAAACGGAGATACCGTAAAGGTGGCCGTTGGGATCGCACGGGAGCGTTTTGCTGGCGTTCTTGTACAACTGGACGTAATTAGGGAGCACGTCGTCGGCATAGGTCCACGGCATGGTAGGATCGGCCACGAACATGGCGCCCATGACGGACTCGGAAGTGGTGGAGCTCTCGGACACAGCCCGGCGCACACTCCGATCGATAGTGGTGTTCACACCAACGGTGAGCCAATCCTTTATCTTGTATTCGGCGTTGATCTGGCCGACCAGGCGGCGGAAGATATCCTTGTCGCCCTTGATGATACCATTATTATCGGTATAGGACAGGGAGGTGTAGAACTTGGCCCGGTCGTTGCCACCTTCAAAGCCCACGGTGTGGCGCTGCTGGTGACCAGTCTCGAGCATATAGTCCGTCCACTTGGTATCGCTCTTGCCATCGTACTGGAACTGGTCCTGCGTGGCTGCGCCGCCAAGTACCATATAATCCATATACTCGCGCGCGTTCATCATTTCAGGCAGGTGGGCAACGCTCTGGAAGGTCTGCTGGAAATTGTAGAACACCCGGCCGCTACCTTTCTGGCCAGACTTAGTGGTGACCAGCACAACGCCGTTACCGGCCTCTACGCCGTAGATGGCAGCGGAGGCAGCGTCCTTCAGGATCTCAATGGAAGCGATGGATTCCGGATCCAGATAGCTGATGTCGTTCACCTTCAAACCGTCCACAATCATCAGCGGGCTGGTTTTGGAATTGGAGGAGTAACCACGAATCTGAATGGAAGAAGCGGCACCCGGAGCACCGGAGGCGTTGATAATCTGAACGCCGGCGGCCTTACCCTGAAGGGCCTGGGCCACATCGGTGGTGGTGCGGTTCTCCAAATCGGTTTCCTTCACCGATGCAATAGCACCGGTAACGTCGCTCTTCTTCTGCACACCATAACCAATGACAACCGTCTCCTGGAGGAATTCGGCATCCTCGGACAAGACTACATCAATTACGGACTTGCCGGCCACGGCCACCGTCTGGGTGGTATAGCCTACGCAAGAGAAAATGAGAGAAGAGTTAGACGGGACGCTGATTGAATAGTTTCCGTCCAGGTCGGTTTGCGTGCCAACAGTCTGATTACTGCTGAGCATTACAGTGGCGCCGATGACAGGCTGGCCACCGGTGTCGGAGACTTTTCCCTTGACCGTAACATTCTGTGCGAATACATTCGTCACAGAGAGCGTCAACAGTCCCGCAAGGAAAAGGCAGCGAATTGAATTGAATACCTTCATAAAATTTAAGATTATTAGGAGTGTTGATTAGAAAATTTTATTGTGGTCGTTGTGATTTTTTGCAAAAATATTGAACTTTGCAGACGGAAAAGTGGACAAACTAATATATATGGTGGACAACATTCTCAGACGGGTGGATTTTCTGCTGGCAGTTTTTTTCTGCCTTTTTCTACGTCCGGAAACGCTTCAGGCTCAAACAGATGTGGAAGACTACATGGTTATCAACCGGCTTACCAGAGAGAACGGACTGCCGGACCAGGACGCCAACGGTATCTGTTTCGACAGCCGGGGATTCGCCTGGATAAGCACTTTCGGCGGAGGTCTGGTGCGCTACGACGGAGATTCTTTCCTCCGCTTTTCGGCAAAAACGAACCCGGAATTTGCCAGCGATTTTGTGAACCAATGCAGCGAAGACGGATACGGAAGATTATGGGTACCTTGCGCAGGCGTCCTCAATATCCTGGACCTGAAAACACTTGAACTGATAGATGAACTGCCCGGAATGTCCCGGGCGTGGCGCCATTCCCATTCTCCGGTAAACGTTACCAGGGACGCTAAAGGATGCATGTGGTTCACTTCCGACGACAATCTGTACAGGGTGGCCTTCGCCGATGACGGAAAAAGGGTCATCGTGGATTCGCTGCAATGCCATGTATCCAACTTCAACCTCATGCCCAATGTCTGCGATGTAGACGATGACGGATCGGCATGGGTAGCACTCAAAGGGCATATCTATAAGGTAAGGCATATAGAGGATAAAGGGCTTCGTATGTCCGAGATACTGCCGGGTATCAATATAGGAGAAGACAACAAGGCCACGGCGTTTTTACGCTCCGGAAATGATGTGTGGATAGGAACGCTAGCGGGCCTGTACCGGGTGAACATTGCCACAGGCGGCTATGTGTGCTATCGGCATTCCGACGCCGACCGCCACTCCATTCCGAATGACGAAATCACAGGCCTGTGCATCTCACCCGAGGGCGATATGGTGGTGGGAACCCTGGGAGGCGTGTGCATTTACGATGCCGCCGACCAGACGTTTGAAATTTACAGATCCCGTCCCAACGAGTACGGGAATACGCTCCTCCCCGGAGAAATGGTAAGGTGCATTGCCTCCTGGGACAGGCAAATCTGGGTGGGACTGGAGGCGGAAGGACTTGCCGTCATCCAGAGAAAACCGCTCCAGATAATCAATCTTCCGCATATAGAGAGCACATCCACTGTCATCCCCTCCACGCCCATCCGGGCCATGTTTATCGACAGCCAGGACGTCCTGTGGCTGGCAGCTACCGAATATGGCCTGTGCCGGCAGATTGAAGGCCTGTCGTTCCGGAACTACAACTCCAGCAACTCCATGCTGGCCGATAATACCATAACGGCATTCTGCGAGGATAGCCACGGCCGGATATGGACCGGTTCTGTGAACGGGCGCCTGAATTATCTCAACCTGTCAGGCCCTGTAAACATCCGCGTTCCGGACGGGAGCACGTCGGAAACGGCGCGCCGCATCGACGTTATTCTGGGACTGGTTTATGACAGCATCAACGACTATATCTGGATTTCGGCACACAACGGGCTGTATTTCTACGATTTGAAGCATTCCACCTACAACAGCTACCCCATAAAGACCTCTTCCTGCTTTGGGGCGTGCATTGCTTCGGACCAGCTTTGGGTGAGCGGCATAGAAGGCCTTAACCGAATAGACCTGAGAACCCTCAACTCCAGGATTATCGCCGATTTCCCCAGCTGCCTTTCGCTTGTAATGGATGGAGAAGACACCCTATGGGCCGGCACCTATGGAAGAGGGCTGTACAGGGTGGACAAATGCCTGTCGGAAAAGCCGGAAATAACGGTTTATTCGGAAAAAGACGGACTGGCCGACGACCAGATCCATGGCCTGCTGGTGGACGGCATTAATCTGTGGATTACTACCGAAAACGGCTTATCCCACCTGGATACACAAGTGGGAGAAATTACCAGTTACGGCATAAAGGACGGACTTAAATCCATGGCCTTCTGCGAGAACAGCGTGGCTAAAGGGAGCAACGGGGCTGTCTATCTGGGCCAGAAGGAAGGCCTTAGTATCTTACGTTCCAGCTATGTCCGGAATGAATACGGGAACAAGCCCGATGTGGTTATCTCGGGATACTACTCAAAGGAGACTTTCCACAGTCTCTCGCTTTCCGACACCATCAGCAAGGACGAAACCGATACCGATTTCACCCTGAAGTTCTCGGACCTCTCCTACTGCAGGGAACCGGATATCAAATACGAAAGCCGCCTGTTGCCGATGGACAAGAACTGGTCTCCGGTATTTGAGAACGACACCCATGTGCGGTTCGGCCATATTCCGGGCGGAAAATACCGGATTCAGATACGTGCGGTAGATAAGAAAGGAAATGTCCTGTCCCAGGACGAGAAGCAGCTGGAGGTGAGGCCCGTCCTCTATAAAAGGGGATGGTTCCGCCTGCTGTGCATACTGCTTTTTATCCTGGTTGCCTATCTGGCGGGGCTTTGGTATAACAAATCGGCCAACAGGGCCAAGGCGCTTCTGCGGCAGGAAGTGGACCGGCAAACCAAAATCCTGAACGACCAGAAAAAAGAACTGGAGAAAAAGGCGGCGGAACTCTCCGAGCAGAATGCATTGCTGCAAAAGCAGAATGAGATGATTGCCAGCCACAATACGCTCATTTCCCGAACCGTCTCGAACAAGGATGCCGACTTTTCCTCCAAGCTGCTGGACACCATCCAGAAAATGTACAAGGACCCGGATTTGGACGTGTACGCTTTTGCCGATGCCATGGGCATGAGCCGCAGCCTTCTGAACGAAAAGATACAGCAGGCGCTGGGGCAATCCATCGCCCAGTTCATCCGGACCTATCGGCTGAACGTGGCCAAGGAAATGATTTGCAACGGCACCAACAAAGACATGAACATCTCCGAAATAGCCTATGAGGTAGGTTTCAACGACCCCAAGTATTTCACCAGATGCTTTACCCAGGAGTTCAACGCAACTCCTTCCGACCTGTTCAAGGAAAACAACTGACCCTAGATGGGCTTGTACTCGAAGCTCTCCAGCCGGGCATCACCGCACAGCAGGTAAGCGGGACGGAGGGCGAAGAAGCCGTTGTAGTTGTTGTGGTGCATGCCGGAGACATCCACCCCCTGCTCCACCAGTTCCCAGTCCCTGTCGGCCACTTTCTTCCAGAGGGTGGCCGAATTGCTTTCGTTGCGGATGCGAAGGGAGAAGGACGCGTCGCTGCAGGAAAGGCCGAAATGGGCCTCTTCGTTATAGAACAGATACAGGCCGGCCGCGCTGCCTTCCGGTACGGAGAAGCTGGCCGATATTTCGTAGGAAGAATCCACGGCTGTAGCGGTCATGAGGGTGCCGCCGGCAAAGCCAGGCTGCCAGCGGGCCCAGAGCAGCGGGTTGGAGAAGTCCCGCAAGTAGCTGTAGTCGCCCTGCAGGCCGTCCTGTTCCCATTTGGCGCCGTCGGCTTCGGCCAGCACCGGCCAGTCGTCGTCCGTCCATTCCACGCTTTCGATAATGGTGCTGCGGCCCAGGGTATGGAAGCCGTTCCTGTAGGCGTGATACACCACGTACCAGTTGCCATCGGCGTCGTCAACCAGGGTTCCGTGGCCCTTGGACCACCAGGCCTCGTCGGCGCTGTAGGTGTGCACCATGGGGTTGTGCGGGCTGTTTACCCAAGGTCCCAGGGCCGACTGGCTCCGCGCCACCACCACCATGTGACTGGTAACGGGGCCGGCGGTGCCGCCTTCGGCGCTGATCAGGTAAAACCAATTGCCGCGCCGGAAGAGCTTGGGCGATTCCAGCCACATGCCTTCCGTTTCCCATTCTACCGGGTATGCCCAGCCGTCATAGACCTTCTGCGGACGGCCGGCAGCGGCCATTCCGTCGGGCGTTAAAGGCGTCACAAAGCCGTTGTTGGTGTACAGGTAGCGCTGCCCGTCTTCGGCCACCACATGCCCGGGATCGATGCCGCCCACATCCAGCTTCACCGGCTGGCTCCAGGGGCCCGCGGGGTTATCGGCCGTAACAACGTAATTTTCGCCCCGGCTGGTGGGATAGTATATATAGTACTTTCCGTCCACCTTGCACAGATCCGGCGCATAAATGGAATAGTCGCCGTCTTCCACAGCCCGGGAAATGGGTTCCCAATGCAGCAGGTCCGTAGAATGCCACACCAGCAGCGCCGGGAAATAGGTGAACGACGAATGGGTCATATAAAAATCGTTCCCGTCGCGGAGAATGGTGGGATCCGGGTAATCGCCCGGGAAAATGCAGGTTTTAAGCGGGGCGGGCTTGGGAGCGCAGCCCACCAGGCAGGCGGCCAGGGCCAGGGAGAACAGGAACTTGAACGTATTCATGACATAAATGGTTTTTCCGGAACCAAAAATACGGATTTTGTGCGAAAAAGAAAAGGCGCCCGGCCTCACAAAGAGGGCGGACGCCAAATTTAGGCTTAGGTTGATATTACTCGGCGGCAGGAGCTTCAGCTGCGGGAGCCTCTTCGGCCTTGGGAGCCTCGGCGGCGGGAGCTGCAGGAGCCTCTTCGGCCTTCTTGGCGCGGCTGCGGCGGGTGGTCTTCTTGGCCTCTTTCTTGCCGGAAGCAAGGGCGGCCTCGTTGAAGTCCACCAGCTCTACCAGAACCATTTCGGCGGCGTCACCGCTGCGGAAACCGGTGTGCAGGATGCGGAGGTATCCGCCCGGACGACCGGCCACCTTGGGGGCGATGTTGCGGAAGAGTTCTGCCGTGGCCTCTTTGTCCTTCAGATAGCTGAAGACAACGCGGCGGGAGTGGGTAGTATCTTCTTTGGACTTGGTGATGAGGGGCTCTACGTAAGGCTTCAGGGCCTTGGCCTTGGCCTCGGTAGTGGTGATCCTCTTCTTCAGGATGAGGGAGGATGCCATGTTGGCGAGCATCGCCTTGCGGTGACCGCTCTTACGACCAAGATGATTGACTGCTCTATTGTGTCTCATTGTTAAACGATCTTTTTCTT
>Ga0265300_10002145_pt1 | contig 17457 bp, 10 predicted proteins | sample AusTroGonzalo_MG_FD_193482 | JGI IMG/M metagenome (GOLD analysis project Ga0265300, IMG submission 193482) | Bovine rumen microbial communities from tropical cattle in Woodstock, Queensland, Australia - Gonzalo_03 | ecosystem: Host-associated > Mammals > Digestive system > Stomach > Rumen ...
GCATTCGTTGATCTTCTCGATGCGGGTATCCAGGATATCCGGGAAACGCAACAGCATCGGGGTAGAAACGTCGCGGAGCGAAAGTTCCTGCACCAACTCGTAAAGGTCGATGTCCGGGCCGCCTTCCTTAAGCGGATGCACCGTCGCATGACCCTTGTCGTTGATGTCGAAGTAGTTTACGCCCCAGCCCTTGACATTGTACAAGTCACGGGAATCGTCAATGCGCCATTTTTTCATTTCTGGTCTCTCTAGTCAACGAGAACGGGATTGAAGTTTTCCTGCCACGGGAGGCCATACTTGGTGAGGGCTTCCATGAACGGATCCGGGTCGAACTCTTCGACGGTATGCACGCCCGGCTTGTTCCACTTGCCGGTGAGCACCATCATGGCACCGCACATGGCCGGAACGCCAGTCGTGTAGGCGATAGCCTGGCTGCCGAGTTCCTTGTAGCATTCCTGGTGGTCGCAGACGTTGTACAGGTAGTACGTCTTGTCCTTGCCGTCCTTCTTGCCCTTGAAAATGCAACCGATGTTGGTCTTGCCAACCGTGCGGGGGCCGAGGCTTGCCGGGTCCGGAAGGAGAGCCTTGAGGAACTGGATAGGAACGATGTCCTGACCCTGGAACTTGATGGGCTGGGTGCTAAGCATGCCCACGTCTTCGAGGCAACGCATGTGGTCCAGATAGCTCTGGCCGAACGTCATGAAGAAGCGGATGCGCTTTACGCCCGGGATGTTCTGGGCGAGAGATTCAATTTCTTCGTGGTGCAGCAAGTACATGTCCTTCTGGCCGACCTGGTCGAAGTTGTACACGCGCTTGATGCTCATGGCCGGGATTTCAACCCAGTGACCCTTGCCGTTTTCGTCGGTGTCCCAGTAGCTGCCCGGGGCGGAGACTTCGCGGAGGTTGATTTCGGGGTTGAAGTTGGTCGCAAACTTGTAGCCGTGATCGCCACCGTTGCAGTCGAGGATGTCGATTTCCTCGATGGTGTCGAACTGGTGCTTCAAAGCGTAGGCGCAGTAGGCCTGAGAAACACCCGGGTCGAAGCCGGAACCGAGGAGAGCCGTGAGGCCGGCCTTTTCAAACTTTTCTTTATAAGCCCACTGCCAGCTGTAGTCGAAGTAGGCACTGAAGCCCTGTTCCTTGCAGCGCTTATCGTAGACCTTGCGCCATTCGGGGTCGTCAATGTTTTCGGGCTCGTAGTTCGCCGTATCCATGTAGTTCACGCCACATTCGAGGCAGGCGTCCATGATGGCGAGGTCCTGGTACGGGAGGGCGATGTTCATCACCAGGTCAGGCTTGTATTCCTTGATGAGCTTAACGACATTTTCTGCCTTGTCGGCGTCCACGGCGGCAGTCGTAATGACCGTCTTCGTATTCGGACGCAGTTCCTGTGCCAGCTTTTCGCAATTTTCGCGATGGCGGCTCGCAATGCAGATTTCGCTGAAGACTTCGCTGCAGGTGCAGCACTTCTTGATAGCAACTGTGGCGACGGCGCCACAACCGATAATCAAAGCTCTTGCCATTTTCTGTTTAATCCTCACTTGGTGATGGTTAGCCTCAAAAATTTAGAAAAAAAGCCCCCGGCAATCGCCAAAGGCTCTTTCATCAAAAGGTTTTTGCTGTTCTCCGTGAGCAAAAAGCGACCGATATTAATCGGCCGCGATTGCGAGACGACGAACGAGCGGTCTTAAAAGTTATCCTCGTGCACTTCGAAGAAGGACTGCGGGTGGGCGCACACCGGGCATGCGGCCGGGGCCTTGGTACCCACGACGATGTGACCGCAGTTGCGGCATTCCCACACCTTGACTTCGCTCTTCTCGAACACGGCGGCAGTCTCCACGTTCTGGAGGAGCTTGCGGTAGCGTTCTTCATGCATCTTCTCGATAGCAGCGACCATACGGAACTTCTTGGCCAGCGCGGCAAAGCCTTCTGCTTCGGCGGTCTTGGCAAAGCCTTCGTACATGTCGGTCCATTCGAAGTTCTCGCCTTCGGCGGCGGCCTCCAGGTTGGCGGCAGTGTCACCGAGACCTTCGAGTTCCTTGAACCACATCTTGGCGTGTTCCTTCTCGTTGTCAGCGGTCTTGAGGAAGAGGGCGGCAATCTGTTCGTAGCCTTCCTTCTTGGCGGTGCTTGCGAAGTAGGTGTACTTGTTGCGTGCCTGGGATTCGCCCGCGAATGCGGCCTGAAGGTTCTTTTCGGTCTGTGTACCGGCGTATTTGTTTGCCATAAATAATCCTTTTTTTGTTTTGTGTTTCTTGTCTTGCTAATGTAGATTATTTTGGCTCCAAAAGACAACATTCGACTCCAAATAATACGCTTTGTATAATTTAGCATTAAAAATTGAATTTTTTAATAGATTTTTGTCAATTTTTCACGTATTTTCGCATTTTTGTATAATTCAAATATTGACTTTGCGGCTCAACAAACCTATTTTATAAGCATGAAATCGATACTCGAATACAAAGATTACCGCGCCTATATGCAGGACTATTACGATTACCGTAAAAGTCATGGAGCATTTTCGTGGCGCGAATTCTGCAAGCTCGCCGGGTTCTCGTCGCCGAACTTCTTAAAACTCGTGTGCACGGGGCAAAGCAGCCTGAGCAAGGTCAAGATCGCCCCGGTCGCAAAGGCCATGGGGCTCACAGGATACGAGAACGAATATTTCAAGCAACTCGTGATTTTCGGGAACGCGGCTACGGACAGTGTCAAGAAGGACTCGCTTATCGAAATGGAACGGATTGCCCGCGAGCACAAGGTGCGTGTGGTAGATGCGGATGCCTTCCAGTATTATGAATCGTGGAAATATCCTGTAATCCGCGAACTCGCGCCGATGATGCCCGGAGCACGCCCGCGCGACATTGCCGAAGAATGCAAGGAATACGTTTCCGCCGAAGAAGTGCGCGACATCCTCGCCTTCTTGGTGAAAGCGGGATTCCTCAAGAAGGACGGAGAAAAAATTTATTCTCAAACCGAGAAGGCCGTCATCGGTTCGCCAGAAGCGCTGCCCATCGCCATCCGCGCCATGCACAAGGAAATGGGCAGCATGGCTGTACGTGCCGTAGACCGGTATAGCGCAAATGAACGGTACTTCACCGGGATGACTATCGGCGTGAACGAAGCCACCTATTCGCGCATCGTGAACGAAATCGATATATGCAGCAAGAAAATTGCAGCCATCGCGAACGAAAGCGACAACTTGAACCAGGTCTATAGCCTGAACTTTCAACTTTTCCCGTTTACAAACAAGATTGAAGGAGGGCGTCATGTTTAGCCTCAAGGGAAAAATCTACATCGCAAGCGCGCTTACCCTTTGCGCCCTTTCTGCCTGTTCCTCAGACAATCCCTCATCGGCTGGTTCTACAACCATCCCAAATGCTATCGCCGAAAACAGTAGTTCTTCAGAGGAACTTGTCAGCAGCAATTCCATTGAGCAGAGCAGCAATTCATCAATCGTGGAAAAAGACATTTTCTTCGCAACAGCAGCCACCTCGACCAAGAAAATCACCGAAGGCGAAGTCACGGTCTATGGAAAGGAGAACGGAGCCCAGGCATCCTGTTCCGCAGGCAAAAGCACCAATAAAAAGCTATACGAAGCAAAAATCAGCATCACAAGCGAATTCACCATGGAACGGACTCTGTTGTTGAGGAACTTCGGCAACGCCTGCGACAGTCTCTTCAACGCATTCAAGGAATCTTGCCCTTCCGAATTCATGCAAGTTGCAGCGGATATGTCGTGCAATAACGAAAAGGGCAACCTGAAAGTTTTCTGCTACGCAAGCAAAAGTGCTTCGGACATGATATGCGACGCAACGGGAAGATGCACCTTGGCAAAAGACACCGCCAGCCTCGACTTCGATGCAATCGTCGATGATTTCTCAAAGGAATCCGATGACATCTGCAGCGGTATCGCCGATGGTGTCGATACCACCTCATACGAACTCCCGCCAGCCGGAACCGACAGCGGTGTCGTCGTATCCTCAAAAAGAAGGTTCATCATAGAACCCAGCACCGAAAAACAGGATATTTCCGAAGAAGAACGCGTATTCTTGGACAGCCTCGCTGCAGCCTTCCCACAAAAAACTAGGATAGACCAAATTGACGGCATGACAATCTTTATCAACTACGATGCCGAATACAAGTTTACGACTGCAAAGGAAACCTACAATGATAGGGCAAGCAACTGCAACATTAATGTTTATAAAGAGGAATCCGGGCTGGTGCGATATGTCACAGGAGCCGATTACTGGATGGGATTGTATGAAACAACCCTTCTGATATCTAATTCGGCTATCATCTATCTAGCCCGCGGAGAAATCGGTTCCGCAGTCAATCCTGTCAAGGAAGCGATCCAAGCCGAATGCGAAGCGACAAGCGGCTCTTTCTATGACTACTATCCCCACGAAGGGAAACTGGCCGTAGGCTGCGCCGTCAAGAACTTCACGGGCATTCCGTTCGAAACTGTTGCCGGGGAACAGAGAACCCTTTGTAATAACGAATACTTGGAAACAGAAAAAATAATCCTTGATTAATTTGTCCAGCCATCTGAACTTCCAGTTTTTCCCGTTTACAAACAAGATAGAAGGAGTAAAACATGCTTAACTTCAAAAAGAACCTCTATATCGCAGGCGCGTTCGCCCTTTGTGCACTAGCCGGTTGCTCTTCGGACAATCCGTCGTCCGCAGGGTCCACGACCATTCCGAATGCAACCGCCGAGAAAATCGAATTCACGACGGCGGCAACATCGACCATTACAGTGGATGGCGGTGAACTGCAGGCCTTCGAAGCGGAAAACGGAGCATCGGCAACTTGTTCTGCAAACGGGATAACTTATTCTTCCGAAATCCAGATCAGTTCAAATAACTTAGTCGTCACGCACTTGAAACTGGAAAATGCAGGGAATCTGTGTAGCGGCATCTTCACGCGGTTCAGCGCCTCGTGCGGGTCGATTCCCAGTTGGTGGGAAGGATGCGACGAAGACGGAAACCTGGAATTGTTCTGCGGGGATCACCGGATGGAATCGCTCACCATATGTACCGCAACCAATCCGTCATCCTGTACCACAAAAGAAGGGGACTCCACAATTACTTTCAACGCGGTCGTGAGCGATTTCTCGAATACGGCAACAGACATCTGCAATAAAATCTTTGATGGGGCGGAAAGTTATTACGGCAGATACGAAACACCATCATCGTCAAGCACGAGCGGCGAATCTAGTTCCAGCGTTGAAGCCGAATCGAGCAGTAGTAAAAAAACAACCCCGCAACTTATCGATGAATACGGAAATCCAATCACCGAAATCGACACTGCAAAGTATACACTAAGCAATTACACGGCGCAATTCACCGATGACCCGAGCGAACTTTCGTTCGACAGTCACGTGCTGGCGTACAACGGAAATCCACAAAACATGTCCGGACTTAAAATCAAAGAAATTTCCTTAGACGAGGTTGCTCAAAATTTTCCCCTGACAGCAGCCGTTGCAGGGGAAATTCCCCTCTCAGAAAATTGCAAATTATTCGTTATCGGTACTGATGACGGAGGCCAGCCCACAGGACACGTGTTGAGCAAAATTACTGAAGGAAGCATCGAAATAACAGAGGTTCTTCCAGGTGGAATGTGCATGCAGACTGCAATGTTCTTCACAGTCGCATTCCTTGTCAAAGACTGCGACGGGCTCCTTGACGAAAATGCAGAAATTTCATACAAGCGGTTTACAAGTAAAACCTGGGCCTGCGAAACATTGGGTAGCCCAACCAAGAAAGCGAGTGCATACGGTGAATGGTACCGCGCCGACTTGAGAGAATAAAAAAGATCCCCGCATTCGCGGGGACCTTTTTTTTTGATGCGGGTATGAGGATTATCTTGATATCGTAATCGGTTTTGCCTCGCGGTAGCTGCCGGTAGAAACCTTCACGATGTATGTTCCGCGGGGCATTCCACGCAGGTCGAACGCATGCATGTGCGAGCCCGCCCGCTGCATGCCCGTGACCTGCTGGTCCACAAGCGCCCCGAAGCCGGTAAACAAGCCTATCTTCACGTTGTCGTTTTGCGGTATCGCGTATTGCACATTCAAGATGCCGTTCCTGTACGCGAGATTCATATGCGTTGCCGGACCTTCCAGACCATACATGAGGGCGGTCGTAGTCTCGCTTCCGGCACTCCCCTGCTCGTTCGTGATGCTAACCTTCACCTTGAACAGCACTTCCTTGCCGTTGTAGGAGAGCCCCTGCGTGAAGCTGTAGGTCTCGCCGTTGTTCACGCGGTTCGGGTAATGCCCGATGGAAAGCGTTCCGCCCGCAATGTCCGCCTCGCTGAACACGTAGGCGTTTTCGCCCCACTGCACCACCGAGCCGTTCTTGCCGAACCAGTGGCCGTCACCCTCGGCGGAAGAAGTCGTATTCGTACTGCCATCCGGTTCAAGCGCGAAGAAGGTCGCCCTCGAAATCGTCGCCTCGGTAAGCCCGAGCTTGGAGGCCACATCCTTCACGTCGAAGGTCGCCTTGACTGTCGCGTAGTTGTCGTCAATCGGGAGCGTCACGTTTATGGAGTAGGTGGTCGTCTCGCCCACCACCACGACGCTGCTGGAACTTGCGGGTACCTGCGAACTCGAAGACGTAATCTTGCTCGACGAAGAAGATGTCGTTTTGCTCGACGAAGAAGCCGCGGAACTGCTGGAAGCAGGCGTTCCCGAAGAACTGCTCCCGCCCGTAACGACCTTCGCGTTATCCCAATCGTATTCTAATTTGAAATTATTGTACCACTTCGTGGTAATGCTCGCCGCACCGGAAACACCATCATCAAGTTGTAGTTTGTACGTAAAGTGCTTGGTACGGTCATTCTTGTAGGTGGTATTGGTAACGATGGCAAACACCACATCGCTCTGCGGGGCCTTCGAAAGGTTCAGAACAGCCTGGTTCTCGCCAAAGACAGGAGTGCTGTAGACGGGCGTGCCATCCGTAGCGCGGTAGGCAATCTGCAAGGCCATGTTGGTGAGGTTTCCGTCGAGTACGGCCCCGTCGCCGGTAGAAGTAGAATTCCCCGTCTTTTGTGTCCAGCCCTTCTGCAACGTGAGCTTGACGCTTGTGGCCCCGCTCTTAACGGTAAGCGGGATGACATTAGCGCCGCTCCAGCCCGGCGTGGTGCGCTCTTCAGGAGTAAGCACGTTGCCGTTCGCCGTAGTCTTCGCGTACGGAGTCACATTCCAAGAATCCACAGTGACGTTGCACGGAGTATATTCACAACCGATGTTCGAACCAACGTTCTGATTCAGGAGGGTCTTCATTTCGGTAGACCACTTTTTCATATCGAGCAGGGCAAGCTTCGCGCGGTATTCCAGAATGATGCTCTTGACCTGTTCTTCGCCGACCGCTGCGGCCATACTTTCGAGAATGTACTTGCCGTTATAGTTCGGGATATTCACCCAAATCCACGGCACAGCACCTTCGGCAACCCAGAGGCCAAGGAACGTCGGGAAAAGGTTTCCGTACTGCACGCCGCCAAGGGTATTGCGCCAATTGCACTTTCCGCCCGCATCCACGCCTTCTGCGCCCGGACCGCCGAATGTACCATCCAGCAGCCAGCCGGAATAACTCTCGATAGGTACGAAGGGGGCCATCAGGTTACCCGCATTCAAAAAGCCCATGCCGCTGTATTCCTTCGCGTTACTGCGACGCACGGACATTTCTTGCTGGAGCCAGGTGTTTCCGCCTTCCTGGAACCAGTGCACATGTGCCGCACCCAGGTTCGTGAGGATGGCGTGAATGCCCTCGTGGATCATCGCCTCCTGCTGCGCCACCTTGTCGCTATAGGGGCAACTCGGGTCAAAACTGTAGACCGGGTAGTAAGAGGCCGCAACCGCAGGGTAACCGTCGATATGCGACTGCCAGCCGCCCTTTTCGGTATTGTCGTTACTGCCCGTGCAGGCATCGGAACCGTACAGATAGACGGCGCTGTAATAGCCGTCCTTCACGCGGCTGTCTCGCGGCCAGCCGAGCGTATCGGTGATGTAGGCAAAGTCCTTGTCGAATTTTTCGAGCAAGGGCGTAATCGAAGCCTCGGTCACCAGCGAATTCTTGTTCGCGCCATGATAAAACGCCCAATATTTGCCGTGATAGACACCATTTGCGTTCTTGGCCGCCTGCACGCAGGAACCGTTCACGTCCTTGGTAGGCTGCTGGTAAGTAAGGCCCGCATCCTTGAAGTTGTAATTCAACTTCGAACTGTAGGTAGGCCAGGTGTAGGCCTCACCCGCAGCAAAGCCCTCCGTTGCAAACAGCGCCGCCACCACAGCTGCGCCCATCAATCCCATACACTTTTTCTGCATAACACACTCCAGTTTTAATGCTATTCAAGAAATAGATTTAAACAACTAGATATCCAAGGTTTTTCACGCCCCGGCGTGCAGTTTTCGTGTTGCAGGTGTGTAAAAATTTTTCGAGAGGTAATTGCGACAATTATAAGCAACTGCGCATATTTAGCAGGATGGCAAAAAAAATAGGACTAAACCGCAAAAATAAAGTGATTTAGTCCTATTTCAGAGTCAAACTGGGAAATTATTTCTTTAAGAACATCCTATTTTCGGTGCGGCCTAGCACCTTCTGGCGCACAATATAGTGGCCCTGCGGAAGAACCTGCGTAGAGAATCCCTTATTGCGGCCTTCCACGTCAAAAACGCCCGTAGTTGCCGCTTTCCCGCGACGGAGGGATGCGCCGGAGATACGCGTGATGTTTGTATCCGCAGGCGTTACAGAAGTATCGATGGACGGATCAACGATTTCCACGCCCAGCGTATCGGCTGCGGATAGTTGCGTAGAATCCTCGAACAGGGTCACACCCGCCACATCAAAGGCAATCTGGTCCAAGTTCGGGGCGCCCGCCTCTTCGAGCGATTTCAGATAAAGGACATTCAGACCAGCCTTGAGGTTCACGCCCACCATCACGGAATCCCAGGTATCCCAATCCGCCGTGGGCTTAAACGTGAGCGAACCGATCAACACTTCGTTCATCTTCACCATGATGCGACGCGTGTCCGTCTTTCCGTGGGCATAGCGCAGCACCATAGTTGCATTGTTATAGGCCTTCGGCGAAACCAGATGATAGATGCCATAGCTGTCTAGGCTATTTTCAAAATCGTAGAAACCTTCGCCACGGAAATTTTCATGGTTATTGTTCGCCATGCCCTTCGCATCGGTCGGAACAGCCGCCTCTATATCGCTTTTCACGGCAAGCGGAGCCGGGCCTGATTCAACCACGCTCAATATCGTAATCGTCCCGTTTCGGGTAGCCTCGCCAAAGTCAGCATTGCCACCCTTCGTGGTAATCGTGTAGGTGAATTCTCCTTCGACAAGCGGGGTTCCGCTAAAGTAGAACGAGCTTGTAGACGCATTCCAAGTCGCCGTCACACCCGCCGGTAGCCCATCGACAGTCGCTCCATCGGCATACTGAATTGCAAAGGTAAACGGCACAATCGAATCGCCCTTCACGATAATCTGGCTGCTAGAGCCAGCACCCTGCTTGACAATCGCGGCAGCCTTGGGCGTATTGTCGCCAATCAGCGTAATGTCGGGTTTCGGGAACTTTCCCTTGTTGCCATACAGCCAGAAGCCCAGATGTGGTGGCTGGTTGTAGGCGGTATTCTGCCAACTCATGCCCAAGCGGTAAATCGGATCGTGCGCGAGCGCGTACATACGATGTTCCGTCGGAATCGTCGTCGTGTAGATGTAAAGCTTGGATGCACCATCATGCAGAATCACTTCTTCGCGCCAGTCACCGAGAATGTCACCACTAAAGTTCGGGGTTGCCTTGGTGGTATTGCAGCTGTTACCCTGCATCTGGAAGAATGTCTCGTTTTTACCCTTGGAGCTGTTCCACTTGCTAATGGTCGTATTGTCCAGAAGTTCGTCAAGCAGGTCGCCATCCCAGTAAATGCGGAAGTTGTAGGCCGGACGGCTGGAACTCAGCACCTTACCCTTGACCGTATAGGTGTTCCAGTTGGCGGCAGACCAGAGTTCATGTCCGCGATTGGTGGAATCCACGTCGCCCGCGACGCCACGGCCGTTATCGCCATCGCTCGTTTCATTAAAGAGCAGTTTACCCGTACGAGCATCGTGCAGATCGTAACCGTAAGGCTTTTCCTCGTGCACCTGCCACACTTCAAGGCCGTCGTTATCCGGATCCAAGTCGCCTAGATGTATTGCATCGCCATGGCCCTTGCCGGTGCGGTACATGAATTTGCCATCGTGATCTACCGCGCAGCTGCCCTCGATGATTTCATCGAAACCGTCGCCATCGACATCACCTGCCGAGATATTGTGGTTCCCTTGCCCGTAGCATTCCTGGCCAGAAGTGGCGGCGTTGTAGTACCAGCGTTGCGTCAAGGATTTGCCATCCCAATCGTAAGCGGTAATCGCCATGCGGGTGTAGTAGCCGCGCTGGAAAACCATGCTGGGTTTCTTGCCGTCAAGATACGCGTTTGTCGCAAGGAAACGGTCCACGCGGTTACCGTAGCTATCGCCCCAGTTCTTAACCGTGCCGCGACCCGGATTGTAATTGACCGTAGCCATTTCAAGGCCTGTTTCGCCGTTAAAAACCGTGAGATATTCGTCACCGGAGAGAACATAGCCATTGGAATTGCGGAAGTCGCTGGTATGCGCCGCATTTGCCGCAGGACCTTTGCTAAGATACTTGCCGCTCGCATCCTTGGTGCCGGGAGCCGTCTTTACCGCAAGTTCCGCCTTGCCGTCGCTGTCATAGTCGCCCACGAGCATCTGCGTGTAATGCGCACCCGCGCGGATATTCACGCCCAGGTCGATGCGCCATAGTTTCTTGCCGCTCATCTTGTAGCAATCGATGATGACGTTGCCCGTCTTGCCCTTCTGGGAGTTGTCCTTAGAATTGCTTGGGTCCCACTTGAGAATGAGTTCAAATTCGCCATCGCCATCCACATCGCCCACTGCAATGTCATTCGGGCTATAAGTATAATCGCTGCCACCCGCGGGCCTGTCGAGATTTACCGTCAGGAACTGGTCGTTCCATACAGAAACCGCAGCATCAGCCGCCTGTTCCTTGCCGTTGATGACGGCCTTTACGGAATAGCGGTTGCTTGTCGTCCCTTTCGCATCGGTATAGTTGCTCGCCTCCGTGCCGGAGATACTCGCGATTTTTTCTCCGTCGCGGTAAAGATTGAAACTCGTCTCCGAGCCTTCGGTACCGAGTACGCGCCAACTCAGGAACACGCCCCCGCTCGTCTTTACCGCAACAAGCCCGCGATTCAGCCATTCCACCTGAAGAGCTGCATTAGCCATGCCAAAGCCCATTAAGAGGGCCGTTCCCAAACAAATCCACATCCTTTTCATCATTTCCTCGCTGATGTTCGAGCCCCGCACCACCGGGGTTTGCTTCTATAATCTATCTCCGGCATCCCTAATCCGTACCTCGCCACAATATTTCCAGTTGTCCGTAGACAACAGCAAATCCGCAAAAAACATTCGAAAAAAGCAACTCCGGTTTATTTTTACAAAAAAAGAGGGTTGTTTATGAAATTCTACAGAGTACTCGTTTTTTTGCCCATTTCGGCATCACTAGCAGCCCCGTTCAGCGTAACGAGCGGGCTTTTCAACCAAGACGCCACCGATCTCGGACTCAGCCGAGCCCCCGGTTCACAAACAATTACCGTATTCACCCCCACGGCAAGCAGCGACCACTACGGCAACGGCGTCGTAATGATTGGATTCAAGGGAAAACTCTATTGTCAGTGGCAATCTTCCGCCGTTGACGAAGATGCCGCAGATACATGGGTCGCCTACAGCATCGGCACCATCAATAAATTTGCGAATGGTTCGCAAATTGAAACATGGAGCGAACCCAAGGAACTTGCCCCCACCATGCAAAACGGAATCCGCACGAGCGGCGGCTGGAATGTATACAACGACACGCTCATCGCATTTATAAACGTGTGGCCCGCCGACACGAGCCCCAAGGGCGGCGGTTTCGCCTATTACCGAGAAAGTGCCGACGGGATCACCTGGGGAGAACTCAAGCCCGTGCTCATGAAAGACGGCAAGCACATGGCTGCAATCATCGAGCAGGACCCGCACGAATACGACGGCAGGCTCTACAACGCGGCACACTTCCAGCCGGGGCTACTCGCGAATCCCATCTACACCGACGACCTCAGCGGACGCACCGGATGGGTAAAGGCAAAATACATGAACATGGAACACAGCGGCACCAATAGCCGCGAAATGGAGCCGAGCCTGTTCCAGAACAGCGACGGCGAAATTGTGATGACGTTTCGCGACCAGAACAGCACCTACTACCGCCTCGCCAGCGTAAGCAAGGACAGGGGCGCGACTTGGAGCACCACCGAACTCACCAATATGCCCGACTCCCGCGCCAAGCAAAGCGCCGGCAACCTCCCCGACGGCAGCGTTTACCTGGTCAGCAATCCCGTCACCAACAAGACGCGCATTCCGCTTTCGATTACCCTGAGCAACGATGGCAAAGTTTTTGACCGTGCATACAATCTGCGCACTCAAAGCGAGCTCCCCGACCGCGTTTACGAAGGGCAATACAAATCCATCGGATACCATTACCCCAAAACAATGCGCTACGGCGACTATCTTTACGTTTCTTATTCCACGAACAAGGAACTTATCGAATACACGCGCATTCCACTCACAGAAATCTGCGATTATACGCCTACGCCGGAAACAGCGGATTCAAATAGCACGGCAACTCCAGGCACATCAACGCCAGATTCTTCGGCAGTACAGCCCGTCGATTCCGTTGGAACAAGCGCAATCTTCGTGCAAGAGAAAGCCATCAAGAATATTTCCACAAATAAACCACTCTACGACACAAAAGGCAGGATTCATAGCAAAAGGGCTTCTTTCGGGAAATACTTCAAGAAATAAAGCGCCTTTTCATCTCAAGCAGAAAGTCCGCCCCGAACAATACGGGACGGACCTTTTTGGATCTGTGGGTGTAGAGTTTATTTCAGGTTATGTGGACCGGCTTCGCGCTGGACAATTGCCGGAACATCCTTTGCATTATCAAGCGTATATTTGTATGGGAGCGAAGTAATTTTTTCAGGATCTTTTTTTAGCGTGTAGGGGTCGGTCGTAATGTAGCGTTCACCAAGAATCACACCACTTGCGGTACCGTCCTTCGTGCCAGTCGTATTGTCAAAGATATTGTTTTTCTGCAGAATATACGCATAGATGTTGTACATAAAGTTAATCGGATTGTTAACATCCTTGAAGTAGTTATTCTCGATGTATACCGAGGCATACGAACCCACACCCACGCAATAGAGGTTGCCCGGAGCATTGTAATAATTGTTATAGACATGAGCGATTCCGTACATTACACGCGGCATACGTTCATTCACCAGCGTACTGAACCAGCAATGGTGATATGTCACCTTGAGGTAACCAAAATCTTCGGGGTGGTTTGCGGCTCCGCTGCCAATCAAGCCGTTCAAGCGATGCGGATGATTCTTATCGGTATACCAGAATTTCACGTAAGAAACCGTGATATAGTTCGCCTGCCCCTTGATATCTAGGTTACCGTCTTCGGCATTCCAAATATTCACGTAATGGATCCACACATTAGTAGATTTGTTGCTGATGTCAATGCCGTCACTGGGCCCTGGGTTCGGGTAAGTCCCGTTGATATTGATGTTATACACAATCACGTTCTTCACACCGCTAATGGAGATGCCGCCATAAATCGTCGCGGAACTGTCCTTGCCCATAATTGTCTTGTTGCTTGCGATTTTAAGTCCGTAGCCGTCGCCATCGGTAGTGCGGATCGTCCCCTTTACCACAACAACCTTCGCTTCCTTTGCCTGCACAGCCGCCTTGAAATCCGCATAGGTCGAGACCGTCACGGTATCGCCGCCCTTGCCACCCGTAGTGCCGCCATTCAGGCTCGCGTAACCATCGGCCACAAGTTCCGTTTGCACCGGAGTCACAACAACAACAGGTTCCGTCACGGTAAACTTGCCTGACTTAGTCGCCGTCGTATAGCCACCAACCGTTGTCATGGTGTAGGTATATTCGCCGGGTTTTGCCGTCACCGTCCCCGTAAAATTCACTGACTTTTTCGAAACGATTACAGTAGCGGTCACACCAGCAGGGAGCCCTTCTACAATCACCGAGTCACAATTTTCAAAGGCAAAGTTGAAATCTACAATTGCGGAATTCTGCGCGACAGTCTGACTGGAGCCGCCTTCGCCACGCTTGGTAAAGAAAGCCTTCGGTACGGTATCGAGCGTTACCTCGACAGACTGCGACGCCGAAGTAACGGCAATTCGCTGCGTCAAATAGCCTTCTTTTTCGACAACGAGCGTATCGGAGAAGGATTCGGTTTCCTTGAGAAGGACTCGCCTATTTTCGCCTGCGTAGGCAACAGCAGAGCCGTTCCCCTGCTCACCCGTTACCGGTTTGAGCAAATAACGGTTCACGTTACGCGTCATACGATTTTTTGAAACGGCACGGCCATTCAAGTCGAACGCCCTATAGGCATAGACATCATAAGCCCCCGCCGTATGCAAGCGACGAGTCAAGAGCTGCGTTTTTTTGGTAGAGTCCGCCACAAGCGACGAATCACTCACTTCAGGAGCCACCTTGACAAGCGCGAATGCGCCCTTGTCATCGGTTTCGGTTTTCAAGCCCTCGCCCACAAGCGAAACACTCGCCCCAGACACAGGAGATTTCGCGTAATCCTGCACGAATCCATTAATGTCTACTGAATTTGCTGCATACGCAGACAAAAATGATACTGCCGTCATTGCGACAACTCTAAGAAACCTCATCCTTCACCTCACTTTTAATGACACCAACTTTATCGGCACTTGTAAAAATACCTCCACATGCGCGAAAACAGAAGATGCGCAGGAACAAAGGGTTGTCCGCAGACAACCCGCTATAAACAAAAACTTCCCCCGGCAATCACGCCGAGGGAAGGTGGTTATTGTGTGGAGTTTCTTTAGCGCCGCATCACCTTGACAGTCTTGTTCATTGTCTTGCCGTCGGCAAACTTTCCGCGGATGTTTACAAGGTAGATGCCGCTGCCGTAGGGTTGCATATTCACGCTTGCCATCCCGCGTGTCTGCACCACATTCTCCTGCATCATGATGCTGTGGCCGCTTATATCCATCACGGTAATACGAGCCTCGTTCGGGATGCCCGTAAGCATTACGATATTGCCTACAACCCGCATTTCAAAACGTCCAGCCGCATTTGCAGGGGTTACACGGACAGCATTTTCAGCCGAACTGCTCAACCCCGCCCAGGCAAACGAACTGCTAGACTCAGGCCACTTAAAAGAGCTGCTCGATATCGGCGATACCCACGAACTGCTAGAAACGTCCGTCATCACAGAACTGCTCGATACGGGCCATACCCACGTACTGCTCGACGACCTTGTCCGCGACGAACTTGAGCGCTTTAGTTCCGACGAACTTGAACTTCTCGCTATTGAAGAACTTGAATTTTTCGGCTCCGAAGAACTCGATATTTCAGCCACACTGCTTGAACTTGCCGCAATTTCGCAACCACCCACAGATACCGACTGGTTTGTTGAAAAACATACGTTGGAATTCTTTTCGGTTATGTTGAAAATACCTGACAGCAGTTGCGTTCCGCTCCACGATTTTAGCGGGGAAAGCTGGGTCACGTTTTGGCTTCCGGGGAACGGATCATCGACCAGGTTGCCTCCGCCATAACTCCCAAACCCGTCGTAGTATTCCGTAACCCGCTTATTTCCTGCCTCCACGACATCTACGCGCTGGTGCGCCGGATCGTCATTCAGCACATCGTCATCCCATGTTTTCTGGCTGTAGTCAATATGCCACACGAGCATCCCATGGTTCGGCAAAGCACTGTCCCACTTGACCATCTGGCGGTTTTCGAATACAAACCATTCGTTGCTGCTTACCTTCACATGCAATGCATAGTTGCCCGAATTCAGCGGAGGCAACATCTTTACATCAAAATCATCGTCCAGAGTCGTATAATCGAGCCAGCCCATAAAGTTTCTCTCAAACGCACTGTAATTCGGAGGCGTAAGGCCGTTATTGTTATACATTCCAGTCGCCATCACATCCCAGGCATGCGCACCGGGAGCCTGGTACTGTGAATTCTGGTACTGCGAATAGCAGGCATCACTTGCCACGCAGTAATGGTCACGAAGGCCCATCGTGTGGCTGAATTCATGAACAAACGTCGGGAACAACTGTTCCTTTTGCTGGATAAGGAAATAGCTATTGAACCTTTTTCCACCACCCGCATCCTGCTTGCCGCATTCATTCCATTGCAGTTCATACTGGTAACCGCCCAAGGTTTTGCCACCAGAACTGAGTTCTGCACCCGCATACAGCACAGGCAGCGCATCTATATCGCCGTCGTTATCAGAATCATAAAGCGAAGCATTGAAAGAAGTGTATTTCTTTTTCAGTTGCGAAATACCTTCCTGAATAAGGGCGTAATCCCTTCCCATATAACTTGAAAGGGAAGAGTTCACCTTGACCAGATAAAGGTCGAAAGATGGCACAAACTTTCCCGAAGACTGGTCTACAAAATAGTCACGCACCGAGCCCGTATAGCCGTTTCGCGTGTAGTTTTCCTGGTTAAGAATCGCATAGAGGCTCGCCGAATCAAGATTCTTTGTAGAATTGTCCTCAATCAGCAGCACCGGAAAACGATTTGTGCCGTTCGCATGGCCTTCCGGTTTCGGAAACCTGAGTACAGGAGGCAAATTCGCATCCGAGGCATTTGAGCTGTCCGCCATCGAAGAAACCGGCACCCAGGAAGCACGTTTTGCCCGTGCAGCATTGGAAGGCCTTTTATGCCTATCGGGGTGGCGTTCCCTGTGTTTCTTGAAAGCATTTTTCTTGTCAAGCTTATTCAGGAACTTTTCTGCCGCGGCAGAACGCTCCCCCTTATTTTTCGCCTTGAATTTCGATGCAGCGCCCTTGTCGTCAGCAAAGTAATAGATTCCCGCAGAATCTGCAACCACAAGGAAGCCGTCTTCGGTCTGCGTGTAGCGATAATGCTCGTCGCCCAATGTGCGAATGGCCAGCGAATCGCCTCCATTGTCAACAGTCCTCGGCAGAGGATTGACCGGATAGGCAAAGGATACAACCGATAAAGTCCCTAGCACGCAGGCAAACGAACGGATTGTCTTGAAATATGTCCCAAACACCATAAACATGCCTCGTTCGGAATATATACCCTCTTTGTCCAAAGCGCTTCAAATGGGGCTACCTATCAAACGAAAAATGTGTAAAGGTGTGTAAAATTGCAACCAGCGTAAATCTTGCTTTACGTAAAAATCCCCCCGACATTTCTGCCGGAGGGAACTTTTGCAGTGTTGTTTAGGGATTTCTTAGCGATGCATTACCTTGACGGTCTTGTTCATTTTCTTGCCGTCGGCGAGTTTCCCGCGTAT
>Ga0265300_10002146_pt1 | contig 17451 bp, 17 predicted proteins | sample AusTroGonzalo_MG_FD_193482 | JGI IMG/M metagenome (GOLD analysis project Ga0265300, IMG submission 193482) | Bovine rumen microbial communities from tropical cattle in Woodstock, Queensland, Australia - Gonzalo_03 | ecosystem: Host-associated > Mammals > Digestive system > Stomach > Rumen ...
TGGCTCGTTGTTTTTGGTGGATGGCATCGAAAAGACGGGAGACTGTGATAAGGATGCCACCCATACAGATATAGGTATGGAGGGTGTTGTGTGTCCAGGCATATATTTCACTATCGCCGTGCATGAAGATGAAGTCGATAACAGCTATCTTGACGAGGAAGATAGCCCAGAACATGAAGAAAAGTCTCAAGTATAATTTTTTCTCTGTGCGCCAGTAGAAGCGCCACAGCTGCAAGATATTGGAAAAGGTTTTCATCAGTCTTGAAGGTTTTTAGATGTAGCGGCATTGAATAATAATTCGAGGTTCAGTTGGGTCTCTTCATCATCGGGTTGACGAAGAGAGAGGGTAGCATTGCCCTGTGGGGTGCGCTCTGTGTAGAGCACATCGTCGGTAAGAGCATCGTTGGAACGGACATTGAATGTGTATTTCTCACAAAGTGCCTCCACTGAATTGTTGAGCAGGAGTTGGGAACGCTGTAAGATGAGCACGTGGTCGAGTAGTGACTCCACATCGTGCAACTGGTGGGTGGCGATGATGAGCGTGCGCTCCTCCGTCATCGTGGTGGCAATGACCTTACGGAATTGCTTCTTCGAGGGTACGTCGAGTCCGTTGGTCGGCTCGTCCATCAGCAAGTAACGTACATTGGTGGCAAGGGCGAAGCTCATTAGTGCTTTCTTCTTGTCTCCCATCGAGAGCTGATTGAGCTGAACGTCGAGGGGCAGGTGAAACTCTTCCATGCAGCGTTGGAGAATCTCGTCGCTGAAAGCAGGGTAGAAGGGACGGTAGGTCTCTACATAATCGGCAAAGCGCATTTGGGGCAAGGTGAACTCCTCGGGCACGATGTACATCTGTTGCAAGGTTGCACGTGTGCGATGGCTTACGTCAGTATTTTCGACTTTGATGTGCCCTTCGTTGGGGCGCAGCAAACCCATCAGCAGGTAGAGCAGGGTGGATTTGCCTGTTCCATTCTCTCCAAGCAGACCAATGACTTTGTTCTGCTCCAATCGCAAACAAAAGTTGTCAAAAACTGGTGCGCTTTTGCTGCTATAACGGAATGTAATGTTTTGAATGTCAATCATATTTATATTGCGTTTAGGTGTCTTAAGTAAGTAAGACACTGCAAAGATAATCATTTTTGTGTTTTACTTCCAAATTTCAGAGGGGGTTTAACTTCCGTTAACAAAAAGAGCTCCTGACGAGACCTATGTCTGTCAAGAGCTTTTTCTTGCTGATGTAAATGCTGTTACTTATTTCTCTGTTGCCTCTTCTTCACTTCCTTCTTCCTCCTTACTTACAAATTCGGTATAGCCGTCAGCAGTGAGGATATTGTACCAAGAGAGGACTTTGCGCATATCAGAAACACGTACGCGGTCGGTGTCGTAGTTGGGGAGCACCTTGGTGAAGAAAGCGATGATCTCTTCCTGTGATGCTTTCTTGGGAGAGAGGTCGAGAGGCTTTTCTCCGTAGTTGGTCTTGATGGACTCGAAGACAGTAGCGAGAGGCACTTCGCTGTCGTCGTTGGTGTAGATGGAAATGTCGCCGAGAGATACAACGCGGTCAGCGCCGAAAGCTGGGATGCGCTTCTTCTGTTCATCGACAGTTTCAACAATGAGGCTCTTGTTACCTCGTGAGATGAGCTTGTAAAGCCCTGGTTTGCCTGAAATGGCGAGAATTTTCTTAATCATATTTGTAATTTACTATTTTGACTTATCGTATCTTTAGCACGCTTGGTATACCAAGAATGTGCAATTTACAAGTTGTTTCTCAATTTGACCAGTTACGATTTATCTGGATATTCTGCAATTTGTTTCAGTAGTTGGTCAAGCTGTGCATCAAGCTCGGTGGTGCCGTCGTTGAGGATGCAGAAGTCTGCACGTTGGCGTTTCTCTTCTTCGTCCATCTGCTGTGCCATACGAGCCTGAATCTGCTTAGGAGTAGCTTGGTCACGCTGGACAGCGCGTTGGAGACGCAGGTGGAGTGGGGCATAGACTTCGACGGTGACATCAACGGTGTCTTGAAAGCCTGACTCGAAAAGGAGGGCGCATTCCTGCACAACGATGGGTGCATCCTGCTGCTGTTTTGTCCACTGGAGGAAGTCCTGACGGACAACTGGATGGACAATGCGGTTGATGCGTTCAGCGTGGTTTGGGTCAGCAAAGAGGTAGCGGGCAATGAGGGGTTTGTTGAGTCCGCAGGAGGTGTAGGCGTCAGCACCGAGGAGCTGTGTGATGCGTCGGCGGATGAGGGGACTTTTGGTCATGAGTCGTTTGGCTTCATCATCGCATTGATAGATGGGAATGCCGCGCTGCTGGAACAGTTGGCAGACATAGGTCTTGCCGCTGCCGATACCTCCTGTGATGCCGATACGTATCATAAATTTGATTGCTCTATAATGTACTCAATGGTCTCTGGGCTGATGCGCAGGTTACGGATGTTAGCCGGCTTCTGACGTACATGGATGCGGCATCGCTTGGCGTCGTTCTTGAGTTCGTTATAGTCGATGGCAAGCAGGAAGTCATCAGGGCTGATGTCGTTGTAGAGGGTGGCACTGACCAGGAAGGTGACATCGACCTTGAGCGGGAAGGTGCGTATGAGTTTGTTGTGAGGCACATTCTCGCTATAAACAGTTACCTGCAGGGTCTTGTCGGTGAAGATGTCCACGCAGATGTTGGCTTCGACAGAGTCAGGAATGGCTTTGGCGCCACGTGGCACGAGCAATGCGAGGCGTGTCTGAAGGGTGTCTTCGAGGTCGGTGTAAGTGACGTTCTCGGTCTTGATGTGGTTGATGCTCCCATAAATGTGCTTGGGGGCGTAGATGTCAACGGATTCTGGCATCAAGATGGTGCCGCACTGGTAACGTCCTGCAGTAGTGGTGACGCGTCCATTGAAAAGGACGGGCACGCGCTTGTGCTGTCCGTTGGAGTAGAAAGCCTCGATCTTGCCTGGAGAGGTGGACTTGTAGGTCATACCTTGCGGCTTGTGGCGCAGCACGGCTCGTCGGAGGGTGTTGGCGTCGATGATGACCTTGCCTGACTTCTGGTTGACGTCCTTGAAGTTGATGATGAGTTCAGGGTCGTCATTGCGCATGAACTTGTAGTAGAAGGCGTTCCAGCCTTTACTGGTGTAGGTGACATGGATTTCTTTGGGCATGTCGCCTGTGAAGACAACATCATTGGGCATGTCTTCGATAGTGAGCCGATAGGCGAGGACGACTTCTGTGCTCTCCTGAATGGTCTGTAGGAACCAGAAGATGGTGGACAGACAAAGGAAAATAAGAAACACAGGAAGATTGCGGTCGATCTTAATCAATCGCAATCTCCTGAGTAATACTTTGACAAAGTCATTCTGCATATGTCTCACCTTTCACCTCATACCTCTTATGCCTGAGGCTGCTGGGTGCCTACGGCATAGACGTAGTTGCGGTCTATCTGGATTGTGACACCTTTGGCGATTTCGATGGTGAGATAAGATTCACCTTCGTTGAGTGACTTGACTTCACCATAAACGCCGCTAGCCGTCATGACCTTGCTGCCGATGGCGAGTCCCTTGCGGAAGTTCTCGATTTCCTTCTGACGCTTGCGCTGTGGTTTGATCATGAAGAAATAGACGATGGCGAACATGGCAACGATCATGATGATCATGCTCCAGTCGAAGCCACCCTTTGTAGCACCTTGTGCTGCTTGAATGATTGTGAACATATTGTTTCTATTTTATTATTATATAATGTGTCTTATGGTTTGGAGAGCTTGTTCTCCTTCTTGAGCTTCTTCGCCACAGCGTCGATGATGCCGTTGACGTAGCCACCGCTCTTGGGCGTGCTGTACCATTTGGCGATTTCGACGTATTCGTTAATGGTGACGGATACAGGAATCTGTGGGAAACTGAGCAGTTCGGCAACCGCAATCTGCATGATGATGACATCCATGTAGGCGAGGCGATTGAATTCCCAGTTCTTGACACTCTTGCTGATGAGGGTACGATAGTACTCATCGTTCATGATGGTGCGACGGAATAGACGGATAGCGAACTCCTGGTCTTCGATGTCCTTGTATTCGGGCACGAGCTCCTGATTGGCGCCGTTGGCTGGATCGAAACGCTTGATGGTCTTGAGCACGAAGGTGTCCACCACCTCACGATCATCGTTCCAGTAGAGGCTCTGCTCTTCAAGGATGTCGTCAATACGCTCGTCCTTCATAATGATGTTCTTGTAAATCTTGCGCCATACTTCGCGGTCATCAGCATAAGTGACTTTCTCCAGCGCCATATACTCCTTGTAGTACTCGCTCTGGAGGATATCTGCATGGAGCTTCTTGATGTAGTCAATGTCGTTGTTCCACGATTTCTTCTTTGTATCGACAAACTCCTGCAGCTGCTTGTTATTCTCGAGTTGTGCAGCAAATTGGTTATCAGCAAAACGATGACTGACCATCTTGTCGATGTGTCCGACGCGGTTCATTTGTTCTTGGTGCTCTACATCTTCAAAGGCGTAGCGCGACACGCTGACGATGAGCAGCAGCATGTAGTTGTAGAGGTCGTATGCTTTAGACAGACTAAAAAGGAGTTCCTTCTCGGCCGTATCAATGTTTTTTCCACCGTTCTGGTAGAAAGCATAAATAAGCTGTACAATTTTCAGACGAATAAGTGTTCGGTTTATCATAAGTCAAAAAACTCTTTTTTTGTGTGTTTCTTATTTGTATTGATAATATGTTTTGTGTCTCCTATTTTTTTGGTGTTGTAGTTAATTTGAGTGCAAATTTAGCGATTTTCTTTGAAAAAAGCAGTTTTTTTGTGGGAATGATTACTTAAAAATGAAAAAAACGGCTTAAAATCTTGTGTAAAAGAAAAAAAAGTAACAATTTTGTAGCAAATTTAAGAATTTACATACATAAAATATACAAATATTATGGGTGAATCAGAGAGAGAACTTGTATACTCAGAGAGTGTCAAGGCGGGCAAGCGCATCTATTATTTTGATGTGAAGCAGAGTAGAAATGGCGATCGCTACATTTCTATCACGGAGAGTAAGAAAATCAATGAGGGTACGTTGGACAACCCTCGCTTCGTGTTTGAGAAGCATAAGCTGTTCCTATATAAGGAGGATTATGAGAAGTTCGTTGATGCGCTGACAAAAGCATTGGACATTGCAAAGGGCGACGCTCCTGCTGTGGCTCCAGCAGATGAAGAAGCTCCTGCCGCTGTAGAGGCAGCCGCTCCTGCTGTAGAGTCTGCTGAAGAAACTCCTGAGAAGAAGAGCTTCCTTGATAAGGTGAAGGACATTTTCTGATTTGTAAAAGTGTCGGAATGATGCTTTTATAGCAGGGGAAAGTCTCAAATCTCAAGCATAACAACAAATTTATGGGAAAAACTTTTGCCACGTCCGGCGAAAGTCGTACCTTTGTGCCGCTTTTTTGGGCAACACATTAGCCCCACAATGGTGGAGGGCATCGTGTGATGGCGAATTAAGCGTGGTAAAACTTGGGGCAACGCTCTCAGGAATTGCTAACAAAAGACTTAATTTATAGTAACACAAAAATTAAAAATGAAAGAAATTACACTGAACGCTCAGACTCGTACTGAGTATGGCAAGAAGGCAAGTCGTGACCTTCGCCGTGCTGGTCAGATTCCAGCAGTTTTCTATGGTGTGGAGAAGGGCGAGAACGGCCTTCCTGTAGCAAAGTCTATCCAGATTTCTGAGAAGGAGCTGGCTAAACTTCTTTACACTCCTAACGTTTACATCGTGAACCTCGTGGTGGATGGCAAGGCTGTGAAGGCTATCCTGAAGGACCTCCAGTGCGACTTCGTGACTGACCGCCCTGTTCACGTTGACTTCTATCAGATTACAGAGGACAAGCCTGTTGTGTTCGAGATTCCTGTGAAGCTCAACGGTCTTGCTGAGGGTGTACGTGCCGGTGGTAAGCTTGCGCTCAACGTTCGCAAGTTGGCTGTGAAGGCTCTCTACACTCAGTTCCCTGACACACTCGATATAGATGTGACCAACCTCGCACTGGGCAAATCAATGAAGGTGGGTGAGCTCTCTTACGAAGGTCTCGAAATCATCACTTCAAAGGAAGTGGTCGTTTGCGCTGTTCGTATGACTCGTGCTGCTCGTGCTGCTGCTGCTGAGGCTGAATCAGCGGAATAATCCTAAGAGAAGTAAAATCCTATGAGGGTGTATCGGCGGTCGTCAGACCCTTGGTACACTCTCTTTTATGTCTATTGCTACATTCTCCGTATATATATAAAATATGTGGTTGCTCAATTGGTTTCGGAAGCAGAAGCCCGAAACGGAAGATAATGGTATGAAGTATTTGGTTGTAGGTCTGGGTAACATCGGTTCTGACTATGTAGGCACACGCCACAACATCGGTTTCCGTGCGGTGGATGCTTTTGCCGAGAAGCAGGGTGCAGAATGGGCTGACAAGCGTTATGGCTTTGTTGCCAAGACCCGTGTGAAGAATGCGGAGATCATCCTCCTCAAGCCTTCCACCTACATGAACCTTTCGGGACAGGCTGTGCGATATTGGGCGCAGCAGGAGAAGATTCCTGTGGAGCGCATCCTCGTCATTGTGGATGACCTGAGTCTGCCTGTCGGCAAGATTCGGATGCGTGGCACTGGCAGTGCTGGAGGTCATAACGGACTGAAGAACATTGAGTCGTGCATGATGACCCAGAACTATGCCCGCATCAAGTTCGGCATCGGTAACGAGTTTCCGAAAGGCACCCAAGTGGACTTCGTGCTGGGCAAATTTAGCGATGACGACAACAAGGTCATCGCGGAGAAGCTTGACTATGTAGGAGAGATGATTAAGAGTTTCTGTCTGCAGGGGCTCGACCGTACGATGAACCAATATAACAAGAAGTAGGAAGATGGAAGCGCGATTGGACAAATGGCTGTGGGCTGCACGTATCTTCAAGACCCGTTCCATTGCTGCCGATGCCTGTAAGAATGGACGCATCACGATGGAGGGTGTGAAGCAGAAGGCGTCGAAAATGATCAAGGAGGGCGACATCATCGAGGTGCGCAAGCCCCCCATCACTTACTCCTTCAAGGTGCTGAAGGCTATCCAGAACCGTGTGGGTGCCAAGATCGTGCCTGAGGTGATGGAGAATGTGACGGCGAAAGAGCAGCTCGAACTCTTGGAGATGAACCGTATCAGTGGCTTCGTCGGCAGGGCACGCGGCACGGGACGTCCGACCAAGAAGGAGCGTCGCGAACTGGATGATTTTATCCAGCCTGCTTTCTTCGGTGATTTTGACTTCTATTTCGATGATGATGACTTCGATGATTTAGACGAATAAATGACATTCCTCAGAACTATGTAGTTTAAAGTTTCGGAATCGTTACAAAGCTCAGAACTACACAGTTTGTTCAGCGGTGATGCGGCAGATGTTCACGACCGTCATCATCGCTTTTTCCATGCTCTGGATGGGGAGGAACTCGTGGGGACCATGGAAGTTGAGTCCCCCGGCGAAAATGTTGGGGCAGGGGAGACCCTTGAAGGAGAGTTGGGCACCGTCGGTTCCGCCTCGAATAGCTTTGATCTTGGGGGGCATGCCTGCTTCGGCAATGGCCTGTTTGGCGATGTCGATGATGTACATCTTCGGCTCGACCATCTCCCGCATATTATAGTATTGGTCTTTCATCTCCAGTTCAGCCACCCCCTCGCCATACTTCTCGTTGATGGTCTCCACGATGTCAAGCATTTCTGCCTTGCGACTTTCAAAATACTCACGGTCGTGGTCTCGGATGATGAAGGAGAGTTGAGCCTTTTCCACTGAACCATTGAGGTTGGTAAGATGGAAGAATCCCTCATAGCCCTCGGTCATCTCCGGCGTCTCGTCGGCAGGCAAAAGATTGACGAGTTCGGTGGCGATGCGGACTGCATTGATCATCTTGTCCTTGGCATAACCAGGATGCACGGAGCATCCGTTGATGGTGATTTTGGCGGAGGCGGCACTGAAGTTCTCAAATTCAATCTCGCCCACTTCGCTGCCGTCCATCGTATAGGCGAAGTCACATCCGAACTTCTTCACATCGAAGTGATGGGCTCCCAGGCCAATCTCCTCGTCGGGATTGAAGGCCACGCGAATCTTCCCGTGCTTGATCTCGGGATGCTCCTGCAGATAGACCATCGCCTGTACAATCTCCGCAATACCCGCTTTGTCATCAGCGCCCAAGAGCGTGGTACCGTCTGTCACGATGAGATCCTCGCCGATATGGTCGCGCAGCTCGGGGAATTTCTCCACCGAAGTGACGATGCTCTCAGACAAGAGGATGTCTGTGCCGTCATATTTTTCTATGATGCGAGGCTTCACATCCTTGCCCGAAGCGTCAGGACTGGTGTCCATGTGGGCAATGAAGCCGATGGTGGGCACTTGCTGGTCAGTGTTGGACATTTGCTGGTCGATGTTAGCTGGCAGTGTGGCATAGAGATAGCCCAGTTCGTCCAGTTCCACCTCCTGCAAACCCTCGGCTATGAGTTCTTCTTTCAGATGCTGTGCAAAGACCCGCTGCTTCTCGGTGGAAGGTGTCACGTTGGTCTCCTCCGACGATTGTGTGTCGAAGGCGACGTAGCTCAAAAAACGTTCAACGATATTCATGCTTTTTGTTGATTTAGTTGTCCTTTTTTAGTGTAGAAAGAGTACAGATGGACGGCTCTTTCTCATTCTGCTTGCGAATTTAAGGAAAAAACTTCGGATAAGCGCTGTTTATCCGTAAATAATTGCTAACTTTGTCCGGTTTTAGTCAAAAAGATGTATAATAAATGTGAAAACATTTCGTTATATATTACATATATAAGGAAAAAGAAAACAATTGATGAGTAAAGAGAAAGAGCCGACGAACATAGACGGCATGAATGGATTTGAAAGGGCAATGAAACGTGTGGGAGATGTGGTGGGAGCCCTATTTCTGCTGATTGTGCTGTCTCCAGTCTTTTTATACATATATATCAAACAGAGGTGGAATGCCTCGGGACCTGTCATCTACAGCCAAGAGCGTATAGGCAGGGGGGGCAAACCGTTCAGAATATACAAGTTCCGCACGATGGTGGTGGATGCTGAGAAAGATGGTGTGCCACAGTTGGAACAAGACGATGACCCTCGCCTGACAGAGTTCGGCAAGGTGCTGCGCAAGCGCCATCTGGATGAATTGCCACAGATTTGGAATGTGCTGAAAGGAGAGATGTCCTTTGTTGGCTATCGTCCGGAACGCCAGTATTTCATCGAAAAAATCATGGAGCATAACTCCGACTATCAGTTACTGTATCAGTCAACGCCAGGTGTCACTTCGTTGGCCACCATCCAGAACGGCTATACTGACACGATGGAGAAAATGCTCAAGCGACTCGAGATGGATCTTGATTATCTGAGGAACCGCAGTCTGGGACTTGATGTCAAAATCATCTTCAAAACATTGTTTAATATCTAAAACCTAATATACCAAAACGCCATGAAGATTTCTGCCATAAAGAAATTGATATTTATCTTCGGACTTTTTGTTTGCGCATTGCCTACTTTCGCTCAGTCGATGAGTGATGAGCAGGTGATACAATTTGTACTAAAGGAGCAAGAAAAAGGCTCTACCCAACAGCAGATTGTGACCAAGTTGCTGCAGCGAGGTGTGACCACAGAGCAGTTGCGTCGTATCCGCAGGAAACAAGAGGCGGAGAGACAGAATTTGGGTGCATCGGACTTGACGGGTCAGAATGCGAACAAGACACAGAGCCGTATCCGACAGGAGAGGCAGGAGAGAGGTGAGCAGAACCAGAGACAGAATCAATACATGATTCAGTCGCAGATGCGCGCGCAGAACCGTAACTACGGAACCCGTCAGGAACGTGAACAGGCTTTGAATGATGAAATCGGATTTATGGACATAGACTCCCTCATCTATTACCAGAACTATTTCAAGGATGAGAGTGAGGTGTTCGGTCGCAATATCTTCAACAACCAGATGCTGACCTTCCAGCCCAATATGAACATGGCGACACCTGCTAATTATCGTTTGGGTGCTGGTGATGATGTGATTATCGACATCTGGGGGGCCTCACAGGAAACCTTCACGGAGACGATTTCTCCAGATGGGGTTGTGGTCATCGCAGGTGTAGGCCCTTGCAAGATTGGCGGAATGAGCGTATCGGAAGCCACGAATTATCTCCGTTCCCGTTTGGGGCAATATTATTCAGAGTCAAGCATCTCATTGTCGGTGGGCAGCACACGTAGCATACAGGTGCAGGTGATGGGTGAAGTGAATGTGCCTGGTACATACACCTTGAGTTCCCTTTCCTCTGCATTCAATGCTCTTTATGCGGCTGGTGGCATCAACGATATTGGTACATTGCGTGACATCAAGGTCTATCGTCAGGGGCGTGTCATTTCCTCGATTGACGTGTATGATTACATTATCAATGGTAATGCGCGAGGCGATGTACGTTTGAATGATAATGATATTATTGTTGTGGGTCCATACGATGCCTTAGTGGAAGTGCGTGGTAAGGTGAAACGCCCGATGTTCTATGAGATGAAGAGGAACGAGACTCTCTCTACCTTGCTGAATTATACAGGTGGTTTCACAGGAGATGCTTACAAGAAGAGTCTTCGTGTGACACGAAAGGATGGTGCAGAATACTCTATTCATACTGTAGGAGAGTTTGATTGGGCCAATTTCACTGTGACGGATGGTGATTCTATTACTGTTGATAGTGTCGTGGCACGTTATTCAAATATGGTGGAGGTACGTGGAGCAGTGTTCCACAGCGGTATGTATGAAGTGGGTAGTAATATCAGTTCCGTCAGGGACTTGGTCAATGCAGCAGAAGGATTGCGTGAGGATGCATTCACCAACCGTGCTGTGATGCATCGTCAGAAAGAAGACCTGACATTGGAAGTGCTGGCTGTTGACATCCAGGGCATCATGAATGGTACGGTGGCTGACATCCCATTACGCAAGAACGATGTATTGTTCATTCCAAGCAAGAGGGACATGCAGGGTGAACAAACACTGACTATTACAGGAGAAGTGAATTACCCCGGCGTTTATATGTATGCGGAGAACACGACGGTGGAAGACTTGGTGCTTCAGGCTGGAGGTTTGACAGATGCTGCTTCAATGGTGAAAGTGGATGTGTTTAGGCGTATAGATGACCCACGTGCATTAGTGGATAACGAGAATATGACTGAGACTTTCTCATTTGCTTTGAAGGATGGTTTTGTGGTGGATGGCGAGCCTGGCTTCACGTTGCAACCTTATGACCAGGTGGCTGTTCGTAAGAGCCCATCTTATTCAGAACAGCAGAATGTAAGTGTGACAGGAGCTGTCAACTTTGCAGGTGAGTATGCCATGACTAATAAGAACTACAAGTTGAGTGACCTCGTCAAAGCTGCTGGTGGTCTCAGTTCTTTGGGCTATGCCAAAGGTGCCCGTCTGGAACGTAAGATGACGGAGGAAGAACGTCAGCAGCAGGAAGCCTCACTTAGAGCTTCACAGATTACGCTCTATGAAGAGTCAATGCAGAGTGATAATAAAAACTTTGACTTTAACCGTGCAGACTCTTTGCTGCTGATGAAGCTCGATATTGGTACATCATTCCCCGTTTCTATTGACCTTGAAAGGGCTATGAAGGAACCTGGATGCGAGGAGGATATCGCGTTGAGGGAAGGTGACAAACTGATTGTGCCTCAATATTCTTCTATTGTGAAAATCAGTGGTGATGTGATGTATCCTATTTCCATGAACTACAAGAAGGGAGAATCACTGAAATACTACATCAAGCGTGCTGGTGGATATGGTGACAATGCTCGTAAGGCACGAGTCTATGCCATCTACATGAATGGTGCTGTAGAATTGTTGGATCACTCCAGCAAGAAAGCGGTTCAACCTGGTTGTACCATTGTCGTCCCATCGAAGAAGCAGAAGAACAAGATGACCACAGCAGAATATGCAGCAATGGGAACGTCTGCGGCATCTATCGCAACTATGATGGTGACAATTGCAAACATTCTTAAATGATGACAAGTATGGGGAAGAAATATGATTTTCTGATTGTCGGTACGGGTCTCTTTGGCGCTGTTTCTGCCTATTTGCTCAGGAAGAAGGGCTATTCCATTCTTCTGATAGACAAGCGTGACCATATCGGTGGCAATGTATATACCAAGAAGGTGAAAGGTATCAATGTGCATCAATATGGCGCACATATCTTCCATACCAGCAACAAGAAAGTTTGGGACTTCGTGAATAGCTTTGTGGAATTCAATCGCTACACCAATTCTCCAGTTGCCAACTACAAGGGAAAGCTTTATAATTTACCCTTCAATATGAACACCTTCTACCAGATGTGGGATGTGAAGACACCTGAAGAAGCGAAAGCAAAAATTGAGGAGCAAAAGAAGGAGTATCATATAGAGAATCCACAAAATTTGGAAGAGCAAGCTATCAGCTTGATAGGTAAGGATATCTACGAAGCACTCATCAAAGGCTATACGCAAAAGCAGTGGGGGCGTAAGTGTACAGAACTGCCTGCTTTTATCATCAAGCGTCTGCCCGTGCGTTTTATCTTCGACAACAACTACTTCAACGATAAGTATCAAGGCATTCCAGAAGGGGGCTATATGGCACTTATAGAGAAGATGCTCGAAGGTTGCGAAGTACGTCTCGGCATTGAATACTTTGATCAAAAGGATGAGTTGGATGCTTTGGCTGACAGAATCATCTATACAGGTGAGATAGACCGTTACTTCAACTATCAATATGGTCATCTGCAGTATCGTACCGTATCTTTTGAGACAGAATTGTTGGAAGGTGTGGAAAACTATCAGGGTAATGCGGTAGTCAACTATACGGATGCCGAAACTCCTTATACGCGTATCATTGAGCACAAACACTTTGAAATGTTTGGTGCCACACTTGCAGAATGTCCCGATACGGTCATCTCTCGTGAGTATAGCAAGGAATGGCAACCAGGCGATGAACCTTACTATCCTGTCAACGATGACAAGAACTCAGAACTCTACGCTAAATATAAGGCTCTTGCCGATGCCCAGACAAAGGTCATCTTTGGTGGTCGTCTGGCTGAATATAAGTATTATGATATGCACAAGGTGATTGAGCAAGCGATGGAGATGGTCTCATTGATGTGTCCAAAGGAATGCTAAATACATGTTCCGTTCATATTGCTAATCATCATTTATCATGTTAGGGAGGGCTTGATTAAATAAAAAAATGAAGATTGCCATTAATTGTATCTTCTGCCAGCCACGAGGAGGGGGTATTAGAGAATATATTTATAATGTGGTATCTGCTCTGAGTCGGATAGATAAAGAGAATCAGTATATCCTTTATGTGTTGAAGGATTGTGTGGATTATGCTCACCAGACTCTGCCTGATGTGCCAAATATGCGTATTAAGCCGACACCCTATGATTCTTCCTACAAGTCTGTCATCAACCGCAGTTTGTTCTCTCATCAATATTGGTTGAAAGAGGAGCGAGAGGAACATTTTGACATTTTCCATTCACCTTTCTTCCATGCTCCGAAACTTAAAAAAGCCAAGGTGTTGATTACCGTTCATGACTTACGTTTCTGTCGTTATCCTTCCACTTATACGTTGCCGCGCTATTTGTTTTTACGGTATGCTGTGAAGAATTCTATCAAACAGGCAGATGCCATTATCACGATCTCTGCATTCACAAAGAGTGAGATTATGGACGTGTATAAGACTGATTGTAACAAGATAACTGTAGTGCATGAAGCCATTAACCGTGATGACTTTGCTGTAGATAAGTTGAGAGGCTATGTGTTGGAGGATGTAGCAAAACCATTGGAAAACCAGCGTTTCATCCTGTCTGTTGGTCATATAGAACCTCGTAAGAATTATGAACGCCTTCTTGATGCTTTTGCGTTGTTGAAGGAGAAGGCTGAGGCAAAAGACGTGAAACTAGTGATTGTCGGGAAAAAGGGACATCATTATGAAAATGTGCTCAAACGCATTGGAGAAATGCCTGATGTCTATTATTTGGATTTCGTCTCTCGGGAATTGTTATTGTGGCTATATTTGAACGCTGCAGTTTTTGCCTTTCCTTCTTATTATGAGGGCTTTGGTTTTCCCCCCTTGGAGGCTGCATGTTTTGGAACCATTTCCGCTGTGGCCAAGATTTCCTCCATTCCAGAAGTGTGTGGAGATAGTGCGGCTTACTTTGATCCGCTGAACATACAGGAGATGGAGCAGGCTCTTTGGCGCTGTCTGTATGATAAGGAGTTTATCGCAGAGAAGAAAGCCTTGCTGATTCCGAATCTTGATAGATTTTCGTGGGATAAAAATGCATGTGAAACCCTGGAAATATATAAGTCATTGAGATGAAGAAGCTTATAATGGTGGTGAATGAAGACAGATTTTTTCTGAGCCACAGAAAAGATATAGCATTGAAGGCGCAAACGGAAGGGTTTGATGTGACCATTGTCTGCAAGGACACGGGACGGGCTGATGAGGTGAAAGCATTCGGCTTCTCCATGATAGAGTTGCCCATCAATCCAACAGGAATGAATCTGGTGGAAGAATTGAAGACATTCTTTTTCCTTTGGAGACTCTATCAACAACAAAAGCCCGATATTGTTCATCATGTAGGACTGAAGACCATTCTGTGGGGAGGCATTGCCGCCAAACTGTCTAAAGTGCATGGAGTGGTGAATGCCGTTTGTGGTCTTGGTGTCCTGTTTTCTGGCGAGAAACCTTCTTTTGTGGCACGTTCTGTGATGCAAATGATGGCTTGGAGCAATGCAGGAAAGAATGTACAGGAAATATTTCAAAATGAAGATGACATGCAGCTGTTCAAGCAGTATGGTGTTGTGACAGACGGACAGTGTAATTTTGTGAAAGGCTCTGGTGTTGATTTGGATGAATTCAACTATGTGCCAGAACCTTCTGATGGAAAGATTCGGATGATTTTCACAGCACGCATGGTGAAGGAGAAAGGCACGATAACCTTGATTGAGGCAGCAGAGAAACTGCGTGGAGAGTTTGGTCAAAAGGCAGAGTTTCTCCTCTGTGGTGATCTATCCAACAATCCAGATGGCATCAAGAAAGAAGAACTGGAAGCACGTTGCGATGGCGTGTATCTTCAGTGGTTAGGTTTCAGGAGGGATGTAAGGGACTTGCTAATGGCATCACATATCATGGCGTTTCCCAGCTATTACCGTGAGGGTGTTCCCTTGTCGCTTATTGAAGCATGTGCAATAGGCCGTCCCATCGTGACATGTGATTCTATCGGATGCCGAGATACGGTGGAAGATGGGGTGAACGGTTTCTTGGTATCTCCACGTGACAGCGATGCTTTGGCAGAAAAACTTCGTGTGCTTATCTTGGACAAGCCCCTGCGTGAAGCGATGGGCAGGATGGGTAGAAAGAAGGCTGAGAAGGAGTTCTCACTGAAGACGGTGGTGGACAAGCATATGGTAATCTATCGTCGATTAGGGGACGTGGATTATTTGAGATGATTGTTTTGGTAGGTCAATCCCTCAAACTTGATATCCTGTCCGAATTTGACATTTGTTTTGTGGAGAAATGTATTTCCGGTGAACACCCAGTTTCGTGTGCGACCTTTCCCGTTCCATATCCACGGATCTGTGTTCTTGTCTGCTTTGTTGTCTTTCACCGTGATGTTGGAGGCTGCATGGTCTGTCCACACGTAAAATCTGAAGGCTCTGCGGCTATTGGTGATGCTATTGTTCGTGATCTCGATATTGTGGGCCGGACCTCCTTCTTTATTTGATATGACACTGATAGCACCATTCTTCCCTCGGCAGTTATCTATTTTGTTATTTCTTATTTTGATGTTGTCAATGGTATATGCCTTATTGTTGGCTTCTATGTCTATCGCCCCTGGCATGTTATGATGGGAGGTGTTGATGATTTGGTTATTTTCGGTGATGACATTCTGGCCATTAATGACCGACACCCCATTACGGTTGCAGCATTTATAGCCGTCTATCCGATTATTGCGCACCACAACATTCATGTTGCGTGTCCGTTCGCCCGTATTCTCATTATCGCCATAGTGGTTCATGCAGATAGCATCTCCCCAGAAGTTGCGGATGGTACAGTTTTCTATGATGCATCTGTTCACTCCGATGAGGCTCACTGTATGGCAATGCTCTTGATAATCATCCCATTCAGTTCCTTCGTTCTGTACCCTGAACGTGAGTCCCTCAATCTTGATGTCATGGATGGAATTGGAAATGTCATACGGCTTGCTATAAATGCACAGCGTGCCAGCTTTAGTCTTGGTGGTGAGGGTGGCCCCTTTCTCTCCTTTCAGTGTAATACCGGAATGGTTGATTCCCAGATGATAGGGCTTGTTGATTTTGTAGGTGGGTTGATGCATACTGACCAACAGGTACATCCCTTTGGGAAACACGACTTCTTTGCTGACCTGTAAGATAGCATTGATGTTGGCGGCGTCATCCCTCTTCCCGTCTGCATAGCATAGCCATTGCGCATTAAATGACTGGTTTTGGATGGTTCCGCTGATAGAAGATCCTTGTAGTCTTACCTTCCCTTTCAACAATGTGTTTCTGAAAATGATAGGGCCAGAAAGATTGCCTCCCTGAAAGTCAATGGTGACATTGGGGGGAAGGGTGATGCGTTCTTTATGTTTGTGGGGGTATCTGATGACATACGTGGCATTGCTTTCTGAAAAGAATGCCTTCATGTCTGTTTTTGCTTGATCGTAATAGGTGGCGGCAATGACCATGTGTGCCGAGCATATAAAAAAGAGAAATAAAAGTACCCTTTTCATGTCCTTTTGAAAGATAGTATGCATGTTGTGAATCATTTATTTTAATGAACGTAAAATGAACTTGTTTATTGTGTGCGGCAATAAGCTTTGGATTCCTCTCCGTTTTTACTCATTTTACGGTCATCGGAGAGGGTAGTAAAGCGTCTTTCACCAAATTTTGTTGTTAAGATGCTTTTTTTCAGAATAAAATACATAACTTTGTAGCGTAAATCATTTATTTAATAAAGTGGCATGCCGTTTTGGATTACAAGAAGCGGCGAATAATGTTTTATAATATGGATAATAAAAAGAATAAAGAACGATTGCCCATTGACACTAAACGTATCTGGCAAATGCTTCTGAATCACAAAGCGCTGTTCCTGAAAGTGTGGATTATTACGTTCGTGCTGTCATGTGCGTGGATTCTTCCTCAGCCACGATATTATACGACAGAAGTGTCGGTCGCTCCTGAGTCGGCAGAATCGAAGAGCGTAGGTGGATTGGCTTCACTTGCTTCTGGTTTTGGCATCAATATCGGCAGTGGTTCGGCCGATGCCATTTATCCCCTGCTGTATCCGGATTTGTTTAACTCCACGGAGTTTCTGGTGGGGTTGTTTGACATTCAGGTGACAACTTTGGAAGATGGTGTGACCACAGACTACTACACCTATCTCAAGCAAT
>Ga0265300_10002148_pt1 | contig 17441 bp, 12 predicted proteins | sample AusTroGonzalo_MG_FD_193482 | JGI IMG/M metagenome (GOLD analysis project Ga0265300, IMG submission 193482) | Bovine rumen microbial communities from tropical cattle in Woodstock, Queensland, Australia - Gonzalo_03 | ecosystem: Host-associated > Mammals > Digestive system > Stomach > Rumen ...
GAGTATGTCGACTACTACAACAACAAACGAATCAAACTACGGTTAAACGGTCTGAGCCCGGTACAATACCGAACTCAGAACATGTAAATATCTATTATTAACCGTCCAACTTTTGGGGTGCACATCACCTCGTGCGGGGGTGCACAAGCCCCCGCGAGTGCCTTCCCTTCCCGCCTTGGCTACGCGCGAATTATAGCGAATGCGTAATTGTTTGACACTGAGCTTGTTATAAAAATTTCATCCGGCTTTTTGCCGGATGAAATATCTGGAAGTGGCTGAGCCTAAGCGAGTTACGCAAACGGCTGCAGCTGGAGTGGGGTCGAGGATTAGTCGGCGGTAATGGTGATACTTACTACGTAGATACTGTTGGTGGTTGTATTAGCGGTAAGTTTTACGTTTCCAGTTTCAGGGGTGGCGAAGGTGAATGTGGAGGTGAAGTCTGTAGTTCTACCATCTGATTTACCGCTGTACGCCCAAGAATTGGATTTCTCTGTATTAGATCCCACTTTGACTTTTAGTGTGCCCGCTCCTGAACTCTTATTTGTATGATATTTGACAACAATCTTTGAAATGTTGGTAAAGGAAGTGGGAGATGTTGCATTAGCCCCACTATATGTGGTGCTTACTTGAACGCCATCATTACTAAAGCCACCTCCGTCGCTTCCACTGGTCCAGTTAGCTGCGCTTCCGCCGAGCGTGGCCGTCCATGATTTACTTGTAAATACGTACGTATAATCATTTTGTGCCGCGGCACCCTGTGTGGGCGTGAAGGTCTTTTCTGTTGCCTTACCTGTTACTTCGCTGCCGCTGTTATAGATGGCATAGGCGTAGTAGGTATATGTAGCATCCTTGGTGAGGCCGGTAAGGTTATAGCTAAAACTGGTTGTGCTGGTGGGGGCCGATGCGCAGGTAACCTTGGTATAGGCGGCTGCTGCAGACAGTTTGTAGTAGAACCCGGCCTCTGTTACATTTGCATTGGTGGCGCCATTTACCAGGGCCAGGGAACCGTTAAGAGTGGCGGTAGTACCATCCTCAGATTGGGTTGCCGATGCGGCACTGGTAGAAACGGTGATTCCAGGAATAGGTGCACCAGCTACGAGGGAGAAATTATCTATCCTGGTATTCGAGCCTGCAGAATTGGTGAAGGTAAGGCTTAGCGTCTCTACTCCCGAGGAGATAGTAATACCATATGTATATGAGCCGTAGTCGCTGCTAACAGTTACGCCACTTGTGCCGCTGGAAACTGTGCAACCGTTGTTGGACTTGAAAGTTAAGGTCATTCCAGAGGCGTTCCCGCTAGGAATGCCGGAGACGGTGAAGGAGCCACCGTTTTTACTGATGAGCAGTTCGGGAGATGAACCGCCTGCCGTACTCTGCGCATATATCTTAGTGTCGGTATCACCATTAACGCAGGTATAAGTAACGCTTCCGCTTCCATAAACCGTAGTGCTGGCGTTGCTTTCTAAAGGAACATCGTTGGCGCTGAATCCGCCAAAGGCCTCGGCCCACATAATGTCTCCATCCTCGGCATCGCCAACGGCGGCAGCCTGGGTGATGGTAAGGACTACACTACTGGCGCCGGTAGAGGAAACCGTTAGGGTAATGGATTTGTCGCTGGCTGTTGTGTTCTCATTCAAAGTAACCGTAACGGTTCCAGCGGAAATGCTGGCGTTGGAAACGGCACTTCCGGTATCGCTGGTGACGCTAACCACAGGATCGGCGGTGAGGAATACAGCCGAATAGGAGAAGGATACAGAGGTAGTAGTGGCCGATACGTTTTTGCTGGTTACAGGGAACGTAAGGGTAGGAGTTCCGGTTGCGGGAATGAAATACAAGTCACTTACTCCGGTACCAGAGGCATAGCAACCAAAGCCATAACTGCCGTTCATGGCTACGTATTTGGAAGAGTTAGCCAGTGTAAAGGTTCCTGTAGTACTGCCCTTGTCTACAACAAATGTGGAGCCGGAAGCACCCAGCGGAAGGGTGCCGGAACCATAGGTTAGGTAGCTACTGGTATTTTCGGCCAGATTAATCTTTACCCCACCCGTTACGTTGGTTACCGTCCATACCAAGCCATTGGCGGCCGTGTAGGGAGATTCGGCAGAATAGTTGGCCGGATCAAAGCTGCTGGTCGTTATCTCGGAACGATCACGGCGCGAGCTACTTCCATTTGCTTCCTTAGAGATGGCATAATAGGTATCGCTACTCTTGGCCGCTATGACATAATTGCCGTCGGCAAGCAACTCTATCTCCTCTCTGTCGGCGGTGGACATGTTGACCGTGAGGGTATTGCGGGCATTCTGCCTGAAGGTTTTGCTGATGCTGGTAATATCGCGGGTATAGACGGCCTTGTCGGTCATAAGTTCCACGCTTAAGGACGTAAAGGTTACAGGAAGCACACAGGCCCAGGCCTCGGCGCTGGAAGCACTGGAGGTGATACCGCTGCCAGAGAGCGTGAGTACATTTGTGGACCCCGTTCCGGTAGTAGCGGCAGGAATATTGACCGCAAACGAGCCGGCCACCTTTGCCTCGGTGTTAAAGGTGAGCGTAATTTTATTAACAGTCTCGGCGCCGTCAAAATCCAGGTTGGAGAACGTAATGTCGGCGTGGGCAACCAGGCGTGTCCAGGTAATCACCATAGGATCTGTAGGAATGCCGTCAAGGCTTAGGGCAGAAGTATTTCCAACCATGATGTCGGCCGCTTTGTCAAAGGTGTTGGATCCGGGCGTCTGAGAAGCCGGAAGGGTGATATTCTTGGCCGTAGGGTCGGTAACATCCGTGGAAACGGCCGATGCCGGCGATACAGCGAAAAACTGGTAACTCCCGCTGGTCTCCGGATCGGTGAAGGCGCTGCCGGAAACAGGAACGGTAAAAGTACCATAGTTGGCATTGTCCTTGTCAATGGATACGGCGTCGGATTGATAGAACTTGGCGGTCCCGGCTGCCGACTGCCCCATCCAGTTACCATCTAATTGATATCCCACCCGGATTTTATCTCCGGTGCTCCAGACAATTTTTTTGTTGGTGGAGTCCCATTCTGTCTTGGTGTCTGTGTCAAGAGCAGGACGTTCGGAAGTGAAAGTTAACAGGACGGTCTCTTCTTCCGGGCTAGTTTCCGAGGTCTGGTTTTCTTCTTTGTTACAGGCGGCAAGGGCAACGAGGGCGGCACTTGCAAGAATCAAATACTTTTTCATTGCGCTTTGCTTTTAAATTTCACCCAGGTCTTCCTCGTCAACATAATTTCTGTTTGCGTCGTTGCCGCTTCCAAGCAACACGCGGCCCTCGAATCGTATCACGAGGACGTTCACCTCTGGAGAGGTGTAATAAAGTTTTTTCATAGGCACTATAAGGACTAAAGAATTGTCACTAACTAACTGGATGCAAAGTTAACCAATACATGCAATTTCTCCAACAGAAAAATGAATAATTTTTGCACTTTTTAGCTGAATTCGTAAGTTGCTGATTCTGAATGTGTTGCTGATATTTGATCCGGCAAAAAGCCGGATGAAATATCGGGAAGTGGCTGAGCCACAGTGAGTTGCGCAAACAAGAAACGCGCGGTAAGAAGCCGATGTTTTTGCCTCTATGCTATTTTTCCGTATATTTGCGAAGAACAAAAGCAAAAGAGCTATGAAAAGAGTGATGATAACAATGGCCGCGGCAGTGTGTCTGCTGGCTTGCACCGGAAACAAGGTGAAGTATGAATTAACGGGTAAGAATGCACCTCAGGACGGTGTGAAGGTGTATCTGGTAGATAAAATAACCGACTCCCCTATTGACAGCGCAAGCGTGAAGGATGGTGCTTTTGCCATGAGCGGAAAGGCCGACAAAGATGCGTTTATGGTAGTGACCGTGGAAGGATGGAACTGGATGTTCCCCCTGTTCAATGACGGCGAGCCCGTGCAGATTGATTTGGCCGACAGCACCCTCACGGGGTCGGCGCTCAATACCAAGCTTTCCGTTTGCGACAGACAGGACGGCAAGGAGTATGCCCGCTTTGTTAGCTTTGTACAGGCTTTCCTTGCGCTGCCGGAAGAGGAGCAGAAGGCCCGCGAGGAGCAGTTTATTGGCGAGTATTCGGCCCGGATGGAGGCCTATGCAACCTCTTACCTGAAAATGATCAAGGACAACCTGGACAACCTTATTCCCGTGGCCTATCTTAGGAATGTCCCCATGCTGGCCGATAAAGAAAAGTTTGACGAACTGGTGTCCATGGATGCTCCTTTTGCAGCGCATCCCTATGTGCAGGTACTCAAGAAGCAGGTAGAGGCGGCCAGCGCGCAGGAACAGGCTGCGCAAGATGCAAAGAGCGCTATCGTGGGCCAAAAGTTCCTGGACCTTGATGAAGCCGATCCCGACGGGAATATGCACTCCCTGAGCGAATTCGTGGGCCAGGGTAAATGGGTGCTGGTCGATTTCTGGGCCTCCTGGTGCGGCCCCTGCAAGGCCGAAATGCCCAATGTGGTGGCCGCCTACGAAAAATTTGCCGCCAAGGGCTTCGAGGTTGTGGGCATTTCCTTTGACAAAGAAAAAGAGCCGTGGGTGAAGGCCATCAAGGACTGGAACATGCCCTGGATTCACCTCTCCGACCTTCAGTACTGGGGCAATGCCGCTACGGCCATCTACTCGGTGAATTCCATCCCCGACAACCTGCTTATAGATCCCAGCGGCACAATTGTTGCCCGTGGTCTTCGCGGCAAAAAACTGGAAGAAAAACTCTCCGAGGTACTGCAATAACTTATGAAAAAAAACTTCTTCGCACTAGGCATCGCGGCGCTGGTGCTTTCTTGTGGCCCAGCCCAAAAAGGGCCGTGGCAGGAGGCGGCGCTTACCGACATAAAGCCGCAGGGATGGCTGCTGGAGCAGCTTGAGACGCAGAGGGAGGGGCTCACGGGCCACCCGGAAGCCCTCTCCTACCCCTACAACACCTGCCTGTGGGACGGGGAGATTCCGCGCATGGGTAGCCACGGTCAGGACTGGTGGCGCTATGAGCAAACCGCCTATTACACCGACGGCCTGCTGCGCATGGGCTATCTGTTGCAGGACACTACCTTTATTAATAAAGGCGAGGCCGGCATTCGCTACACGCTGGCTCATCCTTGGGAAAGCGGCCGACTGGGCGCCAGGGTTATCAACAACACCTGGCCGTTTGCTGTGTTCTTCAGGGCTGTTAAGGCAGCCTACGATGTAGCTCCCAACGACACTACCCTGCTGGCGCTGCAAAGGCACTATCACTCTATTCCCATGGAGCAGCTGGTGCGAAAACGCGACATCATTTCCATCGAGGGCATGCTGTGGACCGCTGCGAAAACCGGTGACGAGTCGCTTGTAGCCAGGGCCGATTCGGCCTTCCGCTATCGCAGTGAACTGCTGGAAGGCATCCCCGGCCTCAAGCGCGACGACCGCGTAACGCCGGAATTCCTCCAGAGCGAGGAGCCGTACAAGATGCACGGCGTCACGATGAGCGAAATGCTCAAGCTTCCCATCCTGCTGTATGCCGCCACCGGTGACGAGTGGTATAAGGACCTGGCCGTAAGTTCCCTGGAAAAACTCTACCGGGAAAACGGCCTCCCGGATGGCCTGTTTACCAGCGCCGAATGGCTGCAGGGCCTGGACATAGTCCACAGCCACGAGACCTGCAACGCCATTGACATGAGCTGGACGCTGGGCTGCTTTGTAGAAATCCTCAAACGGTCCCAATACGCCGACCTTCTGGAAAAGATTGTCTTTAACGCCGGCGCCGGCAGCGTTACCAACGACTTTAAGGCGCTGCAGTATTACTCCTCTGTGAATCAGTTCCTTGCTACCGGCACTTCCAACCACAATAAGGACAACTACTGCTCTACCTGGATGGCCTATCGGCCCACGCACCAAACCGAATGCTGCGCCGGCAACATCCACAGGCTCTTCCCCAACTATGCCGCCCGCATGTGGCTGCGCGGGGACGGCGAGGCGGTGGCCGCGCTCTATGGCCCGTCGGCCTTCCGCTTCAGTGATGCTCTTACCTTTGTAGAGGAAACGCAGTACCCTTACGGAGAAACCATTCTCTTCCGGGCCGAAGGCAAAGGCAAAGCCCGGCTAACCCTTCGCATCCCGGAATGGTGCAAAGATTTCAAGCTCACGCTGAACGGCAAGCCGATGAAGGCGGCCCCCGGCTACTTTGTGAGCCTGGAGCGCCGGTGGAAAGACGGAGACGTAGTGCAGCTCACCCTCCCCATGAAGGTGCAGCGCTGCACGGCCCATGGCGGCGGCGTGTATTTCCAGCGCGGTCCGCTGGTGTATAGCTACGCCATCCCGGCCACCTGGACCAAGGATACCGAACGCTATGCCAACATGAACGGCAAGTATCCCGCCGACGACAACGCCTTCCCCTGCTGGGACATCCGTCCCTCTGGTCCCTGGAACTGGGCGGTTTCGGCCGATGCCGAAGCGGTGGAATTCCCCGCGCCGGAAGCCTCTGTGGGTTCCGCCGCCGCTCCCATCCTCAAGGTGAAGGCCTTCCCTATTGCCTGGGATTTTGCCCAAGGCCCCAAGGGTGAACTCCTTACGCCGGCCCTGCCCGAAGTGACAGAAGTCATCGGCCCGGAACAGGAGATAGAATTAGTCCCCTACGGCACCACTACCCTTCGCCTCACGGTATTCCCGGTGGCTCAGTAAGGCGGGCCTTTACTCCCACTCGATGGTTGCCGGGGGTTTGGAGGAGATGTCGTAGACCACGCGGTTTACGCCGCGCACTTTTCGAATGATTTCGTTGGAAACATCCCGCAGGAACTCGTACGGGAAGGGATACCAGTCGGCTGTCATGGCGTCTGTGGAAACCACGGCGCGCAGAGCCACAGGGTTCTCGTAGGTGCGTTCGTCGCCCATCACGCCCACGCTCCTAATGGGCAGCAGGATCACGCCCGCCTGCCAAATCTTGTCGTAGAGACCCGCCTGGCGAAGGGCCTTGATGAAGATATCGTCGGCCTCTCTTAAGGTGTCCAGTTTCTCCTGGGTTACCTCGCCGATAACGCGGATGCCCAGACCCGGCCCCGGGAAGGGATGCCGGCCGATGAGTTCCTCCTTGATTCCGAGGGCCCGGCCCACGCGGCGCACTTCGTCCTTGAAGAGCATCCGGAGCGGTTCCACTACCTTCAGGTTCATCTTTTCCGGCAGGCCGCCCACATTGTGGTGGCTCTTTATTTTGGAGGCGATTCCTTCGATGCCGGCGCTTTCAATCACGTCTGGGTAAATGGTCCCCTGGGCCAGCCAGCGGGCGCCTTCAATGCTGCGGGCATATTTCTCGAAGGTCTCTACGAATACCCGGCCAATGGCCTTGCGCTTAGCCTCGGGCTCCTCAATGCCTTTTAGCGCCGCCAGGAAATCGGCCGAAGCATCGGCCCCCACGACGTTTAGTCCCATATCCTCGTAGGAAGCAAGCACATCCTGGAATTCGTTTTTGCGAAGAAGGCCGTTGTTCACGAAGATACAGGTGAGCTGTGGGCCGATGGCTTTGTTTAGCAGCACGGCCGCCACGGTGGAATCTACGCCGCCAGACAGCCCCAGAATGACTTTGTCGGGGCCAATCTGGTCCTGCAGTGCTGCCACCGTGCTTTCGATGAAAGAGGCCGGGGTCCAGGAGGCCTCACAGCCGCAGATGCCCAGCGCAAAGTTCGCAAGGAGTTTTGTGCCCTCTTCCGTATGATACACCTCCGGGTGGAACTGGACGGCGTAAGTGGCTTCTCCCTCGAATTGGTAGGCGGCGTTTTCTACATCGGCCGTGGAGGCAATGGCTACCGCATTTTTAGGGAGGGCCGATATGGTATCTCCGTGCGACATCCACACCTGCGTAACGGGACTCACTCCATTTAGAAGGGGGCTTTCCTTGACGGTTTGCAGCAGGGCCCGACCGTATTCCCTTGTATCCGACGCCTCTACCTTCCCGCCGTATTTATGGGCCAGATACTGCGCACCGTAGCAAATGCCCAGGAGCGGCAGTTTGCCTTTTATGGGGCTAAGGTCCACCTGCGGAGCGTTTTTGTCCCGCACGCTGCAGGGACTGCCAGAGAGAATGACGCCCTTTACCGATGCATCCGGGGCCGGGAACTTATTGAACGGATAAATTTCACAATACACATTAAGTTCCCTCAAGCGCCGCCCAATGAGTTGCGTAACCTGGGACCCGAAATCGAGGATGAGGATTTTGTTCATACCTGCAAATTTACGAATTTCTTGCAGACTTGCCTGCCCTCCGTGAGGAAAACTTGCAGACAGATTAGGGTATTAAAATAATCTTGGTTAAATTCGCAGTATGGTTGCAGAATTTTATGAATAATGATGTACCAGAGAATCAACCTTGACAACTACACCCGTACCGGAGAAGGCGCAACGGCCGTGGCATATACCCACAAAAGTAAGCCCCGGCTGGCAAAGCTCTATAACAAGGGCTTCGAGGCCGATGAGGCCCTGCGGGATTTCCGCATAGCCAGAGCTGTTTATGACATGGGCATTCCCTCGCCGGAGCCATACCGCCTGGTTACAGACGGAGAAAGGCTGGGGGCCGAATACGAGCTCATCCTGGGGAAAAAGTCTTTCTCCCGCCTCATTGCCGACAACCCTGCCCTGTTGCGTCCACTGACGCTGCGCTTTGCGAATCTTACCAAGAAACTGCACGCTATGTCGGCCAACCCTTCGGTCCTCCCCTCCTTCCGTGAGACGCTGCGTTCTTTCTACGCTAAAGAGCCATCCGTTTCGGAGCACCTGCGCGCGAAGGTCCATGCTTTCCTGGACACCGTGCCGGACACCCAGACTTGCTTGCATGGAGACCTCCAGACCGGGAACCTTATTACAGACGGCAAACGGGACCTCTGGATAGACCTGGGACTTTTCTCCTACGGTGTTCCGGAGTGGGACATTGCCCAGCTCTGGGTGTTTACCAACAGGTTGGACGAAGAAAGACAGAAAGTGCTGTTCCATCTGGATCGGGCCCAAATGCTGGCGCATTGGGACGTCTTCGTAAAGGCCTATTATGGTATTGAATCGCCCGAGGAAATTGCCGCTGTTGTGAAGCGTCTCCTTCCTTTTGCCGCCGTCCGCATTCCTTTCATGCTTAACATGGCTTTCCGGAAGCCTGTCTCGGAAGGCCTTGCCAATTTTGTCATTGACTCAATAGGATAATTTATGAACCCGCACAAAGTCCTTATCGTAATTGCCATTTCGGCAGCCATTGCCTGTAAACCACAGACTCCTGCACCTTACGGGCCGGTTCCCAGCCAGGAACAGCAGGAATGGCAGCAAATGGAGTATAACATGTTTGTCCACTTCGGCCCAAACACTTTCAGCGGCGCGGAATGGGGAGAAGGAACAGAGTCGGAGGACCTGTTCTGCCCCACGGATCTGGACTGCCGGCAATGGGCCCGTATAGCGTCCGAGGCAGGCATGAAAGGCATCATCATTACGGCCAAGCATCATGACGGATTCTGCCTCTGGCCATCGGCCACCAGCACGCACACGGTAGCTCAAAGCAGCTGGCGGGACGGGCAGGGCGATGTGCTGAAAGAGCTCTCCGACGCCTGCCGGGAATATGGGCTCAAATTTGGTGTATATCTTTCCCCCTGGGACCGTAACCATCCCGCCTACGGAACGCCGGAGTATAACGAGATTTACAGGCAGGCCCTACGCGAGATTCACGGCGGAGCATATGGACCTATCTTTGAACAATGGTTTGACGGAGCTTGCGGGGAAGGCCCTTCTGGGAAAAGACAGGAATACGACTGGCCCTCCTTTTGGGAAACGGTGCGTGAACTTAGCCCGCAAGCCATCATGTTCAGCGACATAGGTCCCGGATGCCGATGGGGTGGAAACGAAAACGGTCATGCCGGAAAGACCAACTGGAGCCGGCTTAATACTTTGGGATTCACGCCAGGAGCCGGAGCGGCGCCCCGGGATACGCTGCAAATGGGAAACGTCCATGGATCGGCATGGGTTCCCGCCGAGATGGATGTCTCCATAAGGCCTGGCTGGTTCTGGCGTGAAAGCGAGAACAACTCCGTAAAGTCCTTGGAAGAACTTCAAGACATCTGGCTTTCCAGCGTGGGACGTAACGCGCTTCTGCTCCTGAATGTTCCGCCCGATAATAGCGGCCGAATCCATCCGGCCGATTCGGCTCGGCTCATGGAATTCCGCGCTTGGAGGGACGATGTCTTCGGCCATAACCTTGCCCATGACGCCAAGGGCCCTTCGGCCCTTTTGGATGGGAATTACGATACCTACTGGGTGGCCTCGGACGCTACGCCCTCGATGGAGATTACCCTCCCTCAGGAGAGGACATTTAACTACATTATGCTGCAGGAATATATTCCGCTGGGGCAACGGGTTAGTGCGTTTTGCGTAGAAGCGTTGCATGGCGGCGCGTGGGAAATCATAGCCGAAGGCACTACCATTGGCTATAAGCGAATTCTTCCCCTTCCCAACAGTTGCACCGCGCAGCGCATAAGGATAAGCATCACGGCATCGTACGACCGCCCCGTCCTAAGCGAGGTGGGGCTGTTCTAGCCTTGCTGGCATTGGTTACAAAGGCGCTATTTCGAACAGGGCGATGCTATTGGATTCCAGGGTATAGGTGCCTGCGAGGCCGGGGCGGCGGTCCATGCCCTGGCTGTCGGTCATACGCACTCCGGTGACGCGCCAGCCGTCGGGAAGATGCAGCGATACCTCACAGGGCGCATTGTGGGAGTCATCCTCATGGTAGCGCACCACAAGCAGGCGTACGCCACCGTCTTTTGAGCGAGCTGCACATGTGTAGATGTTGTCTGTGTTGCAACTGGACTCCACCTGGGTGCCATAGTCGGCAAGTTCGGCCCAGTAGTACAGTGCCCAGTAAGGTGGCCGGGGGTCGCAGAAAAACGGGGACCACGGGCCGCACCAGGTCGTATTGGGCCGGAGGTCGTAGTACATGAGCATATCTACCGGCTCCCTCTGGCATGCGCACATGACGGCGCCCACAAAGGCCGCACCCTTCACGGTGGAACGCATCTTACCGCTATAATGGTCTGTTTCTTCCCAGCTGCGGTTATAGTTCCATTCGTTGAGAATGGATGCTGTCGCTTCAAAACCATTATCGTCCAGCATTTTGCGTATGATTCGCATATCTTCTACGATACGCGCCGGCTTGCGGTGGTACATATGGTGCGAGAAAAAGTCCAGCGGGGCTCCTTTTTCCTTCACACACTCCAGGAATGCCGGGCCGTACTTTCGCGGATTGGCAAAGGCAGGGCCGCCAATTTTCAGGTCCGGGAAGCACTTTTTCAGATGCTTCGCCGCCACCACGTACAGCTCGTCGAACTGCTCCATCGTGCCGGCCCAGGTCCGAGGGTCCGTCTTCCAGCGGTCTTCCGGCTGGTCCAGGTCTGGTTCGTTCCAGATTTCCCAGTACTCGATGCCCATTTCGAAGCCATCGGCCCAGCCTTCGTTGTAGTGCCGAATGATGTGCTCGCAAATCTTTGCCCACTTCTTATAGTTCGCGGGCGGATAGATGCCATACTTCTTCTTCTGATGCTCGATGCTCTGGCCCAGCCGGTAGAACGGCTTCGTGCCTGCCTTCTGCATATTAAGCAGCACCACGTCACTGTTGGTAAAATCATAGGATTTAGGGGAATTCACGTTAGCGCTGAAATCCGGGAACACCTGATTGATATCGATACAGTGGCCGCCATATTCCTCGCCGAGCGGCGTATCGTGCGTCCGCGCGAACGGAATCCTGAGGGACTTGTAGCTGTCCAATGTATTGCTGATGGGACCGTTGTTGCCAGCATTCATCGGCTTCACCACTCCCCTGACGGCCGACGGAGCCACCGAGACCACCGCCTGGCCGCGAAGTGCCACGCTGCACATGAGCAGCAGAAGCATAACTGAAACGAATAATTTACCTTTCATAGCCTTGCAAATATACGGAATTACGGTGGTATCGGCAAATTTACCTCATGGCAAACATGATAAAACGGGTTCTTGTCAATTTAACAGACAATTGCTAACATAGTAGTTTAATATGGCGAAACCAATAGGGACTATGAAAAAGAACTATATAAAACCCCGGCGACGCCACTGGCCTTACCGTCAGTGACGGGACTAACACTTACTCCGTCACCCGTTCTGCGGCCCCAGGGCCCATCTTCGTGGGCATCCTTCCCACGAATAATGCCGACATCGAAATAACCGCCAAGGCCGGCGCCGGTTATTATACAAAAGACTTGACTGGTAAAACCTACGAGGCAGGCAACGGCTACAGCGTCAGCTGGAGGATGACTAAGACTGCTATTTACCTGGGCGGTGTTAAAGAGGATACGATTGCTGTTGACGGCGATGTCCTTACCGGCACGCTTGGCAAAAACGTGAAGATTTCCATAGCCGACGGCGCCACGGTAACGCTTGATAACGCCAACATCAATGCAAGTGGCTCTTGGAATGAAGGATACTATGCCGGGCTTACTTGCCTTGGCGACGCCACCATCATCTTGAAGGACGGAACGGCAAACGCCGTGACTGGATTCGATATGCAGTATCCCGGTATTTATGTGTACTCTGGGAAAACGCTTACCATTAAGAGCGAAACCTTAGGCACAGGCTCGCTCACGGCCCACAGCAACGGCCTGGGTGCCGGTATCGGCGGCGGATATGCCATGTCCTGTGGCAATATCGTGATTAAGGGCGGAATTATCATGGCAACTGGCAGTACTTATTCTGCCGGTATTGGTGGCGGAGGCAATAAATCAAGTTGCGGGAATATTACTATCACCGGCGGAACCATTACGGCTGTTGGCGGCAGCGGTACCGCCAGCGATCTTTACACTTCAGGCGGCGCCGGCATCGGCAGCGGTTATGAAGGGTCCTGCGGCACCATCACAATTACTGCCGACGTTACCCGCGTAGAGGCCTGGAAAGGCCCAGATTCTAACTGCATCGGTGCAGGAAGCGATGGGGGCTGCGGAACGGTAACCATCGGCGGCATGGTGTTCTGGGACGGTTCTTCCTATCGGAACGGCGGCCATTCTTATCTTACAAACGACTGTCTCCTTTACCCCAGCGTCGTCACACTGGCCGATACCATGACCAACGCCAATATGATAATAAAGGTTAACTATAACTATGATGGAGTTAACTATTGCCTGTTCCAAAGCAATGGCGACGGTACTTATACATTCCAGAGTGGCGATGGAGAGGGGGGTGGAAACCCGGACAGGGGCAAGGCTCTTGTAGTGAATGCCGATGGCAGACTGGTTTTTAAACAGAATTACTGGGAAACAGTTGAAAAGAATTGGGGTGTAAGTGGATACGCCATCACTTTCAACGTAAACTCCAACACCTATAGCGAATGGGTAAGTGGCTTTAGCAAGATTAATTATAACCCCTCTTTCATCAGTGTAGAAGTGGACGGCCAGTTCATTGCGATGACTAGCAAAGTCACCATCGAAGACCTCGTCAAAGAGGATGAGGAATTATGGGAGGATATCATAATGAATAACGACGACAAGATTTATAGTGATGGTGACATTGTCAGGAGATGTTCAGATGGTGCCGCTATGTTATGGAATCCTTTCGATGGCTGGGAGGTAGTTCGAACCTCATATTATTATAGTGCTTCCGTCTCCTACAAGTTCGAAGGCGACTGATTTTCGATCGCCTTTTTTTAGGGTGCCATTATACCGTTTCTTGGAACTTATGAACCCTGTTCCAACTGGCACCCGCATCCAGCAGAGCATCGGGAACACAGTGGCACCAGAAAAGTTCGATGTCGATGCCCAGATGGTCGCCAAGACCTACAAAAACAAAGCAGGCCACACCGGTGCTGAAATCAACAGCCGGATCTGCTTCATGCTCTCCATCGGCATTGCGCCACAGGTTGTGATGAAATTCACAGGACATGCCGACTACAAATCCATGAAACCGTATATTGACATCGCGGAGAAGGCAAAGACCGATGCAATGGACGCCATGGAGAAGGCGCTAGGAGAGTAGATTTCGACAAATTTACCTCAAAAGAGACCCGAATTTAGAAAATTTTACCCATCTTTGTCGTAAATAACGCTAAGAAATGGAAAAAAATACCCAGTTACCCGAAATCTTAATCGCTTCATCCGACAAGAAAATGTCGGCTATGATCACGCGTCTCAAGAAGGAGGAGAAGTTACATAAGATAGCATCTCGCGTCTATACAACGAACCTGACGGATACTCCGGAAAACATTGTCCGTCGTAATCTATACAAGATAATTGGCCAGTTGTATCCCGGCGCCTTAATTAGCCATCGTTCAGCTTTCGAACTCCGGCCGTCCGCCGATGGTCACTTCTATCTTACATACGCATACACCAAGAACATCTCGTTGCCTGGTATTACTCTGCACCTCGTGGCTGGTCCTAAACCCATCGAGAAGGACATACCCTATCTGGACGGCCTATTCATCTCTAATCCCGCCCGCGCATACTTGGAAAACCTTCAGCTGGGCTATGTCAGAAACGGAGTTTCCAAGTGCATTCCCCAGGCTCAACTTGAAGAAAAGCTTGAAAAGAAACTGTTGGCAAATGGGGAGAAAGAGTTGAATCGTCTTCGTGATGAAGCCCGCGAAATATCGGGACAATTGCAATTGGAAAACGAGTTTAAACTCCTTGATAAGATTATTGGAGCAATCCTTTCCACACGGGAAGCGGAGGCCCTGGAAGGAGAATCCGCCAAGGCCTGGGCGGCAGGTGAGCCGTATGATCCGGAGCGTATCAGCCTGTTCAGTACGTTGTTTGTGCATCTTTCCCAAAAGGATTTCAAACATTACGCCGACATAAATACTACAGAACCGGCCTACAAGAACTTCGCTTTCTTCGAGAGCTATTTCTCCAATTACATAGAGGGGACCGAGTTTGAGGTGGAGGAAGCCAAGCAGATAGTTGATACCGGTGTTGCGCTCCCCACAAGAGACGAAGACAGTCACGACGTCCTGGGCACCTTCTACATCACTTCAAACCGGAAGGAAATGTCCATCTTGCCCAAAGACCCGAACGACTTGATAAATATCCTCCAGCGCCGTCATTCAATCCTTCTGTCAGCACGGCCCACAAAGACGCCCGGACTCTTCAAGGAACAGAATAACAAGGCCGGTAACTCCCACTTCGTCGACTATCGTCTTGTACGCGGAACATTGAAGAAAGGGTTTGAGATATACAATGCTATTCAGGACCCTGTTGCCAAGGCTTATTTCATCTTGTTCATGATCAGTGAGGTTCATCCTTTTATGGATGGAAATGGTCGAATCTCTCGTATTATGATGAATGCAGAGCTGACTGCAGCAGGGATGCCAAAGATTATCATCCCCACTGTGTACCACATCGACTACATCGATGCATTGAAGCGTCTGACTCAAAACGGAGAGCCCGCGACTATCATTCGCGCCATGGAGCGGGTGCGTCTTTGGAGCAGCGGATTGGACGGCTCCGATTACGATGCGCTCAAGGCTTATCTGGAACAGTGCAACGCCTTCCGGGATGAACAGGAATACATCCTAAAGTTCTAGATTTCGACAATTTTGCGCGGTTAACCTGCTGAATTTCGACAATTTTACCCATTTGAGCATCCAAATTGCTCTGAAAATAGAAAATAATGTCATATCGTCCACGGTGTCCACGTCCGTGGACGGTGGACAAGCCTATTAAGGGACCACCGCAAAAGTTCCGCTTGATTTACCACAAAAATACCGATTGATTTGCCACAAAAGTTCCGGTTATGCTTTGTGGTTCGGGAAAAGAAGCGTATCTTTACGCCAGGAATAAACTTGATTTGATATGAATTATCTTGAGAGAGCTGCCGATGTGATGTTGTCGGATCGTCTGGATGCCTTTGGAGCCGTGCTCCTGGAGGGGCCCAAATGGTGCGGTAAGACTACTACCGCGTCGCAGCAGGCAAAGAGCATCATCAAGATGCAGGATACGGATAATGCGGCTGAGTACCTGGCCACGGCGGCCACCAAGCCGTCGCTGCTGCTGCGTGGGGAGAATCCGCGGCTTATCGATGAATGGCAGGATGCCCCCAACCTATGGGATGCCGTCCGGGACACAGTGGACAATCGTTCCGACGTAGGTCTCTATATCCTCACCGGCTCCACCGTCGTGGACAAGAAGAAGATCAAACACAGCGGTAACGGCCGCATCGCCAAGATGAAGATGTACCCGATGAGTCTCTGGGAATCCAAGGAATCCAGCGGAGAGGTCTCTCTGCGGGAAATCTTCTACAATCCGGACTATTCCATCGACGGTGCCCGCTCGCCGCTTTCTGTGGAGGATCTCATCTTCCTGGCCTGTCGTGGCGGCTGGCCCGCATCCCTGTATGCCAGGACACCCAAGGCCAAGCTTCTCACGGCAACGGAATACGTGGGCACCCTTTGCACCGACGATATTTCCCGCGTGGACGGCGTCCAGCGTGACGAGCGCACTGCCCGGATGATTCTACGTGCCTGGGCTAGAAACATCGCAACGCTCGCCAAGAAATCCACTATGCGCGCCGACCTTGTGGCCTCGGAGGAATATGACCTGTCCATGGACACCTTCGACGACTACGTGGGCGCGTTCATCAAACTCTTCGTCATCGACGACCTGGAGGCCTGGTGCCCGCCCATCCGAAGCAAGAGCGCCATCCGAAGCGGTCTCAAGCGGGAATTCACAGACCCGTCCATCGCCGTTGCAGCCCTGGGCGCCACTCCCGAATCCCTGCAGACCCAGCTCAAGACTTTCGGCTTCATCTTCGAGAATATGTGCGCCAGGGACCTCAGGGCCTACTCACAGAACCTCGGCGGCAAACTGTCCTACTACCACGACCGATACGGCCTGGAATCCGACCTGGTCCTCCACCTCGGCGACGGCCGCTATGCCCTCGTAGAATGTAAGCTTGGCAGTCAGGAGATAGAAGAAGGCGCCGCACACCTCACCGAAATCGTCCGCCTCATCCGCGAGCACAACCTCACCGAAAAGCAGGTCCCCATCCGCGAGCCCGACCACCTCATCGTCCTCACCGGCGGCACCATGGCCTACACCCGTCAGGACGGCGTGAAAATTATCCCCCTGGGCTGTCTTAAATGGTAAAACGCTCTCGCAACATCTCGAACGACCACTTAATCGTTGAAACCATGACCTCTGAAATCTCCAAGGTATCCCACCTGTCCCGCCCCCTCAGTTCGGTTGATGTCGGATGAGGCAAGACCACTTATTTTGCCCATATAGTTTAATGGAGTACGGCAAAAACGGCCTTTCAGCACCTTGTAGAGTAGATTCGGGGCTAACCAAATATAATGCAGTTTTTGGGGTATAATTGACAAAAATGGTTGGTAACCTTGACATTTATGGTTGGTGTCAAGGTTACTTTTTCTTCTTTTCATCGTTGAAGAAAAGGTACCATTTTATGAAGTTGTCAATCCTTGATTCGGCGAG
>Ga0265300_10002149_pt1 | contig 17439 bp, 18 predicted proteins | sample AusTroGonzalo_MG_FD_193482 | JGI IMG/M metagenome (GOLD analysis project Ga0265300, IMG submission 193482) | Bovine rumen microbial communities from tropical cattle in Woodstock, Queensland, Australia - Gonzalo_03 | ecosystem: Host-associated > Mammals > Digestive system > Stomach > Rumen ...
TCCTTCAGTTCGATAGCACAAGTGTGCAAGGCATCATTGAATACGGTGCGGATAATCTCCAGGCTTTCTTCCACACTCTTGTGTGGTGCCCATCCTGCACGAGGCCCTACATCAGGATCGGAAGCCCATTTGAATAGCGTCTCCGCATCACTATCGCGCCAAGGGCGTAATATAATACGATTTGTTTCCATTGTTACATCAGTATCCTTTGCTTTCAACATTTATTCAATGCTTTTTCGATGTCATGATGCTCAATACCATATCATCGGTTTTACACATGGCCTCGGCACCAATACTCGTAAGATTATGAATGCTTTTGTCAACATCGTCGTCCACAATTCCTTCATCCTGCGACACGCATTTACCCTCCATAGCGAGCAGAGCAGATAGCATGGCAGTGCTAACGCCACTTGTAATCTTGAGCGCACACGATGGTTTTGCTCCGTCGCATATCATGCCCGTCAGGTTTGCAATCATATTCTTAACCGCATAGCAGATACGCTCGTAGTCACCTCCCATCAGGTAGGTAATGCCACAACTGGAGCCAATCGATGCTACCACACAACCACAGAGTGCTGACAACTTACCAAGACTCTGCTTGATATAGATAGCCGTCAGATGACTAAGCATCAGGGCTCGCAGCAGTTCTTCCTCCGTGTTCTCGTTTTCTTTGGCATACACGCATACGGGGTTCGTGGCACAAATGCCCTGATTGCCCGATCCTGAGTTTGACATCACAGGAATCATGGCTCCGCCCATACGGGCATCGCAAGCCGAAGCTGTTCGCGAGATAATGTGAGAATAGATGCTATTGCCGAAGATTCCCTTGGCCAGCGGACGGTCGATGGTCTTGCCGAGGTTATGACCGTGATTGCCCTTAAGCGCCTCGCGGGCTGCATTCATGTTGTAGGTTCGCGCCTCCTCTATAAAGCGTATCTCCTCCAAAGGTGCAGTTGTAGCAAAGTCGTATACAAGTCGCATGTTGAGTGCTATCTCGTCATCTCCATCGCTTGCAGCTGTCCGAGAGTAGCTGGCATCGCCAGAAACAAAATGGGTATGACTGCCTGCGATGATAGCCCTTTCCTCGCGGTTTCCTGCCGATGCAAGAATCTCGATGTACAGTTTGTCGCACTCGCCCTCCTTTAACTTGATATCAATTCTATTCTCCGAAATATATTGTTTGCCCTCCTCGAGCGCCTCGGGAGTAAGATCCTTCAGCACCTCCAACTGGTATTCGCTCTTGCCGATGAGCGCTCCCAAGGCAATAGCGATGGGAAGCCCTATCATACCTGTGCCTGGAATACCAACACCCATGGCGTTCTTTAAGATATTGGCACTCAGCAGGGCCACAATCTTTTCTGGGCGACAGCCTAACTGCTCTTTAGCCTTTGCCGTACATAGTGCCACTGCCATCGGCTCGGTACAGCCGATTGCAGGCACTACTTCTTTATGTACTAGTGCAATAATCTGTTCGCGTATCGCGACTTTTCTTCCTTTTTCGTCAATATCCTTTATTGTTTCCATATCGTTGTACTAAATGAAACTCATTTTTTCGTTATTCTAGAGCTCTACCCATCGGATCCATCTTATCGTTCATACAATCTCATAATAACTATTACAACACACGGCAAAGTTACGCATTTTTTCTTTATTATTCGTATCTTTGCCCCCAACATTACAATACTTTAAGAGATTATGGCAGAGAATTGTGAGAAAAGCATATTCAGGGTGCATGGGCTGAACGCGGTGTGTGATAAGCAACTGATTTGCTTTTCGTCTTTTTGGGTTAGTTTTTTCGTGAATTGTTTGGTCGATTCACAATAATGTTGTATCTTTGCAATGACAAATGAAAGTTTGACTAACTGAGTAGTTCTATTATTAATTTAAAACATTTTGACAATGAGAAAACTTTATTTTTGGAGTCTGTTACTGATGCTTGCTATCGCGCTGCCCCTTTCCACCTCATGTAGCAGCGACAGTGACAATGAGGATGGAGAAGAAATGAATGGAGGCAGCGGGAGTGCAACCCCTAAATCTACAGTTCACCGTGTGGACATCTCTTTTTCGGGCGACACGAACAACTGGTTCATTGAGGAGCTGGGCTTTTCGGCCGTTGACAAGGCGGGCGGTCTAGTGGATATTCGTGATTTAGCGAAGGATGGCAAATACGAGTCTTTCTTCTCCGAATATCAGCCGTCGGGCTTCCGCGAATATTCCTTGGAGTCAAAAGATGGCTGCTATGGTTTACACGGGGGCGTTACTATAATAAGAAAAAATACTTCCGCCAATGTTTTGAAAGCCAAGTTCGTTTTTTATGCAGACAACAAGAAAGTAAATACGCTGGAATATGAAACAAATCCAGACTTTAAGCGCACAATTATGTCTCCTCATGAGTATTATGTTCCTTCCCAACCTGTAATTTACGATAACTATTATTAATAAGTAAGCTAATTAAACTCATAACAATGATGAAAAAAATCCTGAATTTATTCTCCTTCTTCGGAGTGTTTCTTTTGACCTCGCTTCTGCTGACAGCCTGTAACAGTGATGATAAAGATGACCTTACTGACGATGGTCGTTCTGAATCCTCCGCTATTGTCGGCGAGTGGGCTAGCTTTGATTACGGAAGTAATGGAAAATGGATGTTTATGGAGATGGTCAATTTCAAGAGAAACGGTACCTTCACCAGTGTCAGCTATTATGTTGAAGGGAAAAACCTTGACAATAGCAATGCCAAAATCAATAACATCGAAAAGGAAAAGGTCTCTGGTACATACACCGTCTCGAAAGGTGTCATTACCTTGACGGCGGACGGTGATACGTGGGAAAAACAGTACTCCATCAAATCAGATCGACTTATCATTTATGATAATGAAGGCAACATGTACTACGATGTTGTGACGGATGAGATAGAGGAACAGTTTGACCAGATGGAACAATGGTATCAACTCCTAAACAACGGTACAGACAATGACGATGACCCAGTTTGGGGAGGTGGCGACCAGGGTTCTAATGAGCTAGTCGGTGAGTGGATCGGCATGGAAGTTAATTCAAATGGCAGATCCATCTATATGGAGAAGGTTACCTTCAAAAACGATGGCACTTACATCGTTACCTCCTATATTATACATGGCAGAAACCTTGATACCAGCGGGACAATTGAGCAGGTTGATAAGCAGGAGGAAAACGGGAAATACCGTGTCTCCAACGGCGTTCTGACACTCACATCTGATGGAAAGACCGCATCTGTTTCTTATAAGGTCGACGAAACCTCTCTTACGCTGATCAAAGGTGAGGAATCCATCTCATACAATCGGATGAACGACCAGTGGAAGCAATTTGTCGACGTGGTCGAGATGGCTTACCAGATTACGCATAATTCATAAACTAACCATTGAATAGTGAAAACAATAACTATGGTTTTGGTCACCAAAACCATAGTTATTGAATACTAAAACCATACATCTTGCTATATAGACACTCTTTTATAGACAACCTTGCCAAATACCACAACCAGTCTAAGAGATCTTTGTCATAATTACATCCTTTCTTTTTGTCGTTTCGGTTGCAAGGATGCATATTATTTCCGAGAATCGCAAGGAACAAGTTATGAATCTCCAAACTTTTTTGCATGTTTATCACAATTATTTAGTATCTTTGCACCCATGAACGAAGCAAATTGTACACAATTGTTGGAGGAGCACGGCATTAAGCCGACGGCCAACCGTATTGTCGTGGTAAAAGAACTGGCCAAAAGCCTGCGGCCTGTGACGCTTGCAGAGCTGGAAAGCAGGATCCTGACCATCGACAAGTCGAACATTTTCCGGGCCCTGACACTTTTCCGTGAGCACCACCTTGTGCATGTTATCGAAGGGGGTAGCGAGGGCGTGCGCTATGAGCTTTGCCACAGCCACGACCATGAGCACGATGAGGATATCCATCCGCATTTCTTCTGTGAGAAGTGTCAGCAGACCTATTGCCTTGACTATACGGAGATACCTGAAGTGAGCCTTCCCAAAGACTTTGAGAAGAAATCAGCCAATTTGATGATTAAAGGAATATGCGGAAACTGTAAAAAGTGAAAAGTGAATAGTGAAAAGTATAAATTATAAGGTTATAGCATTTGATGCTGACGACACGTTGTGGGACTGTCAGTCGCATTTCGAAGAGGTGGAGGAACACCTTTACAGCCTGATTGCACCCTATTGCGAGAATCCCAAGTTAGAGCTATTCAATACAGAGTCTGGCAATATGGCCGACCTCGGCTATGGTTGTAAGGCTTTTACCATCAGCATCCTCGAGACTGCTATGCGCGTAGCAGGCAACGACCTGAGCATCTCTGCCCTCTCTGACCTGCTAAAGGACTGCAAGCGCTTGCTCCATTTGCCTGCCACACCGCTGCCAGAGGTGGAAGAGACGTTGAGAGAAGTTAGAAGGAAGAAGGAAGATGGAAGATGGAAGATGGTGGTGTTTACCAAGGGAGAGTTGCAGGATCAGGAGAATAAGCTGAAACGTTCGGGGCTGTTGAAATACTTCGATGATGTGGAGATCACTTCCGATAAGACACAGGCTGAGTTTATTGCCCTCTGTGAACATCAGCAGATTCACCCCTCTGAGCTACTGATGGTGGGTAACTCGTTGAAGAGTGACATCGCCCCAGCTTTGGCTATCGGCGCTTCTGCTATCTATATCCCGTTCCATGTTACCTGGCAACTGGAGCACGTGGAGGACTTCGACCACGAGCAGATGGTGAAGATCGAACACTTCAGCGAGATACTCAAGTATATTTCGTAATCAAGAATTAGAAAATTAGAGAATTTTTATGAGGAATAGAAAGGTATTATCCAAAAGAGGATCCCTTATGTTTGCAAAGCAAACACAATTCTCTAATTCATTAATTCTTGATAATAAAAACCTGAAATTACTGGGAATGGTTCTTCTGATCTTTGTGCTGTTTGCTATGAATCTGGTGATGGGGTCGGTGAGAATACCTGTGGGTGATGTGTTCAGCATCCTGATGGGCGATGACAGTGCCAAGCCGTCATGGCGCTTTATCATCCTTGAGTCGCGATTGCCACAGGCCATAACGGCTATTCTCTGTGGAGGTGCGCTTGCCGTGAGTGGACTGATGTTGCAGACAGCTTTCCGCAACCCATTGGCTGGACCTAGCATCTTTGGTATCAACAGCGGTGCGGGTCTGGGTGTGGCACTGGTGATGTTGCTCTTGGGTGGCAGCATCTCGGCAGGTTCCGTCAGTCTTTCCGGTTTCGTGGCGATCCTGGCAGCAGCATTTGTAGGTGCAATGGCAGTCATGGCCCTGATCTTCTTTTTCTCTACCCTCGTGCGCAACAATGTGATGCTGCTTATCATCGGCATTATGATAGGCTATATCAGCAATTCTGTCATCTCGCTGCTCAATTTCTTTGCTACTGACGAGGGTGTGAAGTCGTATATGGTCTGGGGTATGGGCTCCTTCGGTGGGGTGTCGATGCAGACAATGCCTGTCTTTGCCGCCGTCACCATATTAGGACTGATAGGTGCGTTGCTGCTCATCAAACCTCTGAATGCCCTCATGTTGGGCGACCAGTATGCTGAGAATCTGGGCATTAACATTCTACGAACACGCAACTGGCTGCTCATCGTGACAGGCATTCTCACTGCCATTACCACCGCTTTCTGTGGTCCTGTGGCCTTTATCGGACTGGCAGTGCCCCACATGACCCGACTGCTACTCGGTACCGACAATCATCGTGTGCTCTTGCCGGCTACGATCCTTTGTGGCGCCGTAATAGCCTTGGTCTGCAATCTCGTCTGTTTCCTGCCTGGCGAGAATGGGGTTATACCATTGAATGCTGTCACACCGATCATGGGTGCGCCAGTCATTATTTATGTAATCATGAAGAAGAATTGAAAAATTAAAGAATTGAAAAATTGAAGTTTTTATCGTGATGCTTTATATTCTTTAATAGCTGCAATCAGCGCATCATTCTCATCAGGCATCTGTGCTGCCACGCGGAAGCAATGATCGTCGAGTCCGTGGAAGTTGGAAGCATCACGAATGAGTATGCCATGATGCTCTATCAGCCAGTTTTTCAGTTCCAACGAAGTGGACCAGTCGATATTCACCAGCATATAGTGGGTAAAAGTGTCCATTACCATTAGTCCCTCGATGTTTTGCAACTCGCTTTTCAACCGTTGGGCCTCTGTTAGATAGATATGCATATCAGGCAGCACCTTTGGATTGTGCTCCATCAGGTATTTTCCCGCTTCGATGGCTAGCGTGTTAACCGTCCAGGGCTGTCGTATCTGCCGCAATCGATCGATGATGATGGGCGAGGCTACGAGATAACCCAGTCTAAGGCCAGGAATACAATATTTCTTTGATAACGAGCGAATAATGATGGCATTATAGCAGTTGACGATATCCTTGGCTTTGATGACTTTCTGTATGGTATAATCGGCATACGATTGGTCGAGCACATGCAGATAGCGCGAATTCTGCTTGATGATTCGCATCAACAGTGGTTTTAATATCACATTGCCAGTAGGATTGTCGGGATTGCAGATCCAGTAGATGCGGTCTTGAGGCAGAATTTCCAGATTGTCGGTGCGGTCATACGATATCAGGTGGCCGAACATCTTACAGGCATCCTCATATTCGTGATAAGTGGGCTGTGGAATAACCGATGCCCAGCCGTGATAAAGCTGTGCTATCAGGTAGATGGCCTCATTGGCACCGCTGGTCACCATCACCATGCCTTGAGGTACCCCGAGTTTATTGGCAATCATCTCTTCCAGCTCCTGCGCCACAGGTGCCGGATAGTGCCTGATGGCATCAAGATGCTGTGACAGATATTCTTCCAGTCCCCTCAGATCTGCCTTCTGGTAGATGTTGGAACTGAAATTGATCTTCACTTTGTCGCCATAGCGATAGGTATCATCTCCGTGTCCGAATATCATAATTGCGCCACTCTTACTGTTAGTGTTTCTGCATCAAAAGTTATTCCTGGCCGCTCCACATATCTGGCGAGCGCCCCACTCTGAGCCAGTTCCCTCGGTGTCCCAATACTGACTCCTTTCTCTTGACTCTTGTCTCCTGACTCCATGAGCCACAGCCTGTCAGCCACCTGAAGAGCCAGCTCGAAGTCGTGTGTCGAGAGGAAGATGGTCTTTTGGGCCTCTTTAGCCAGACGGCGTAGCAGTTGCATCATCTCCACCTTACTGGGGAAGTCGAGAAAGGCTGTTGGTTCATCGAGGAAGATGACGGGTGTCTGTTGTGCCAGTGCCTTGGCAATCATTACCTTCTGTCGCTCACCGTCGCTGAGGGTATGCACCATCCGTTCTCTGAGACCACTAATCCTCACTGCGTCGATAGCTTCATCTACCACCTGCCAGTCCTCATTGTGCAGCGTTCCCCAGAACCCCGTATAGGGTGAGCGTCCTAAAGCCACTAATTCGCGTACCGTCATATTCCTGATATCGGGCTTCTCTGTCAGCACCACACCAATCAAGCGACTCAGTTCTTTATCAGTAAAGTTATCGATCTCCTGACTCCTTATTATGATCTCTCCGCCCAGTTTCGGCTGGAAGGCAGAGAGGGTACGTAACAATGTTGATTTGCCCACGCCATTGGCTCCCAACAAGCATGTCAATTCTCCGCTTCGAATGGCTGCATTGATGTTCTCAGCCACCGTTCGAATATTGTTTTTCGTGCGATAGCCGATGCTTAGGTTTTTGAGTATGATGGTCTCAGCGTTCATAGAATTTAGTCCTTGATGTTCTTTCGACCAGTATCGATGAGCTGACGGAACTCATGGGGTGTCATGCCGAGGGCATCCTGGAACTTACGGTTGAAGGTGCGGATGACGGTGAAGCCTGCCTGTTGGGCACAGGCGGCAATACCCCATGCGGGCTTGCTCTGAATGTAATACATGGAGCGCAGCAGCCGTAGATAGTCGAGATAATCGTCAACGGTCTTGTGGATGGGCGAGCGACGGAACAGATCGATGAGGCGTGTCTGTGTGGTACCGATATACTCGGCCAGCTCTTTCAGCCCGAAGTCAGGATTTTCGTGGGGCAGTTCTTCTTCAAGTTTGGTCTCAATGAGCGCCATCAGCTCTGCATCGTCGCGCAAATCGGCATGACGCATCAATTCCTTATGACGGATCACGAGCTCCTTGAGCATCTCTATGCGACGGCGCACGTCATAGTAGGCATTGATTTGCTGACTTAATAGCAAGTTGTGACTTACCAGATCGAGGTTGGTCTTCTGCAACAACTCTATGTGTTGTTGCAACTCTTGAATTTTCAATTGATATTCCTTCTCGTTCATCTTCCCAAAATGTATGTGTTAATAGTCCTATCCTATCCAGCCTCCGAACGACTCACCATAATATTCTTCCAAGGGAAGATATACTTTCTTAGGTGGTTGCCAATTGGGAAGGGGTGTCATGAAGTCATCCCCATATTTAGCCTGAAGAAACTCCTTCGTGTTCCTAGGTGTCAGCACCTTTATACCTAAGAAGTCCGTTTCCTCAAAACCAGTATAGTCAAAAAAGTCGCGATAGACTTTACATATATTCCTGTCTTTATCTGCATCAGTCCACAGAATGCCATAAGTCTTGCCCTCTTCTGCAAACTTGAAGAAAATATCGGTCTGTACCCGCTTATATTTCACGGTTATCTCCGTCACACGGCGGTTTTCCGGGTTTTTGGCATCAATCATCGTGAATTTCCGCAGGATCTTGAACCCACGGTCGTAAAGTGCACGTTCAAAAGCATAGTCAAAGTCTTTGGCATACATGGCTACATCCATATCAATGTCGTGTGGAATAAAGCCATGATCCCGATATGCCCCCAAGAGTGTACCATAATCCAGCCATACAGGCTTGCCGGTACTGGCGCTGATTTCATTCAGCTTTTCCAGGATTTCTACACCGTACTTCCTGATATAGTGGCGCTTTACCCTCCCTTCGACGTATTTTATGAACTTCTTTATCATACTGAACTTCCCATTTTTTTGCAAAAGTAATAAATAAACCTTAATTACACAATATAATTGCGAAATTTTTTCGATTTGTTTGTGAATCAGGAAAACTATTCGTAACTTTGCATGACTGAATTGACAATGGCTGAGGTACTCAAGGAAAAAACGGCAAAGGGATTGCTATGGGGTGGTATTAGCAATGCGTTTCAACAGCTTGTAGGACTGGTTTTCGGAATCATCCTGGGCAGGTTGCTGTCACGCAGCGACTATGGAATGATAGCCATGATCACCATCTTTTCGATGATAGCCAGCGAATTACAGAATGGCGGCTTCAAGGTGGCGCTCATCAATCAGAAGTCGACTGAGGACAAAGACTTCAATTCCGTATTTTGGTTTAATGTGCTTACTAGCGTTGCAGTCTATATCATACTTTTTTTGGCATCACCGCTGATTGCCAGCTATTACCACCAGCCAGAACTGGTGTGGCTCTGCCGCTATGCATTCCTCAGTTTTGTATTCGCCAGTTTTGGGGTGGCTCAACTGGCTTATCTCACAAAGAGTTTCAAAATCAAGCAACTCTCACAATGCAGTATGGTGTCAGTATTGTTGTCGAGCATTGCTGGTGCATTGATGGCTTGGCAGAAATTTGGCTATTGGTCATTGGCAACGCAGAACTTGCTTTTCATTGTCATCAACACATTTTTGGTATGGCGTATCAGTCCTTGGCGCCCGACATTCCATATAGACTTAGGTCCTGCCATGCGCATGTTTCCTTTCAGTGGTAAGGTGATGCTTTCTGGCATTCTTACCCATATCAATGTCAATATCATGAATATCATGCTTGGTCGTCACTACTCCTCGCAAAATGTAGGTGACTATAACCAGGCCTATCAGTGGAGTTCAAAATGTTACGTTTTAGTGCAGAACATGCTGAAGCAGATAGACCAACCGGTTTTGGCAGGCCTTCACGATGACAGCGAACGACAGCTTCGCGTACTTCGAAAGATGATGCGTTTCACTGCATTCATTTCTTTTCCTCTTCTATTTGGCTTAGGACTTGTTTCCCATGAGTTCATTGTATTGACCATTGGCCAGAAGTGGGCCACATCAGCAACATTATTGCCATTTCTCTGCTTCAGCGGAGCCTTTATGCCCTTGTCTCTCCTGATGTCTGACATGTTGTTGAGCCGAGGTCGGAGTGATATCTATATGTGGTGTACGTGCATACTCGGCATCTGCCAGATTATCCTGATCTCTGTCCTATGGCCCTATGGCATCGCTGTCATGGTTAAAGCATTCATGGGTATCAACTTGTTCTGGGTCGTGGTGTGGTTCTTCTTCATTCATAGGTTCACAGGCTACGGTTGGCTTTCGTTCATCAAAGATGTTGCTCCCTTTGCATTGGGCGCTCTCAGTGTCATGGCTGTCACATACTATCTTACATTGCCTATAACAAACCTATGGCTACTTCTTGCAGCTAGAGTTGTCTTAGCAGGTATTCTCTATTATGCCCTGATGCGGATAGCCCGGGCCCAGATTCTGTTCGACTGCCAAGACTTCTTTTTATCCAAATTCAAACATAAGTCATAAGATATATGAAACATCCAGCCCAGATAGATGTAGCAGTACTGCTGTTGTTTTTCACACGTCAAGACACCTTCCAACAAGTATTCGACGAGGTGCGTAAGGCACGGCCTTCAAGGCTTTTCCTCTTCCAGGACGGTCCACGAGGTGAGAGAGACCTTACTGGTATAGAGGCTTGTCGCAAGATTGTCAGTGACGAGAATATTGACTGGGAGTGTGAGGTGCATCGTAACTATCAAGAGAGAAACCTGGGCTGCATGGTGGCTGGATACACGTCACACAAATGGGCTTTCTCTCTGTCAGACAAGTGCATGGTGCTTGAGGATGACGTGGTGCCTTCACAGTCATTCTTCCCGTTTTGTAAGGAAATGCTCGACCGATATGAACATGATGAACGTATCACGATGATTTCTGGGTTCAACGTGGATGAGGTGACACCAGACATGCCCTACGACTATTTCTTCACCTCTGCCTTTAGCATTTGGGGGTGGGCGTCTTGGAAAAGGGTTATCGACCAGTGGGATGAGAAATACACATTCCTCGATGATGCTTTCTCCATGAAACAGCTTGATGCCCTGATCCGTCAGCGAGGTTATCGTAAGAGCTTTATACAGATGTGCCAGAATCACCGTGCAAGTGGGGATCCTCAGTTCGAGAGTGTGTTCTGGGCTACCATGCTCTTTAATTCAGGAATGGCCGTCATGCCCTCAAGGAATCTTATCAACAATGTTGGCGCTTCAGCCGACTCTGCCCATTATTCTGAGTTTAAGACGATGCCCCGCCGATTGAAGCAACTCTTCACCATGAAGCGTTATGAACTGGACTTTCCGCTGAAGCATCCTAAATATGTGATTGAAGAGGTAGGCTACTGGAAACGGATGTATAAGGCCAATGGTTGGGGATATCCTTGGGTAAAGGTCTGCCGTTCGATTGAAGAACTGTGGTTGAATCTGCGATATGGCAACCTTGGCTTTATCCTGAAATCTGTAGCACGGCGCCTGAAGATCTGGACAGGCAAGGAAAAATCTGTCTGACGCTTAAAGAACGGCATGAATGGGTGTCAGCAGGAAATCTGTCAAAAGATAGCCATTATATATAAATAGGTATAGTGTCAGAAGTAGAATTCCGATGCGAAGCCAGCGTGTTTGTAGTTCTTTCAGGAGGAATGCTGTGGCGATAGGAAGTACGAACATGAAATGTGGCGCCATAATAAACACCTCGTTGATGCCAAAGCCTAATATCAGATGAATAAAAAGATCAAAGCCGAAACACGACAGACAGAGCCACAGGAAACGGCTTTTACGTCCACACCAAATGCCAATGACAAAGAGCAATAACACTAATCCCTCGATGATATAACTGTGAATACAACGATATGTTACGAACACAGGTCGGTGCACAAGTGTGTCCTCTAAAAAATATTCCTGATGAAACTGCAGTGACTCACCAAATAGATTTTCGTAGACCGATTGCAAACGGGAGGTCGTGATGTCTGTCCATTTCAGGAAACCATGATCTTCCATTGGCTTGCCTGTTTTTTCTGCTTGACGACGGAGCAAAGCCTCGCGTCTGGCTTTCCTGGCCTCGAATCGCCGTTTTTCATCAGGAGTCATCTTAGCCACGCGCTTCTCCAGATTCCGGGTCTTTTGCGCCTCTTGTTCCGCACGGATTTTTTCCTTAGGGACTACAAACTGGTTTTCCTCCCACATTGCCGTTCCCCACAAGAGTGCTGCAGGCAGAATGACAGCCAACAACAGATACTTGGGACGGAAAAAGTCTCTGAGGTTCACAAAGAAGCCTGACATAAATACCTTAATGCCGTTGCTCAGTGTAATGCCCGCAGTGATATAAAAGAGCAGGGCCGATTGCCACCATTTGAACTCTCTGCCCTTCTTGATGCAGACACCAGAAATATAGAGGGTGATAAGCAACAGGAACATCGAAATCGTAAAATGGTCAGGTACAATCAACGACAAGAGGATGTAGGCAAAGGAGAAATAGTATACCGTCAGCAGTGTGGCATCCCAGCGTCCCAACTCTATCACCTCGCGATGGATACGATAGAGGAAGATGTAGGAATAGAAAGAGCAGACGATGACAGGTAGCGCCACCAAATACTGCACGCAGTTGACGCCAAGGAGCAAAGAGAGCCAGTCGTTCAACAGATACAGCGGCCATATCATAAACGCCAACAACGGATGGCGATACACCTGATAAACCGTACTCCAGTCTGTCACACCTAGATATGTCAGGAGGTCATAGCCTGAGAGGTGAAACTCGTGTTGGAAGGTTCTCCAATAGGGGCCGAAGCCTGGTTGCATAAACAGATCGTGCAGACGCCAGATAAACAGGCCATTGAGAGCAACGATGACAATCAGCGCCACCAATGCCTGCAGACGCTCCTCAGGCTTGATCCTGAATATCTTCAGTGGCGACTTCATGCTCTAAAGGGTTTGTAATGCGATTCGTCAGCAAAGGCCAACAGCTCTTTATCGCCTCGACTGTCACCGTATGCTGTCAGATGATAGTCCTCACGATGGGGATAGAGGGTCAAGATACGATTCACTTTCTCTTGTCCATAGCAATTCTTTGTGAGAAAACGTCCTGTAAGGATACCATCAACGACCTCAATCTGCGTGCCGAGAACCTGAATACTCTGATTCTCGAAGAATGGCTTTACCCAGTTGTCAATAGAAGCACTGACGATGAGAACCTCTGCCCCTTCATTTAAAGCCTGACGAACCGTTTCGATACCATGAGGACGGAGCAGATGGCTCGATGAGGCCGCGAACTTCTGACAAAGCGTATTGAATTCTTCCAGTTTCATTCCCTCGAAGAAATGTGCAAACACCTTCTGTTTGGCCTTCCAGTTAGGGTATAACCCCAGTTTCATCAGAACTAACAGATGCGCATATTGCAGGAACCCCAGCCAAAAGTCCTTAGCCCCTTTTGCATACCGGATAAATTCCAGTAGCGTATCTTTGCTGGTCAGCGTGCCGTCGAAATCAAATGCAACTATCTTTTTCACTATTCACAGGGCTTTGGTATCTTATTGATTAATTTCATAAACAACCATGAGAGAAAGATCGTGGCTACCACGTAGAGTAGCAGACCTGTATACTGGTCATATTGGTAATAAGGCCGAACGAAGACCTTACGCACCAAAGGATGAACTACGAAAATCGCAGCAGAGATGTTGCCCAGCCATGCACTATAGAAGAGTACCTTTGCTGGCATCAGTTTTACCAGTGGTATGGTGCCCCATATAATAATTGCTGGTACAAACAGCCAAGAGTTATAGAAAGAGCTGGCATAGAAAACAAAGCCGATGGCTAAGATAAGATTCAGCAGCCATGCCAGCATCAGCGGCGTGCCTGTCGTCACCTTCCAGTCTTTCACAATACTTTCTTCATACCGAGCCAAGAGTAATCCTATGCCAAAGGGCAGCATGCCACCCACGAGATTATAGCGCAGTCGCTCCAACGTTTCCATGTCGTCATAGCAATACAGTTGCCAAGCCCAACATGCCACCATACATGCAGCTACCACACCCCAGTGGCGCCAACGATAAAACACCAATCGATAGAAGATATACATCTGCAGCGTGATGCTGAAATACCAATAAGGCCCAGGCCACACTACCTGTGAGGGCTTCTCCAGGAAGTTGGCATACATACCTAGCATGGCCACCACCTCTGTCCACAGGTATCTGTGCATACCTGGTGTGATGGCATCGAGCATGATAAAGGCCACGAATCCCCCGATGAAGATGCGGAACAGTTTCAGATAATTATATCGCACAAAGCGCCAAATGCTCACGGAACCAGTCCCCGTAAGTTCATATTTCTTTACCAGCCCGTAACCACTCAGAAAAAGGAACACAGGTACACCATAATGTCCGAAGAACGAGAACAGGTGCATGGGCAGCAGTGCATCAGGATTCATCACCACTTGCCACAACTGGTCCCATTTTTCTTGATGCCACGTATATTCGTTCTCCCTGACGATGTCCTTCAACCAATGGGGATAGTTGTGCAGCATAATGGCAAGGATGGCCACGCCCCTCATCGCCGTACATTCATTCCTTGTCAACAACTCTTTCATTTCTTCAGCGTGTTGTAGTCAACTTCGTTTTTCAGAATTCTCGGACGCTTCTCATCATACTTCGGACTGATCACATTCAGTTCCTCGCGATAGAGCGGAGTAGAGATGCCACCAAGATACATCAGCAGATGGGGTAGGGCATCGATCATCATGGGACGATTTTTGGCATTCTGTATCGCCAGCCAACCGTATGGATGCTTCTCACGATACTGTGGCGAACCCCATATCCAGAAAGGAATTTCCATCTCATTGTGTGCCAGGCGGTAGTCGATGTTGGCGCTATGCATCCTTCCATATATGTAAGGCTCGTCATCAAAGATCTCCTCACCATGATCTGGCACATAGATCACCACCGCATCCTGATCCATAAACCGCTGTGTAATAGCTGCTACGATAGAGTCATTGTAGCGCAGCGAATTGTCGTATTGGGCCAAGATCTGCTTCTGTTTTTCGGAGAGCTCAGGACGGTTATACATCTCTGGCTTAAACACCGTATTTGTCTTCTGCGGATAACGGGCCCGATAGTCCACATGCGACCCCATCAGATGCAGGATAACCAGATTGTGCGCGATGGTTGTATCCCTTAAAGCATCGTACTCTTTCAGCACTCCGTCATCAAAGCGATGTGTCTTGGTGTTGCGGCTGTCAAACAGCCGCTCACTCAGCTCTAGGTCGTTCAAGAAGAATCCTCCGCTGAAGTCATAGACCGCATCTTTAGCCTTCGGCTCAAACTGGTTGGTGATGAATGTCACATGATAGCCCGCCTTACGGAACACCTCTGGGAAGAGCGGCTGGTCGCACCACTCACCAGCGTCTCCAACGGCGTAGAGCGACATCATGTGTTTAAACACAAAACTCGTTAGATTCCACGTCGACACTACATCCGTAAACTTCACCAGACTCCCCTCGGCTTCTAAGGCTACTTGTTGGGGTGTTGTTGCCTTGTCGTAACCATAGAGTTGGCTATGGTGTTTGTTATAGCTCTCGCCAATCACCAACACGATTGTCGGCACACGATAGCTGCAACTGTCCACTTGAATCTTGTCGCTTGCTGCCTTCAACAGGTCTATCTGCGTATCGGCAAGCCCGTTGGCATAGAGGCCGAAAGCCAGACGATAGACGGGGATGTATAGATTCGCTTTGTCCTTCTTGTTAAGTTCGTGTTCCACCTGCCCGATGGTATTGCAGGCAAAGAGTTGTCGTATCGCCATTTTATTGGCCCAAGTCTGCGAAATAGCGCTATACAGGCACCAGGCCGTGAGCAGCCCTATCAAGAATTTCGGAATGGTATACATCGACTCATGCACCTTGGGCAGAACCATCCGTTTGCTCATTCGCTTAGCAAAGATTCTGACGACGGTCCAAAGGAGATGCGCTGCTATCAGTAGCACTATCCAACCCACACCCGTTTTCAAGATGTCCCATGAGAGATAGCCTGAGAGGAATTCTCTGGCCTCCTGACCTGTGGTCTCCATTGCCAGCATCAGCATCGTGGGTGTCAGTGTCGACTCAAAGCGCTCGTAGCAGAACATGTCTACCAGCGCCAGGCCATAGAAGAAGATATATAGAAAGGCTTTCACCCAGATACGGATTTTCTGAGGGATGAGCATCAGCAGGACGCAAACCACATAGATGTCGAGGAACAACTCTGGCACCGTCAGCTCGTAAGGCTCAGCACCCCGATTCCTCAGGTAATAGGGCATGATTTCGAGATGAGTACAGATCCATCCCAGCGCAAACATAAACACAAAGAATGCACCGTTCTTCTGGATAGGACTAAACAGATACCCTATCCATTTCAAAGGGTTGATCTTACGCTTATTTCGCATAGAGTTTGTTTTCTTTGATGAAGTCCGCCACCGCCTTAGGCACCATCCTGCGAATACCTTTGCCTTCTTTGATTCTCTGCCGTATTTCCGTGCTGCTGATATCGATAAAGCCAGGCTCTCCAGGTGTCCTGTCGTAGACAAAGATCTGATAGTTCTTTGCAATATCCTCTGCCTGGTACCAACGGTTGAATAGCGCCCAATTGTCACCACCCATCAGCAATACGAACTCACGATCAGGATAGTCTTTCGAGAGCTTCTGCAGTGTGTTCCAAGTATAAGAAGGTTTGGGCAGATGCATCTCATAGTCGCTGGCCACGATGCCCTCTACGCCTTCGAGAGCCATACGTGCCATCTTCATCCGAAGGTTGTCATCGAGCAAGTCAGCCGATTGTTTCAGAGGATTTTGGGGCGACACCATCAGCCACACCTCATCGAGCCCAGCCCGCTTCCGCAACTGCTGAGCCAGTGAGATATGTCCCTTATGTATAGGGTTAAACGACCCCCCAAAGATCCCCGTCCTTATCATAATGGATAATTGACAATTGATAATGGACAATTATTCATTAAGAAAGGCCTGAACCTGTTCCAAAGCATCGGCTTCGGCTTGAGCGAGGTCGTCATTTACCACAATCTTATCAAACTTATCAGCGAAGGTCAACTCGAACTCTGCCCTTGCGATGCGTTGGTCAATCACTTCAGGTGCATCCGTACCACGACCTTCGAGTCGTTTGCGCAGTTCTGCGATTGAAGGTGGCTGGATAAACAGACTCATCGCCTCGTCGCCATAATACTTCTTGATGTTCACGCCACCCTTCACGTCAACGTCGAACACCACATTCTGTCCGGCTTCCAGCTGGCGCTCCACCTGAGCCTTCAGCGTACCATAGAAGCGGCCCTCATACACCTCTTCATACTCCAGGAACTCATCGTTCTCTA